>Ga0256839_1004752_pt1 | contig 13025 bp, 7 predicted proteins | sample 354166metaG_FD_185968 | JGI IMG/M metagenome (GOLD analysis project Ga0256839, IMG submission 185968) | Hydrothermal vent microbial communities from Mid Atlantic Ridge, Atlantic Ocean - 354-166 | ecosystem: Environmental > Aquatic > Marine > Hydrothermal vents | place: Atlantic Ocean: Mid... | reverse complement strand
AGTTCCTCCGCCTTGCCATCCACTTTTTCCAGCGCCTGGTAAATGGGCACCGTGCCGATGGGGACGGGTGCATTGCGGATGATCCATTCGCGGGTCTCATGGATGTGCTTGCCGGTGGACAGGTCCATGACCGTGTCGCCCCCCCAGCGGATGCTCCACACCATCTTTTCCACTTCCTCGCCGATGGAGGAGGTGACGGCGGAATTGCCGATATTGGCGTTGATCTTGACCAGGAAGTTGCGCCCGATGATAACGGGTTCCAGTTCCGGGTGGTTGATATTGGCCGGGATGATGGCGCGGCCGCGCGCGATTTCCTCGCGGACGAATTCAGGCGTGATTTCGGCGGGGATGCTGGCGCCGAAGGATTCCCCGCGGTGCTGCCGCCGCAGTTCCGCGTCATGCCGGGTCTGGCGCAGCAGATTCTCGCGTATGGCGACGAATTCCATCTCTGGCGTAATGATGCCCCGTTTCGCATAATGCATCTGGGAGACATTGCAGCCGGCCCTGGCGCGGCGCGGCAGGCGGATATGCTCGAAGCGCAAATGGGCCAGCTCCGGATCACTGGCGCGTTTTCTGCCATAGGCCGAGGTCAATGCCGTCAGCAGTTCCGTATCCTGGCGGTCCTCGATCCATTGGGTGCGAATGCCAGGCAAGCCCCGGCGCAGGTCGATGGGCTCATTGGGGTCGGTATAAGGGCCCGATGTGTCGTAGACCGTGACGGCAGGGTTTTTTTCTGCGCCAGCCGAGGTCTGAGTGTCGGCAAGGCAAATTTCGCGCATGGGGACCCGAATATCGGGTCGGCTGCCACCCACATAGATTTTGCGGGAGTTGGGGAAAGGCCTTAGTACGGATTCATCCAGGCTTGCTGTCTGATTCAGAAAGGATTCAGGGATTGCGTTCATTTAAACTTCCTCGTCATTATGGTCAAAGACAGCGTCCGGGACACGGGTTCCTATCAGCCACTGCGTCTTCGCGTGGGGCATTATAACACCGCCATATGACGCTGCCTGCGTAATCCGGCACGGCTATTTTCCTGCAGCACGGCTATTTTCCCTGTACGGCTATTTTCTTGCCTTTATGGGGCAAAACGAATAACCTGTCATGTCTGAATAATAATGCCTGGGACGGTGATTTCAGGCAGACTGGAACATCTCGGGGAGACTATGGACTTGAAACAGGCGCGTTACAACATGATAGAGCAGCAGATCCGTCCGTGGGATGTGCTTGATCAGAATATCCTTGATCTGTTTGAAAAAGTCCCCCGGGAGAACTTTGTGCCTGAAGATTTCCGGCGTCTTGCCTATGCCGATATCGCCATCCCCCTCGGTCATGGACAGGTCATGATGCATCCCAAGGTGGAAGCCCGCATGCTGCAAGCCCTATCACTGCACCCTACAGACAAGGTGCTCGAAGTGGGTACGGGCAGTGGTTATGTCACGGCGTTGCTGGCGGCCGCAGTCTGTCACGTCTACAGTGTCGAGATCTTTGCTGATTTACAGCAGCAGGCCGGCGAGCGCCTGGCGCGCCACGATATCGGCAACGTCACGCTGGAGGAGGGTAATGGCGCCATGGGATGGGACAGGCATGGCCTTTACGATGTGATTGCCGTGACCGGCTCCCTGCCGGAGCTGCCCGAATCGTTTCAGTCTTCCCTGAACCGGGGCGGGCGCTTGTTTGCCATTGTGGGGCAAGCTCCGGTGATGGAGGCCATCCTGATCACCCGCGTCGGCGATGAAAAATTCAGCCATGAAATCCTGTTTGAGACCGATATGGTCCCCCTGGTCGATGCACCGGCCCATGCCGAGTTCGTTTTTTAAAAACCACGACTGATCAATATCAGGAAGTTACGGTTCTTGAGTTTGAAGCAGACTGGTCCGAAATAGAGACATTGGTCTTCGGTAATACAATGAACCAAATCCCACGCATAAGGAACTGGGTCATCCTGGCCCTGACGGCGGTATTATTGGCGGCGCCACTCCATGCAGAAAGTTTGACGGAGGTTTTCCGGGAGGCCGTGGAGAATGACGCCGTGATTCGCGCCGCCGCCGCCAAGCGCGCCGCCGCCGGCGAATCCCGGCCCAGGTCCCGCGCCTTGTTGCTGCCCAATTTTGCCTTCAGCGCGGACTACAGCCGCAACCGGAATGAGATCATCAGCGCTGACAGCCCCTTCTTCCAGCCCCAGGAGGTCTTCTTCTGGTCGCGGGGGTATGGCCTTACGTTGACGCAACCCATCTATAACCGTGATTATTTCGTCCAGTTGAAGCAGGCGGATGCCCTCATCAAGAGTGCCGATGCCGAATTTGCCGCCGCCCAGCAGGATCTCATCATCCGTGTCACCGAGGCTTATTTCAACGTCCTGGGTGCCATGGACAATCTTGAATTCGTTCTGGCCAACAAGTCGTCCATTCAGCGCCAGTTGGAGCAGGCAAAACAGCGCTTCGAGGTGGGCTTGATCGCCATTACGGATGTCCACGAATCACAGGCGGCCTTCGATAATGCGCGCGCCCAGGAAATCGAGGCCCAGAACCTGCTGTCAAACACCCGCGAAGCCTTGCGCGTAATCACGGGCAGGCACTATGAAAATGTCGCCAAACTCATCAAGGAGATCCCGCTGATCAAGCCCGATCCCGCGGACATCGAGCGCTGGGGGGAGACTGCGCTGGCGCAGAATTTCCTGGTAATCGCGGCCGAGCAGAAATTGATACGCGCGCGCGAGGAAGTGAAGCGCCGCCGCAGCGGACATTTTCCCACGCTGAATCTGAGCGGCAGTCATCGGTATTCGGACGTGGATGACGGCTTCTTTGGCGGCTCCGAGTCTGAGGACAGCTCCATCGGTCTGGTGTTCAACCTGCCGCTCTACCAGGGCGGCGGCGTCAATGCCCAGGTGCGCGAGGCCTTGCATCTGGAAGAACAGGCCAGGGAAGAGCTGGAGCTGCAACGCCGCGAGACATTGCGCCAGACGCGTGATTCCTATCTAAACGTGCTCGCTGGAATTGAAACCGTCAAGGCCCGTCGCCAATCCGTGATCTCCGCACAGAGCGCGCTGGAAGCAACTGAGGCAGGGCTGGAAGTGGGAACGCGCACCACGGTGGATGTCCTCAATGTGCGACAAAATCTGTTGTTGAACAAGCGTGACTATGCCCGTTCCCGCTATACTTACCTGTTGAACGCCCTGCGCCTCAAGCAGGCTGCCGGCAGCCTGACCCCTCAGGACCTGGAACAGATCAACGCCTGGCTGAAATAGCCGCCATCATACACCGCCGCACACGGGGCTTGACCATTGCGACAGGCCACTGTCGTTGTAGGCCTTGAGGCGGAAGCATACGTTGTCTCCTGGCAGGAGGCCCAGTTCGCCGTAGGGATCATATTGCTGCGAGGGCGCTTGCGGGTTGAATCCGGCGCTGTTGACGGGAATGTTGCTGATTTCAAGATTTGCCGTTTCCGGTGTCGCGCCATAGTAGACAATATAGCCAATGGTGGTTCCCGACAGGTCTGCAGACCAGGACAGTGACAGCGTCGCCGCTGGCGTAGTAGCCGCACTGACCCCAAAGAGTTCAATCTCATTGATTTCCGAATGGGCGGTGCTGGTGATGGCGGCATCCAAGGTGATGCGCACATAACGGGCGTTGATGGGAGTGAAGGTGATATCGGTCCATTGCAGAAAAGGAGTGGATTCCGTTGAAAGCGTATCGGTCCAGGTAATGCCATCCAGAGAGCTTGCCACTGTGAATGCATAGCTTCTGCCCCATTGATAGGCGGTAAAAGAGATTCTGGCCTTGCTGACCAATTGCGCCATACCCAGATCCAGGGTGATCCACTGTGGCAAACCGGATGCTGACCAGTAGGTGCGCAGGTCGCCATCCAGGGTATACTCCGCCACCGCGCCTGTGGTGATATCGTAATCTGATACTGTGACAGCAGGCACCTGAAGTCTGACAGGGGGGATATGCCTGCCATAGATTTGTATTTCATTGATCTCACTATTGCTTACGCTGGTGTCGTTGGGCAATGTGGCATTGCTGAGGGTGATGCGGATATAGCGGCCGCTGACCGGTGTGAATGTGACCTCGCTCCATTGCAGGTAGGGGACCGACTGGGCATCGGCGGCCACCGTGGTCCAGTTGGCGCCATCCAGGGAAGTGGCCAGTGTGTAGTCTACGCTTCTGCCCCATTGATAGGCGGTAAAAGAAATTCTGGTCATGCTGATCTGTTGCGGAGTACCCAGATCGACGGTGATCCACTGTGGCATGCCGGGAGCGGACCATTTGGTGCGGAGATCGTTATCTATGGCATTGGCGGCTTGTTCTCCACTGCTGCCCGGGGAACTGGAGGCCGTGACTGACGAAATGCTGAGAAGGCCGGTGCTCTCTCCGAGGGTGAAGCTGAAGTCATCGGCTTTGCTGTTTCCATGGAAAAGCAGGAGGATGGCGAGAATGACCGGAGTGAGCCGCCATGCGGCAGGTATAGGGCGAATGGTGGAGCAGATCAGGGGTGAACGCTGTAAGGGCAAGTCTCGTCTCATAAGCTTTCCTGTCCAGGCAGCACATCAACATGGTCAGCTGCGCGCAACTGGCCTGAAAAATACCGGTCTGTGCTGGTTGTCGTACGACTGGGCAAGGCGATCAGCCGCCGGTGCCACATCAATTTCTTGCTGATGTCACCCTGCCGCCGTCATGGCCGCTTGCAGGTTACACCGATGATCTTCCGGACACGTATATTCACCACGTGCATTGATGAGATGATTTACAGTTTCCTTACTTGGGGGTATTGCAGATCAAACGCGCTAGAAGTATTGAAAGTCTTCCTCTGCTGATATTCAACGTCGTAATGTGTTTCTCTTCCTTAAGGGAAGACAAGGTATGTGGATGAAAGTTCATTGCGTTCGGGCGAGTGCCGGGAAAAGTCATGGGTAACTTGGCGTCTTCACCCGGTTTTGTCAAAGACTTGGCGTTACGCTATCAAGTTGATCGAAGGTTAGGATGTCTGTCTAAACGCATAAGTCAGCTTGCTGTCTCAACCCGTTGATATGGTTGATGATGTGTTTGTGAGGTTTTATCCTGGCATTGCTGTGTCAATAGAGTGTTGAAAACAAAGGGATTACACACTATATTGCGATCTTTATTTTGTCACACGCGTTACCGTGATGAGCTGGAATTGCTGAGTGCATATAGAGACATGCAGTGTCTAAAGGAGCTTGGCCTGCGTTGAAAAGGGACCTGGAATACAGCACCGCGAGCTGCCGTGCGATTTGCCTGAGCGCCTGGCGCGCCTTTCCTTTCCAGAGCTATTTCCCCGGTATCAAAAAGACGATGCCAATAAGATGTGGAACATTCTTGCCAGAGCCATCGTTGAGTTATCGAGCTGTACCAAGGTTAAACTCAGGAGTCATATCATTATCAAGTTATCTGCGTTAATACCGGCATCGGGAATTCTGATGCTGGGCATGTTTCTTTCTGCCTGTAATGACAATGGTGGCGGGGGCGTTTCAGGTGACGGGTCTGTTTATGGGCCTATTGACACTGCTATCCCGTTTGCGAGCGATACGATGCCGCTACCTGGTGCTGGAAGTCCTGCCGGGCAAGGGCACCTTGTCACGGGTGTCACGGCTACGGTCAGCGATGCCACCATCAGCGTAGTTGATGGCGATGGCACGCAGCTCTTCTATGATTATGGCGACGGGCGGGCAGGCCATTCCTTCATCCTGCCGCCAGGGACGGTTTACCCGGTTTTAGTGACGGCCAGTAATGGACTCGATCTTGTGACCGGGTTGCCACCGGTCATCACGATGGTATCCGTCGTTGAGAAACCGACTGATACAACGGCGAATCTCACCCCTTTGACCACATTGATCGTCAAGACGGCGCAGGCCATGCCTGGGGGGGTCAATCCATCCAATCTGGCATTGGCCAACCAGTATATCGTGACTGCTCTCAACTTTGGCATGGATTCCATCCGCATTCCCAACCCTATAACGACGGCCATCGATGCGCAGAATATAGTCTCGATGGTCAAGGCCGGAAGAGTGCTTACGGAGACGCTGACTCGCAGCGTTCTCAGGCTGAGCCTTTCCGGAACGGTTTTGACTGAGGATGAACTTCTCGATGCACTGGCGGCGGACATGGTGGATGGGAGGCCGGATGGCGTGGGTGCGGCGGGCGCCGACCCTTTTTTGTCTGCCCTGACCAATGTGGTTCTGGCGCAGGTCATGCTGGAGTCCATCGGCAATACGCTGCAGTCGGAAGGCTTGCCGCTTGCTGCGGGAATGGACAGCGCCATCAAAACCATGCTTCCCGGTATACAAGCCAGCATTGCCGAAGCCGTGGTTTCGCGAGAAACACTCACTCATCTCAAGTTGTTGATACATGCGGCGCAGCCTGTAACGACAAGCGATGATAGTGATTTGGCGGCGGTACTCGCGGCCATCGGCGGATTGGGCGCCAACATGCTGCCCGCTGATATCGCCCCGTTGCTGCCGGTTGTTGGAAGTGCCGCGTTTGATGCCGCAATCAGCGGCCTGGTGTCCACGGAGGACAATATGGTATATCAGTCTGTGCTAAGTGCGTTCACCAAAACGCATCAGCACCGTTTGCTCGCGCTTGCCTGGTACCCCAGTGACGATGTAGACGGATATATCGTTCATGCGGGACCAACCCCTTCCACCGCTACCGTAAAAGTTTCCGTTGTACCCACGGCTTCGGTGGAATTGGATGTGCAGACCGATCTGGGATTGAGTCCAGGAGACAATGTCTGCTTCCGCATCAAGGCCTTCAATGCCTCGGGAGTCTCGGCCTTCTCCGGCGCGGTCTGCGCGGTGATCTGAGATTTGTTGCTCTGCGCGAAGAAATCCAAGCTGTGACTTGCTCTGAAGAGCAGGGATTACTTTTTGAGCGTGTATTCGGTCCCGCAATAAGGACAAACGGCGTGACCATTTTCCTCAATAGGTAAAAAGACCCTTGGGTGGGTGTTCCACAGGCTCATGCTGTCCAGTGGGCAATGGAGGGGCAGGTCCGCGGCAGTGACCTCGTAGTGACGGGCCTTGCCAGTTGCATGCGTTGTTTGTTTGCCTTTTGGCGAAGTTTGCGTATCAGTCACGTTGTTTCCTCTTGTTTACTGTGTCACGGGAAAAGCGCTGCTTATTTGACTACAGTGAGCCATTCCGGGTGGGTTTCACGGCGGCCATGGACCTGATCGAAGTAGAGGGTCTGCAGCTGTTCCGTGACCGGACCGCGGCCGCCATTGCCGATGGCCCGCCCATCGACTTCACGGATGGGCGTGACTTCGGCGGCAGTGCCGGTGAAGAAAGCCTCATCGGCAATATACACTTCATCCCGGGTAATCAGTTTTTCTTTCACGGGGATTCCCAGTTCCGCGGCGAGGATGAAAATAGTATCACGCGTGATGCCGTCGAGCGCCGAGGTCAGAAAAGGCGTGTAGAGAATATTGTCCCTGACGATGAAGATATTCTCTCCACTGCCTTCCGCAACATAACCTTCCGCATCGAGTAATAATGCCTCATCGCAACCACAGGCCAGGGCCTCGTTCAGGGCCAGGATCGAATTGATATAGGCGCCGTTGGACTTGGCCTTGCACATGGTGACATTGACATGGTGGCGGGTGTAGGACGATGTCCTCACGCGTATGCCGTTTTCGATATTGTCGGCGCCCATGTAGGAGCCCCACGTCCAGGCGGCAACCATGACATGTGTCTCCAGATTGTCGGCGCGCAGGCCCATGCCTTCGGGGCCATAGAAACACATGGGGCGGATATAGCCGAATTCCATATCGTTTTCCCGCACGGCGGTGCAAATCGCGTCGTTGATAGTGCCTTTGTCATAGGGCATGGGCATGTTGAGAATGTGGGCGGAGCGAAACAGGCGGTCCGTATGGGCGTGGAGGCGGAAAATGGCCGTACCCTGGTCCGTTTTGTAGGCCCGTATCCCTTCGAATACGCCCAGACCGTAGTGGAGTGTGTGGGTGAGCACATGCACCTTGGCATCACGCCAGGGAACAAGCTCACCATCCATCCAGATGACCCCATCACGATCTTCCATACCCACGATACTCATAGATCCAAGTTTCTCCCTGCAGATTGATTATATGAACGCTAGTACTCCGTCAAGGTAATAAATTAGGATACAGTTGACCTGTCAGCGTTCAGGGCAAGGCGCGCCTCGCAGGCAATGGCCTGAGCCCTTGTCAAGAGGCGCAACACCGCCATGGACGCTGACAGGCCAACCCTTCGGGCGCTCCTGTGGTGTCCCGCGGCGGCGTTGCAGTGTTTGACAAGGGCGACAGCCATTGCCTGCACACTGCGCCTTGCCGCGAAACACCACAGGAACGCTGTATCCTAATTTATTACCTTGACGGAGTACTAGATTGTAGCGAAAATACCGGCGTATTTCATGGCTATCTGAATAGCGGCCTGTCAGTTTCCCTTTGCCGGACTGCTGTCTGACAGCAGGCGTTGCCAGGCGGATGTGACGAGTTGGCGTTCTTTGCGGAATTTTGCGGCGTCCACAATGGCGGGCTGCTCCTGGAGGACCAGGCGGTGGATCGTTTTACGGTAGTCCTGGTAGGCCTGGCCCAGGCTGAGCGCTTCATTGTCCGGCATCAGACCCAGGCGGCCGAAATTCTCCAGTAACCGGATGTTGTCGGTGTAGGCGGTCAGTTCGGGGTGGTCGTGGGCCCAGCACAGCACACCGAACTGAACAATAAATTCGATGTCCGCCAGGCCGCCGGGGTCGTGCTTGATATCGAACGTCCCGGCCCTGGGCCGGCAGAATTCGTCCCGCATGCGCTGGCGCATATCGATAACATCGCGGCGCAGGCCGCCGGGTTCGCGCCGGCGGCGCAGCACGCTGGCGCGGGTCTCATTGAAGCCACTTTCTATGCGCGGATCGCCGCAAATGAAGCGGGCGCGCACCAGGGCCTGGTGTTCCCAGGTCCAGGCCTCTTCTTCCTGGTAGCGGCCGAAGGCATCCAGCGGGCTGACCAGAAGCCCAGAGGCGCCGCTGGGTCTCAGGCGCATATCCACCTCATATAAGACCCCTGCCGAGGTGTGTGTGTTGAGAATATGGATGACACGCTGTCCCAGTCTGGCGAACCAGGCCTGTTCAAAGGCATTCCTGGCCTTGTGGAGAAAGACCAGGTCCAGGTCGGAGCCATAACCCATTTCGATACCGCCGAGCTTGCCATAGCCGATAACGCCGAATCCGTTGTCACGCTGTGGCCGGCGCTTTTTTTTGTCTTGCAGTTGTTGCCGCGCCAGGATCAGCACCTGGGCCAGAATAACCTCGGCAATCTCCGTGAGGTGGTCGCTGACCACCATGAGGGGCAGGATATCGGTGACGTCGGCGGCGGCGACTCTCAGTATGTTGATCTGTTTGAAGTAGCGCAGCGTATCCAGTTGCTGTTCCTCGTCGTGGGGAGGAATGCGCGCCAGCAGTGTCTGGAGTTCTTGCCTGAGTGCTTCCCTGTCGAGGGGGGTATAGAGGGTGCGGGGGTCCAACAATTCGTCCAGCAGCACGGGGTGGCGGGCGAGCATCTCGCTGATCCATGGGCTGGCGGCGCACAGCCTGACCAGCTGTGACAGGACCATGGGGTTCTCGTTCAACAGCGCCAGATAGGCCGTGCGGCGGGCGACGGCCTCGATGAGATCCAGAACCCGGACGAGGGTGGTGTCCGGGTTTTCACTCAGGGAGACGGCATGCAGCAGGAGGGGCATGAGCTGGTCGAGGCGCTGGCGCCCGCGGGCGCTGAGGGCGCGGCAGGCATGGCAGCGTTGCAGGGCGACGATACGGCGCAGGGCCTCGGCCGGGTCCGTAAAGCCGGCTTCTTTAAGCGCCTGCAGGGAAGTCTCCTCCCTTGTGCTGTCCTGCCAGAGCTTATCCAGGGAAGAAGCCCGGGCCGCGCCCGCAGTGGAAACACTGCCGAGTTGCGGGGCTTCGAAGACTTGCTCGAAATGACTGTGGACCCGCTTGCGATGCTGGTCCAGCCGCTTCAGGAAGCCGCGCCAGTCACGGAATCCCATGGCGAATGCCAGACGGCAGCGGCCTGCGGCGTCCGCGGGCAGGAGATGGGTCTGTTCGTCGGCCCATTCCTGCAGGCGGTTTTCCACGCGCCTCAGAAAGACGTAGGCCCCGGCCAGATCCTGACAAACCGTTTCCGGCAGATGCCCTTCCCGGCCAAGGCCGTGGAGGACCTGGAGGATCGGCCTGATCCGCAATGCGGGTTCACGCCCCCCGCGGATCAGTTGAAAGGCCTGCCCGATGAATTCGATTTCGCGGATACCCCCGGGGCCGGTCTTGATGTTTTCCTGTAATTCCTTTCTCGCCACTTCGCGGTTGATGAGCGCCTTCATGTCACGCAATGATTCCAGGGCGCTGAAGTCGATATAGTGTCGGTAGACGAAAGGCCTGAGCATTTCCATCAAGCGGCTGCCCTGCCCGGGGTCGCCGCCAATGGGGCGCGCCTTGATCATGGCGTAGCGCTCCCATTCGCGGCCCTGGGACTGGTAGTATGCCTCCAGGGCGTCGAAACTCATGACCAGGGGGCCACTGTTGCCGTAGGGGCGCAGTCGCATGTCCACGCGGTAGACCCAGCCATCGGCCGTATGATTATTGAGAATATTGATCAGATCCTGTCCCAGGCGGGTAAAGAATTCCGCATTGCTGAGGCTGGGGCGTCTGCCGCGCGTCTCGCCCTCCTCGGGATAGCAGAAGATGAGATCGATGTCCGAGGAAAAATTGAGTTCTCCCGCCCCCAGTTTGCCCATGGCCAGCACGGTGAGTGATTGTTTATGCCGGCGCTGTGCGTCCCAGGGCGTGCCCAGCGCCCGGCATTGCCACTGGTAGAGACGCTCCAGGGCTGCCGTCAGGAGGTGCTCCGCCAGCAGGGACAGGTCGCGCAATGTCTCCTCCAGGGTGGCCCACCCGCTCAAATCACGCCAGGCGATGCGCGTCATCTCGCGGCGGCGCAGTTCGCGCAGTACCCGCGCCAGTTCCTCCGCATTGCGGGTGGAGCGCAGGGTCTGGGTTACCAATTCAGGAAACCACGAAGCGGGATAGGACAACAGCAGATCGCCGCTGCGCAGCAGTTCCTGCAGCAGCGCCGGATGACGGATGCAGTTCCGGGCGACGAAGTCGCTCAGGGACCACACCCGTTTGATGTTGCCCACGGCTTCAGGGTGGCGGGGTGGCGCGATTCGCTGAGCCTGCGCGGCTTCAAGGTAGGCGGCCCAGTCTTTTTCCACCTGCGCATGGAGTGCCTCTGGATGGCGCGTGTACATTGCCCCATGCAATGAAGGGTTCGTGGTCTGCATTCAAGGTGTCCGCTGTTGTGCCGATAATATGGGCAGAAATCGCCCGAAAATTCACGTTCTACAGCAGGTCACGATAATGGAATTTACCGATTACCTCAAACTGATGGTCGCCAAGGATGCCTCCGACCTCTATCTCACGGTGGGCGCCCCGCCCAGCATGAAGATCCAGGGCCGTCTGGTGCCGGTGGAGAATTCTCCCATCCCGCCCGGGGGAACGGAACTGATTGCCAACAAGATCATGTCCAGGGAGCAGATGGAGGCCTTCGAGAGCAACCCCGAGATGAACCTGGCCATCTCAGAGCGCAAGATCGGGCGTTTCCGTGTCAACATCTTCAGACAACGCAGCCAGATAGGCCTGGTGATCCGGAATATCAAGACCCAGATCCCCAGAATGGATGATCTGGGCATGCCCCCTGTCCTCACCAAGTTGATGATGCAGAAGCGCGGCCTGATTCTGTTCGTCGGCGCGACGGGTTCGGGCAAGTCGACCTCGCTGGCGGCCCTCATCGACTACCGTAACAGCAATCATGCCGGGCACATCATCACCATCGAGGATCCCATCGAGTTCATTCATAATCACAAGCGCTCCATCATCAATCAGCGCGAGGTGGGTTACGATACCAACAGCTACGAAGAGGCCCTCAAGAACACCCTGCGTCAGGCGCCGGACGTCATCCTGATCGGCGAGATCCGCGACCGCCAGACCATGGAGCACGCCATCGCCTTTGCCGAGACCGGCCACCTGGCCATTTCCACTCTCCATGCCAACAACGCCAACCAGGCCTTCGACCGCATCATCAATTTCTTTCCCGAGGACCGCCAGAAGCAGTTGTTGATGGATCTGTCACTGAACGTGCGCGGTATTATCTCACAACGCCTGATTCCCACCCTGGACGGCAAGCGCACGGCCGCCTTCGAAGTGTTGCTGGGCAGTCCCCTCATCTGTGATCATATTCTCAAGGGAGAGATACACAAGATCAAAGGTGTCATGGAGAAGTCCGAGAACGTCGGCATGCAGACCTTCGACGGCGCCTTGTACCGCCTGTACAAGGAAGGGCGCATTTCCTACGAGGAGGCCCTGAGAAACGCCGATTCGCAGAACAACCTGCGCCTGCGCATCGACCTGGAAGAAAAGGACAGCCGCGCCTCGGGTTCCAACCTTGCACTGGAAGAAAGTGACGGCGATGGCCACGGGGGTGTGCTCTCCGTGTAAGGATTAAAAAACTCTTTTGCCCCTCGAGTGGAGAAGGGACCAAAGCCTTTTGCGGCACGCCTCAATGGGGAGAAGGGACTGCAGCCTTTTACAACACCCCGCAATAAAAAAGCCCCGCCAGAGCAGACTGGCGGGGCTTTTCATTACAGCTTGCTGCTGTGACAAGTGGGGCGTGTTACATCATGCCGCCCATGCCACCCATGCCGCCCATATCGGGCATGCCGCCACCCGCAGCTTTTTCTTCCTGTGGAATTTCGGCAACCATGGCCTCGGTGGTGATCATCAGCCCGGCCACGGAGCCCGCGTTCTGCAGCGCGCTGCGCGTGACCTTGGTGGGATCCAGGACGCCGAATTCCACCATGTCGCCGTATTCACCCGTGGCGGCGTTGAAGCCGAAGTTGCCTTCGCCTTCAACGACCTTGTTAAGCACCACGGAGGGCTCGTCGCCGGCATTGCTGACGATCTGGCGCAGGGGCTCTTCCATGGCGCGGG
>Ga0256839_1004751_pt1 | contig 13032 bp, 13 predicted proteins | sample 354166metaG_FD_185968 | JGI IMG/M metagenome (GOLD analysis project Ga0256839, IMG submission 185968) | Hydrothermal vent microbial communities from Mid Atlantic Ridge, Atlantic Ocean - 354-166 | ecosystem: Environmental > Aquatic > Marine > Hydrothermal vents | place: Atlantic Ocean: Mid... | reverse complement strand
ATCTATGTTTAAATCAGAAAATAATGATTTTGCTTTGCTGCCCAATATTTTAGGGGCGCGATATATAAGCAGCTCATCGCAAAACCCTGATTTTATAAAGCTAGTATGAACGCCCTGCCCGCCTTCTACTAAAAGCCTTGTAATGCCTTGCTCTGCTAGCAGTTCCAATACCGAAACCAAATTAAGACAGTCTATTTCATGTAACCTCACACCCTTCTTAATTAATTTGGCACAATTACTCCTCCCTTTCGGGTTCGGTTTATGCAAAATCCACAAAGAGGTTTTGTTAGTGGTTTTAACCAGATCACTATCCATTGGGATTTGCAAATTACTATCTAAAACTATCCTTACAGAGCTATGCTCTACGCCGTTAATGCGCGTTGTAAGACTTGGATTATCGGCAAGAACTGTTCCAATTCCAACCAATATAGCATCATGCTTAGAGCGCAGATGATGGAGATGGGAGCGGGCTATCTCTCCCGTTATCCACTGGCTCTCACCTGAGGCAAGGGCAATTTTACCATCTAATGTGCAAGCAGTTTTAAGCGTTACAAATGGGCGGTTTTTGGTTATGCGGCTTACAAAACCGATATTTAAATCATTACATTCATCTTCTAAAATGCCTGTCACCACCTCTATTCCAGCGGATTTCAGCTTTTCAATAGATTTACCTGAAACCCTAGGGTCAACATCTTTTGCGCCGATTACTATGCGCGATATTCCTGCTTTTATAATGCTGTCAACGCATGGCGGCGTTTTTCCATGATGCGCGCAAGGCTCTAATGTTACATACATAACCCCGCCTTTTGCTTGCGCCCCTGCCTGTCTTAAGGCTATGGTTTCCGCGTGAGGTCTTCCGCCATCCGCAGTATGGCTGCGAGCAATCACAATGCCGCCTTTAACTATAATGCATCCAACCGATGGATTGGGAGCAGTGCGTCCAACCCCCCTGACCGCCAATGACAAGGCGGATTTCATGTGGTGGATATCATGCATCTTTTAAATTGCTAACTTTGATCAAAAAGTCGTTAAAATCTTCGGGATTGCGGAAATCCTTATAGACTGAGGCAAATCTAATATAGCCAACCGCATCCAGATTGGTGAGCGCATCCATAACAAGTGCCCCTATTTGATCTGACTTAACTTCTGCTTCCCCCTGCGATTCCAAGGTTCTGACAATTTTATTAGCTTCTGCTTCTATTTGGGCAAGCTCCACGGGGCGTTTACGAAGCGCAATTTGCATAGATTTAATGATTTTATCACGATCAAATGGCTGAGTGCGCCCGCCACCTTTTAGCACTATCATATCGCGGAGCTGCACACGTTCAAAGGTGGTAAAACGCTCTGCACATTTTGGGCAAGAGCGACGACGGCGAATAGCTGAATTATCCTCCGTAGGGCGGGAGTCTTTTACTCCTGTTTCATCATTTCCGCAAAATGGGCAGCGCATGGTAGTTCCTACTCATTCGGGTATATAGGAAAACGCTTACATAGCGCATCAACCTTAGCCTTAGCGGAATCCTCGACCTCTGCATTACCTTCCGCGCCATTTGCTTTAAGACCGTCAAGCACTTCTATAATATATTGACCAACAAGCTTAAATTCTTCCACGCCAAATCCGCGAGATGTAGCGGCAGGAGTCCCAAGACGAACGCCAGAAGTTACCATAGGCGGAGCAGGATCAAACGGCACAGCGTTCTTGTTACAAGTCATGCCCGCGCGCTCTAGTGCTTCTTCAGTGTCTTTGCCGCTTAAACCTTTAGGGCGAAGATCAACAAGTACAATGTGAGAATCAGTGCCGCCAGATACGATATCAACACCGCCATCTTTTAAAGTCTCCGCTAAAGCTCTAGCATTATCAATTACTGCTTGCCCATAAGCTTTAAATTCAGGCGTTAGGGCTTCGCCGTAAGATACTGCTTTAGCAGCAATAACATGCATTAAAGGGCCACCTTGAATACCAGGGAAAATCGCAGAGTTTAGCTTTTTAAAGATTTCAAAATCATTAGTTAAAATCATACCGCCACGAGGGCCGCGCAAAGTTTTATGCGTTGTAGTAGTTGTTACATGAGCGTGAGGAACAGGTGACGGGTAAGTTCCCGCCGCTATTAGCCCTGCATAATGCGCCATATCAACGAATAGATACGCGCCAACGCTATCAGCTATCTCGCGAAAACGCTTGAAATCTATTTGACGAGGATAAGCGGACGCACCCGCAATAATCATTTTTGGCTTATGCTCTTTAGCAAGTCTTTCGACTTCTTCATAATCAAGCAGTGAATCGCTTTCGCGCACGCCATACTGAATGGAATTAAACCATTTGCCAGATTGATTTGGCGCTGCGCCGTGGGTTAAGTGACCACCAGCTGCAAGGCTCATTCCCAAAATAGTGTCACCTGGTTGTAACAATGCCATCATAACGCCTTGATTGGCTTGTGATCCTGAGTTTGGCTGCACATTTGCGTATTTCGCGCCGAATAGCTCCTTAGCGCGGCTGCGGGCAATATTCTCGACAACATCCGAATATTCACAACCGCCATAATATCTGCGCCCTGGGTAACCTTCCGCATATTTATTAGTAAATACAGAGCCTTGAGCCTGCAACACTGCGCGGGAGACTATGTTTTCAGATGCTATAAGCTCTATTCCATCTTGTTGACGGACTAACTCTCCTTGGATTGCATTAAATACATCTTTATCAGCATTTTTAAGATCTTCCGTGAAAAAGCCACTACCATCAAATTTTTCTACGTTTTCAACTGTGTTGCTCATTATATATTTCCTTTTGTTAATTGTTCTAAACGCTGGTCATGACGACCACCTTCATACTTGGTACTTAAAAATGTCTCTATAATATCAAATGCCACTTGTTCGCCAATAATACGCGCGCCCATCGCAAGTACATTAGCATCATTATGCGCACGTGTTAGCCGCGCCATTGTAACATTTGTGCAATTAGCGGCACGTATTTGCGGATAGCGATTAGCAGCAATGGATATGCCCACCCCTGTTCCGCAAATAAGAATACCGCGCGACGCATCTCCGTTTATAATGGCTTTTGCCAAGGTTATACCATATTCAGGATAATCAACAGAATCAGTTGAGTTAGTGCCAAGGTCAAGGAATTCAACGCTATCGACAAAGCGCGTCTTTATAGATTCTTTAAGGTCATAACCACCATGATCACAGGCAATAGCAAGCTTTTCCATCAACAGCCCTTTATATTAAATAGAGGTTATTTATACGCTGCTATTACTTAAGAAATCAATCCCTTTTTCTTTAATACATATTCAAGGCGCTTTAAGGCGTTGCGCTTTAATATAGTCTCGGGTGTATTAGAGGGACACTGAATAGATATCTCGGTCAAGCTCTTAGTATCCATTGCGGATACCCTAACAATATTCCCTACAGGGAAAAATTCTATAATAATTTCACGATTATCAAGCATAGCTATATTTAATATTTAATATCTAAAATCCAGCACCAAAATTAGTTTGCTGAGCCCAAAAACGCTCCAACATTTTAAGTGTTTTATTTAACTCCTCCAAACGCTCATCTGTAAGCTCACCATCTTTTATTTGCTCTTCATGGCGATCAAACATATCAGATATCATGCGGCGCAGCTCTACGCCCTTATCGGAAAGCCTAACTCGGATAGAGCGCTTATCATGCACAGAGCGTTCTTGCACAAGATAATCATTTTCAACCATTTTCTTTACATTGTAAGAAACGTTAGAACCAAGGTAATAGCCGCGAATTGTGAGTTCACCCACCGTCATTTCCTCTTCGCCAACATTATACAAAATCATGCATTGAACATTATTGATATCTTGAATATTCTTTTTATCTAGCTCGACCTTTAACACATCCAGAAAATGGCGATGCAGGCGCTCGATAAGTTGAATAGATTCATAATAAGATGTTACCACTGTTTTTCTCCAGATTATTATATGTTAGCAAATCACAATTAAGATTGATCAATGCTTAAAGTAATTTAATATATCTTTTAGGTTAAATAAACGTAAAAAACACAAGAAATCATTATGATTAATGCAAAACACCCTACAAAAAGAATGAGAAGACTTCGCTCATCCTCATGGATCAGGGGTATAGTAGAAGAAAACAGCGTTCAAATCAACGACCTTATTTGGCCTGTTTTTGTAATTGATGGCAAAAACACTTGCGAATCTATTGCTTCCATGCCCGGTGTTATGCGCTATTCGGTTGATATTTTAGTTAAAGAGGTGAAAATTGCACATGAGCTTGGGATAAAGGCAATCGCACTATTCCCCATAACCTCCGATAACAAAAAAACAGCAGATGGGAGGGAATCTTATAATTCTGATAACCTAATGTGCCGCGCCATTAAATCTATAAAGGACGCTGCTTTTGATATTGGAATCATCACCGATGTCGCGCTTGACCCCTATACTAGCCATGGTCACGATGGTTTAGTTGAGGGTGGCAAGATACTAAATGACCCAACCGTCGACATCCTATGTAAGCAGGCATTAGCTCAAGCGCATGCAGGCGCGGACATAATTGCGCCATCTGATATGATGGATGGGCGCATTGGCGCTATCAGGCAAGCTTTAGACAAAGATAGCTTTCAAGATACAATGATACTTTCTTATGCTGCTAAATATGCATCTGCATTTTATGGTCCATTTCGTGATGCTGTAAAAACATCAGGATGCCTGAGCGGAGACAAAAAAACATACCAAATGAATCCCGCCAATTCTGATGAAGCTTTGCACGAGGTTGCTATGGATTTAAACGAAGGCGCAGACATGGTGATGGTAAAGCCCGCTATGGCATATCTTGATATAATATCGCGCGTAAAAAATGAGTTTAAAGTCCCAACATTTGCCTATCAAGTTAGCGGCGAATATGCGATGATCCGCGCGGCTTGTGATAATGGCTGGCTTGATTATGATAGTGCAATTATGGAGAGCATGATAGGCTTTAAACGCGCGGGAGCGGACGGAGTTTTAACCTATTTTGCGCGTGACATTGCCAATCTATTACACAAATAAACACTCATTCCCTTGAGATTTGGGGATAAAGCAGGCATAATAAGATATATTTCTGAGTAACATATTAAAAATCTATAGAGTGAGAATCACTCTTTTAAATAAATTAGACAAGGATAATCTAATAATATGAAACTACTCGGCTTCTTCCTTGTATTTGGAATGACCTTTGGCGGTCTTATAATGACGGCAGGCTTTGAAAAAGCCATGCATCTTCTTATGGGAGTTATACTGCCCGCCACACCCGGTGAACTTGTAATCATTATGGGTTGTGCGTTTGCGGCGTTTATGGTTGCAAATTCTATGGACACCATAAAAGGCTCTATTAAATATATGAACTGTATGGTTAAACCCTTCGAGTACAATAAAGAGGATTATGTCGAGCTGTTAAGCATGATGTTTTCAGTGTTTAAACTTGCACGCTCTAAGGGGTTTTTGGCACTAGAACCGCATGTTGAAAACCCTAGTGAAAGTGAGCTATTCTCTCAATTCCCCAAATTCCATGGCAATCACCATGCAGTCGAATTCATGTGCGATTATTTCCGCATCATATCACTTGGCAATGAAGATCCAGCGCAAATTGGATCGCTTATGGACAAAGAAATTGAGCAAATATCTCATCATGAGCATCACCCTGGTCACGCTGTCCACCATATGGCTGAAGGTATCCCTGCTCTTGGAATCGTTGCGGCGGTGCTTGGCGTTATCAAAACCATGGCATCTATTTCAGAGCCACCAGAGGTTTTGGGTAAGCTTATCGGCGGGGCGCTTGTTGGTACATTTTTGGGTGTTTGGCTATCATACGGCATGGTTGGACCTTTGGCTCTTGCTATGACCGAAAAAGCCGACTCAAAAGTAATGTATTACAAAGTAATGCGCGCTGGAATCGTCGCGTTTTTAGGCGGCGCAGCTCCACAAGTGGCCGTTGAATTTGCAAGAAAAGCCCTGCCCCACAATTTGCAGCCAAGCTTCCTTGAGCTTGAGGAAATATTAAACGAACTGCCCGCTCCAACGGCTTAATAGGTATATGAATGCAAGAGCATAAAACTATAGAAATAAACCTTATAACTCTCCCATATTCTCATCATGGCGGGGCGTGGAAAGTTGCGTATGCCGATTTCGTCACAGCAATGATGGCGTTCTTCCTGCTTATGTGGCTGCTTAACGCCACAACGAAGGAACAAAAAAATGCTATTTCGGACTATTTTAATCCCAGCCACCCCATGATTTCAGATAGTAAAAGTGGTGCTGGTGGTCTTATGGGTGGTCTTACCATGTCGCCAGAGGGAGCTATGGCTTCGAATAAAAATCCAATCATACCACCTCAAAACCTAAAGCAGCGCAAACGCGGTGATGATTCAAAGTCTGCCCTCGCAAAGAAACGCGAAGCAGCGGAGAAAAAACGCTTTGAAAAAGCTGCTGAGAAAATAAAAAAAGCTATTGCCGAGCATGAGAAGCTGTCAAAGCTTTCTAAAAATATACTGATTGATATGACACCTGAAGGTTTGCGTATTCAAATTATAGATCAAGAAGGTGAGCCTATGTTTGCAGCAGGTAGCGCAAAAATGTTTGATAAAACCAAATTGCTTTTAGAACAAATTACAGAAATTGTTCTTGATATGCCTAATGAGATTTCATTGCGAGGACATACGGATGCTGCTCGATATTCCAGAGGCGCGAAATACACTAATTGGGAGCTTTCATCTGATCGCGCAAATGCCTCGCGCCGTGTTATATTGGATGCAGGAATGCCAACGGAGCGCATGAATAATGTTATGGGCAAGGCGGATACTATGCTGTTAATAACTGATAATCCATTAGACCCACGCAACCGCCGCATTACAATGATGTTGCTTAAAGAAGACCTTACAAACCCCGCACCTACTGATGAAGAAGTCACAGAGGATGGCGGATTATATGAGGGAGAGATAGGGAGTGAGCCGCTTACTACCCCTAATGATGATATAAATCCATATAGCAAAACCCCTGGCGCGGTTGAGTTTCCTTAAGGTAAATAATGTCCCTACGAATATTAACAGTTCTTTCTAGTGATGCTCAAAAAGATAAGCTTGGAAAACTGACCGAAGAATCTGGAGTTATCGAACATTGGGTTAGCAGCAAAAGCCAAGCATCTATGCGCGAATTTAACTTCCTTGTTTCATCCGAACATTTGCAAAACCTCACCGATAAGATCCAACGCAATCTTAGTAAAGATAAAAATTGGCGCGTTATTATAACTCCAGTTGAAACCACTATTCCGCGCTTTGAAAATGGTGAGCAGGAAGTTCAAGATGCTAAAAAAACCTATGGTGGTCTAACGCGCGAGGCTTTGTACGATCAAATACTTAAAGGCACGGAAGCAAATACAGATTTTCTTATCCTTGTATTTCTATCAACCTTGGTTACAGCGATTGGTCTAATTACCAATAATTTAGCCGTAATAATAGGAGCAATGGTTATAGCTCCGCTTTTGGCACCAAATTTAGCCTTAAGTTTTGGCGTTACGCTTGGCGATAAAAATATGGTTAAACAAGCCCTTAGGTCAAATGCTGTAGGGTTTGGTTTAACATTAGGAATAAGCCTTGCTATGGGGTTTTTAACTCCAAATGATCAGTTCATAAACAGCCAAGAATTTTTGCAGCGCACAGATGTAGGTTTTGGCGGGATAATTCTTGCTCTCGCATCTGGCGCGGCTGCCGTACTATCGCTCACCAGCGGTGTATCTAGCACGATGGTTGGTGTTATGGTTGCAGTAGCTTTAATGCCGCCAACTGTTACCATGGGAATTGCCGCAGGTTCAGGACTTATGGAAGAAAGCTACGGCGCGGCTTTGTTGCTCGCAATTAATATCATATGTGTGAATTTATCAGCGAAAGCAGTGTTTACCCTAAAAGGCATAAAGCCCCGCACATGGTATCAACGCAAGAAAACAAAGCAATCTTTGCGCCTAAGTCTAGCGTTTTGGTGCGTGTCACTGGCAATTTTGGCTATTGTGATTTATTTAAGACATGGGTGAGTGAAAAAATAGCCCTAAAACTTATAATCAAAACAGTTACTTTTAGGGAAGCCATTAGGCGGAAGCCTGCCAGCGGAGGCACGTTTGCCAATCCATGGGGTTATATCCTCAACAATAGTTGAACCAGAGCCATATTTATATGAAAGCCCCTTTTCCATGTTAAAGCTTTTAGCATCGGACAGACCGCCATCTTTGAATTTTTGCAATATAACGCCCTTGCCTTTATTCATTTCAGGAAGTTCGGACAGCGGGAAAACCAGCATTTTGCGGTTTTTACCAATGACGGCGACATGGTCATCGCTCGCACTCATATAACGGCAAATTGCGGCTTCCACCTTACTAGAGACATTAAGCACCTGCTTGCCTGTTTTGGTTTGCGCAAGAATATCATCAGATGACACAATAAAACCACGCCCATCGCTTGATGCTATCAGCATTTTTGCATTAGGCTTATGTAGTGTCATAACCTTAACATCTGCATCATTTGGAATATCAACCATGATGCGAAGCGGTTCACCAAAGCCGCGCCCTGACGGCAATTTATCACAGCCAAGTGTATAAAACCGCCCGTTACTAGCAAATATAACTAGCTTATCGGTGGTTTGAGCCTCAATCACAAACTGGCTGCGGTCGCCCTCTTTATACTTAATATCACCCGCGCTATGACCATGACCCTTTAATGCCTTGACCCAGCCTTGCGACGAACAAATGATGGTTACAGGCTCTTTTTCAATCATCATTGCATCAAGATCAACCTCTATTGGTTTTGGAACTGCGCCAATAGTTGTGCGACGTTTACCAAGCACTGTATCTTGCCCAAACAGCTTTTTAATATTGGCTATTTGTTTTTTGATCCTCGTCCATTGACGTGCTTCTGACCCAATAAGTTTTTGCAAATCATCACGCTCTTTAGTTAGTTCATCATGTTCGGCGCGTATTTCTATTTCTTGAAGCTTATGAAGTCTGCGCAAACGCAGGTTCAAAATAGCTTCGGTTTGAACTTCATTAATATTAAATGTATCCATCAAACATTGCTTAGGGTCTTCCTCAAAGCGTATAATGCGGATAACTTCATCAATATTGAGAAAGACAATAAGATAGCCCTCCAAAACCTCCAAGCGATGCAAAACCTTAGCAAGGCGATATTGAGAGCGGCGCACAAGAACCTCTTGCTGGTGGTTCATCCAGCATTGAAGCACCTCTTTCAAATTCATAACCCGAGGCACAAGACCATTTTCAAGCACGTTCATATTCATGTTGAAGCGCGTTTCAAGATCAGAGCTGCGGAATAATGCTTCCATAAGGATTTCAGCTTCCACATTGCGGTTTTTCGGAACAATGACAAGGCGAATATCCTCCGCAGATTCATCGCGCACATCATCCAATAGCGGGAGTTTCTTTAAATGGATAAGATCAGCAATCTTTTCTATAAGCTTGGATTTTTGCACCTGATAAGGGATTTCAGTTACAACAATTTGATACATGCCTTGCTTAAGCTCTTCCTTGCTCCAGCGCGCACGGATACGAAACGCGCCTTTGCCCGTCTCATATGCCTTAACAACGTCTTCTTTTGCTTCAACCATAATGCCGCCAGTTGGCATGTCGGGTCCTTGGACGATTTCAACAAGTTCTGCTATTGTAGGGTCTTTTTCAAGCATAAGCTCCATAGCGGTGCAAAGCTCGGCTACATTATGAGGCGGGATATTAGTCGCCATGCCAACAGCAATCCCGCTAGAGCCGTTAGCTAGCAGATTAGGGAAGCCTCCTGGTAAAACCACGGGTTCATTTTCAGAGCCATCATAAGTCGGGCGAAAATCAACAGAATCCTCTTCTATTCCATCAAGCAGCATAAGAGCCACTGTAGTAAGGCGAGCTTCAGTGTAGCGCATAGCCGCCGCATTATCGCCGTCAATATTACCAAAATTTCCCTGACCGTCCACAAGTGGGTAACGCTGCGCGAAGTCTTGAGCTAGGCGCACCATAGCGTCATAAACAGCAGTATCACCATGCGGATGGAACTTACCAATAACATCACCAACAACGCGGGCGGATTTTTTAGGACGCAAATTCGGGCTAAGTTTAAGCTGATACATTGCAAACATGAGCCTGCGATGCACAGGTTTCATACCGTCCCTAACATCAGGCAGTGAGCGGCTCATAATAGTTGAAAGTGCATAGGACAAATAACGATCCGAAAGAATTTCGCTCATTGGCTGGTCTATAATCTCTGATATTACTTCATCTTGTGGCATGAATTTCACTACCTAATTTGTCTATATTTATAGATATATCTATATTTGCGTCTTCTGTTTTGGCAAAATGCTGCACAAAACGCAAGCCTAACCTTGCCCTGCATTCAGGCAATCCACGGTTATGATGCGCAAAAACCCAATGCTCAAAAAAGAATTTAGTCATTTGAAGACCTGTCAAAATATCTTTATAATTTGAAGCTACGCCATTTGGCTTTAAAAACTCAGGCAGCGGCAAAAGCTTGTCTTTATATGGCTTACCAGCATTTTGGCTTACTGCGCGACCAGTTTTAGGGCTTATATATGCAAGAGCTTTGCTATCCCCTCCGCCAGCGCAAGAGGTTAAATCAAGAGCAAAACCTAGCTCTTTAAGCAATGCAATCTCCCACATGATATAACCTTGCGCCCAAACATCGCCCTCCAATATATCAAGCAATGCAAGAAAGCCATTGTAAATAACTGCATGGGATTCCTTTTCAGGCAAGGCAGCCGCGCATATACCGCACGCAGATTGCAAGGCGGCAAGTTTTAGCGGATCTTGCATTATACGCGCCGCTGTTGACCTTGAAAGCTCCAGCGTTAGAGAACCTAAATCATCAAAATTACGCGCGCGCCAATTTGCATCAACAATATTTCCAACCTCAAGTGTGCCTCGGTTTTTAGTAGAAAATGCCCCGCGCATATATCCAGATTGCCTACCATTATTGCTAGTCAAAAGCGAGACTATAGCCCCGCTCTCACCATGCCTGCGCACTGCTAATATTATTGATTGGTCTTGCCATTGCTCCATAACCATATATTATTATAGGAAAATAATTATGATACTAGTAGGATATATAAAATAATGATGACTACCCCCAGTATAAAAGTTGGCATTGCAGGAGTTGGCGCGATTGGAAGCGCCGTTGCCAAAGCTTTAAATGAGGGTATTAAGGGTTTTAGCTTGGAATGTGTATCAGACCCTAAAATTACAACTGACTTTGGAGTGGTAAATACTGATTTTGCTACGCTTACAAATCGCTGTGATTTAGTCATAGAGTGCCTTCCCGCTAACATAGTCCCGCAATTGGCTTTGGCTGCATTTTCTGCCAATACCGATATCATATTTATAAGCACAGCTGCTTTATTGACCTATCAACAGATTTTAGAGCAGCTAGGGAAATCAAATTCTCGCGCTTATGTTCCATCTGGAGCTCTTTGCGGAATTGATGGGGTGTTAGCCATGAAAGAAATGGGTATTAACAGCGCACAAATAGCATCAACAAAGCCCCCAAAAGGGTTTGGCGGCGCGCCATATGTGACCTTAAATAATATTGGTCTAAGCAATATATCTAAAAAAACCTTGATATTTGAAGGTAATGCTTTGGAGGCAGCAAAGGGCTTTCCAGCCAATGTAAATGTAGCAGCAACCCTTAGCTTGGCTGGAATTGGCGCACAAAATACGCGCGTAGAGATATGGGCTGACCCTAATGCGAAAGGCAATATGCATGAAATAACAGTTAAAAGTGATTATTCAACCCTAACATCTAAAATAGAAAATATGCCTGACCCAAGCAACCCTAAAAGCTCGATTTTAGCAGCGCAAAGCATTGTTGCAACGCTTAGGAATATGAGCAGCGCGCTAGTTATTTCGCAATAGCATTATGAACATCGAATGCTTGGCGAGTTTGTCTAACATCATGGACGCGAAATATTTGAACCCCTTGAGATAGCCCATAAATAGCCGTAGCCAACGACCCTGAAATGCGCTTAGTTGGGTCATTTTCGTTGCAGAGTTCTCCAATAAAGCTTTTGCGTGATGCCCCCAATAATACAGGGCAGCCAAATTTATGGAATTTATCAATATTTTTTATTATGGCTAAATTATGCTCTAGCGTTTTTCCAAAACCAATACCAATATCAATAATTATTTTGTCTGAGCTAATATTATGTTTAGTGCAAAATTCCAAACGCTCGTCGAAAAATGCCAATATTTCATCCACCACCACGCCACCATAAGCGGGACTATCTTGCATAGTCTTTGGCTCACCTTTCATATGCATAAGGCAAATAGGAAGCCCGCTATCTGCTACAATATGAACCGCTTCAGGGTCATGCCTAAGCGCACTAACGTCATTAATCATATTAGCGCCAGCATCAATTGCAGCGATCATGGTTTTAGCATTACGAGTGTCAATTGATATAAATGGAGCTTTACCCGCCAAGCCCTTAATGACGGGAACTACTCGGGATATTTCTTCTTCCACTAATATAGTTTCGGAATTGGGGCGCGTTGACTCGCCCCCGATATCAAGTATATCTGCTCCCTCTTCTATCAACCTCAAACCATGAGATATTGCTTTACCTGCATCTAAATAGCACCCACCATCAGAAAAACTATCGGGCGTTACATTAACTATCCCCATAATTAATGGTGATTTTTTATTCAACATCGCTCTATTTCCTGCCCATTTGGCATTTTTTCTATCATTTGATCCACAGACTTATTCAATGCAGGGTGTATCCAATTTGGCGCAATTTCACGCAATGGGTAAAGCACAAAGCTACGGTTATGAATTTCAGGGTGCGGCAGTGTTAATTGTGCCTCATTTATGATTTTATCATTATAGCTTAATATATCGAGATCAAGGGTGCGCGCGGCATTAAGCTCTTCCCTCGTTCGCCCCGCTTCATCTTCTATATTAGCTAATGCACTTAATAATTCATGAGGGTTTAGGTCAGTTTCAACGCTGCA
>Ga0256839_1004749_pt1 | contig 13038 bp, 14 predicted proteins | sample 354166metaG_FD_185968 | JGI IMG/M metagenome (GOLD analysis project Ga0256839, IMG submission 185968) | Hydrothermal vent microbial communities from Mid Atlantic Ridge, Atlantic Ocean - 354-166 | ecosystem: Environmental > Aquatic > Marine > Hydrothermal vents | place: Atlantic Ocean: Mid... | reverse complement strand
TGCCGAACCGCTGGAGCGCGGCTTCGGCCTGACCCTCGGCAACGCCCTGCGCCGCGTGCTGATGAGCTCGCTTCAGGGCGCGGCCATCACGTCGGTGCAGATCGACAACGTGCTGCACGAGTTCTCATCGGTGCCGGGGGTGCGCGAGGATGTCACCGATATCGTTCTCAACCTCAAGGGCGTTGCCATCCGCATGGAAGTGGAAGGCCCCAAGCGGCTGTCGATCTCGGCCAAGGGACCCTCGGTGGTTACCGCCGGCGACATCTCCGAAAGCGCGGGCATCGAGATCCTCAACAAGGATCACGTGATCTGCCACCTCGACGAAGGGGCGGACCTGTACATGGAACTGACGGTCAATACCGGCAAGGGCTATGTCGCGGCGGACAAGAACCGCCCCGAGGATGCGCCCATCGGCCTGATCCCGATCGACGCCATCTATTCGCCGGTCAAGAAGGTTTCCTATGACGTGCAGCCCACCCGCGAGGGGCAGGTGCTCGACTACGACAAGCTGACCATCAAGCTGGAAACCGACGGTTCCGTCACCCCCGAAGACGCGGTGGCCTATGCCGCGCGCATCCTGCAGGATCAGCTGTCGATCTTCGTCAACTTCGAGGAGCCCGAAACCGCCGGTCGCGAGACCGAGGAAGAGGGGCTGGAGTTCAACCCGCTGCTGCTCAAGAAGGTGGACGAGCTGGAACTGTCGGTGCGTTCGGCCAACTGCCTGAAGAACGACAACATCGTCTACATCGGCGATCTGATCCAGAAGACCGAGGCCGAGATGCTGCGCACCCCGAACTTCGGTCGCAAGTCGCTCAACGAGATCAAGGAAGTGCTTTCGGGCATGGGCCTGCATCTTGGCATGGATGTCGAGGAATGGCCTCCCGAGAACATCGAGGAGCTGGCGAAGAAATACGAAGACCAGTTCTGAAGAGAACCCGGGCGTCGGAAACACGGCGCCCGCAGATCCGGGCAATGAGGCCCCAAGGAGAGCTGCCCGCACGCATGGGCGGCCGGACAAAGCAAAAGAAGAAGGATTGATGAAATGCGCCACGCACGCGGATACCGCCGCCTGAACCGGACCCACGAACATCGCAAGGCGATGTTTGCCAACATGGCCGGTTCGCTGATCGAACACGAACAGATCAAGACGACGCTGCCCAAGGCGAAGGAGCTGCGCCGCGTCGTCGAGAAGCTGGTGACGCTTGCCAAGCGCGGAGATCTTCACGCCCGCCGCCAGGCCGCGGCCCAGCTCAAGCAGGAGCCCCACGTGGCCAAGCTGTTCGACGTGATCGGCCCCCGCTACAAGGACCGCCAGGGCGGTTACGTGCGGGTTCTCAAGGCGGGCTTCCGCTATGGCGACATGGCGCCGATGGCGATCATCGAATTCGTCGATCGCGACCCCGAAGCCAAGGGCGCGGCCGACAGGGCCCGTGAAAACGAAGAGGCCGGCGAAGAGTAGACCGCGCCTTTTTCGCCGAATCGATCCCCGCCGGAGCGCCGGCGGGGATTTTCTTTTGCATCAGCTGTCGTTCCGCCTGCTGCCGGCTCGGGTCTTGAGCGAGAATGATTCGGAAATCGCGTTCTCGATTTCCTTCATCCGGGCCGCTGATTCGGACGATGCACCCAGAAATTCCAGCAGGTCGGCCCGCATTTCCGGCGGCAGAGAGAGGATCTTCCTGAACAGATCTGCGTCTTGGGCTTTCATTTCTCACCGCATTACGATTCTTTGCTGGTCAGGCACACTTTTAGGTTGACCGACCGTCTCGATACATGTCTAAAAAAGGCATGTCCAATCGTCCAGAATTGAATCAACTGTTTAAGCAACTCGGCGAACTGTCGCCGGCAGGTTATGCAGCTGGGCTGCACATCAGATTTGCGGCTCCGCTCATTGCGGTGAACACCTATGATCCCGAGTGGGCGGAGCATTACACGACCAACGCATATGGCCTGCGCGATCCCCTGGTTGCCTGGGGGTTGAGCTGCGAGGGAACTTCCCGGTGGAGCGAAATTACGCTTCCCGATCCGTTTAACATTTGGGGGCAGGCGGCTGAATACGGCCTGAAGTACGGTGTAGCGGTTGCGTGTGGTCCGATCCAGTCCAGAAGCATCGTCGGGGCGGCGCGCAGTGACCGCGAATTCACCGACGACGAGATTGCTGCGATCTCGAAGGTGGTTCTGGCGTTGCACGAGATATCGGAACCACCCACCGAGCTTACACGCGCACAGATTCAGGCTCTCCGGTGCATCGCGGACGGGGACCGTCACGCAGCCGCTGCTGCCAAGCTTGGTATTTCCGAAAGTGCATTGAAGGCGCGCCTGATATCGGCGCGAACCAGGCTGATGGCACGTACGACCTCGGAAGCCATTCAGAAGGCCAAGGAGTTCAGGTTGCTCTGACGGTTTGCGCCCGCCGATGCGTTGAACTTTTCAACCCATCTGGAGGCAACAATGCAAACCACGACTCTCTCTTTCGAAAACATGCACAACCACGGCGTGCTGTTCACCAACATGCTGCGCGCGCGGCATGAAACCTTCATCCAGCAGAACAAGTGGGACCTGCCCGAGGTCGACGGTATGGAATTCGACCAGTACGATACCCCGGCCAGCCGGTGGATCGCAGTGCATGATTTCGGCGAGGTGCTGGCGGGGGTTCGCCTCACGCCCACGACGCACCGTTGCGGCATCTACAGCTACATGATCCGCGATGCCCAGAGGGGGCTGCTGGAATCGATCCCCTCGAACCTGCTTTACGAAGAGGCGCCGGTGGCCAGCCACATCTGGGAATCCTCGCGCATCTTCGTGTCGCACCGGGTGCCGGCGCGGCTGCGCTTCCGGGTCCAGCTGAACCTGATCAACGAGATGACGGTGACCGCACGGGAACTCGGCGCCTCGTCGATTCTCGGGCTGATCCCCGAAAACGGCCCGCGCTGGGGCCGCCGGGTTGGCCTGGACATCGATGAAGTGGGGCCGGTTCTGGATATCGGCGGCGACCGCAGCCGCTGCATCCGCATCAACCTGCAGACGAAACTGCACTAGTGTCCCGTTTTGCAGGGCCGGGCCGCCCGGACCCGGCCCCAATACCCTCTTTCATCGGCCTGCGCCCGCCTTTACGGTTGGCGCATGGCCGATCTGTTTGACACCGCGCCGGAGTCTGCCCCGGACGATCTTTCCCGCCCGCTGGCCGACAGGTTGCGGCCGCGGTCGCTGCGCGACGTGATCGGGCAGGACAAGGTGATCGGCCCCGAGGGGCCGCTGGGCACCATGCTGGCCTCCGGCAGCCTGTCTTCCTTGATCTTCTGGGGGCCGCCGGGGGTGGGCAAGACGACCATCGCCCGGCTTCTCGCCGACGAGACGGATCTGCATTTCGTTCAGATCAGCGCCATATTCTCTGGCGTGGCCGAGCTGAAGAAGGTGTTCCAGGAGGCGCGCCTGCGCCGCCGGAACGGCCGCGGCACGCTGCTGTTCGTCGATGAGATTCACCGTTTCAACAAGGCCCAGCAGGACAGCTTCCTGCCCTACATGGAAGACGGCACGATCATGCTGGTGGGGGCCACCACCGAAAACCCCAGCTTCGAGCTGAACGCCGCCCTTCTGTCGCGCGCTCAGGTGCTGGTGCTCGAGCGGCTCTCGCTGGCCGATCTGGAGCTTCTGGCGCAACGGGCCGAGAAGGAGCTGGGCAAGCCCCTGCCGCTGGACGGGCCGGCACGCGAGGCGCTTCTGGAGATGGCCGATGGCGATGGGCGGGCGCTGCTCAACCTGATCGAGCAGATCATGGCCTGGAAGGTTTCCGGCAAGCTCGACCGGTCGGCGCTGTCTTCCCGGCTGATGCGCCGCGCGGCCCTGTATGACAAGAGCGGGGATGAACATTACAACCTGATCTCGGCGCTGCACAAATCGGTGCGCGGCTCGGATCCGGACGCGGCGCTTTACTGGCTGGCCCGGATGCTTGCGGGCGGCGAAGACCCGCGCTACCTGGCCCGGCGCATCACCCGCATGGCGATCGAGGATATCGGTCTGGCCGATCCGCAGGCGCAGGCGGTCTGTCTGGACGCCTGGGCAGCCTATGAGCGCCTGGGCTCGCCGGAGGGTGAACTGGCGCTGGCCCAGGCCGTCACCTATCTGGCACTCGCCCCCAAGTCGAACGCCGCCTACGTGGGCTTCAAGCAGGCCATGGCGGCGGCGCGAAAGACGGGCTCCCTGCCGCCGCCCAGGCACATCCTGAACGCCCCCACCTCGCTGATGAAGGATCAGGGCTACGGCGAGGGCTACGCCTATGATCACGACGAGGCGGGCGGCTTCTCGGGGCAGGAGTATTTCCCCGAAGGGATGAAGCGCGGCGTCTATTACCGCCCGGTGGAGCGCGGCTTCGAGCGGGAGCTGAAGAAGCGGCTGGATTTCTTCGTGAAGCTGCGCGCCAGACGGCGCAAAGGTTGACTTTCACCGCCCCCCGCGAAAAAGAGGCGCCATGATTGCCTTGCTCATTCAGGTCGGCCTTGGCGGTGCTCTTGGCGCCGCACTCCGCTATGTCATCGGGGTTGCGGTGGCCTTTCCCCATGCGACGGTGATCGTGAATGTCCTGGGCTCGTTCCTGATGGGAGCGGCCTGGATCTACCTGGCCAGCCGGGGCATGGACCGCTGGATGCCGATGGTGCTCACGGGTTTCCTTGGCGGGTTCACCACCTTTTCGGCCTTTTCGCTGGATACCTTCCGGCTGATCGACGAAGAGCGCCTGCTTGCCGCCGGAGGCTACGTTCTGGGTTCGGTGTTCCTGTCGGTGACGGCGCTGTTTCTCGGCGTCTGGATGATGCGGGCGATCGAGGGATGAGCCGCGTGCGGATTGTCCGCGTCGGCCCCGACGAGGCCGAGCAGCGGCTGGACAGGTGGTTTCGCCGCCATTTCCCCGACATCGGCCAGGGGCGCATCGAGAAGATGTGCCGCAAGGGCGAGATCAGGGTGGACGGCGGCCGGGCCAGGGCCTCGACGCGCATCCGTCCGGGGCAGGAGATCCGGGTGCCGCCGCTGCCCGAGCCGCGCGAGCCGCAGGGTGCAGAACGACCGCGGCAGCGGATCTCGGATGCCGATGCGGAGATGATCCGCAAGGCGGTACTTTTTCGCGATGACCACCTGATCGTTCTCGACAAGCCCGCGGGCCTGCCGTGCCAGGGCGGCACCGGCCAGGCGCGCCATGTGGACGGGCTGGCCGAGGCGCTGCGCTTCGGGGCGGCGGAAAAGCCGCGGCTGGTGCACCGGCTCGACAAGGACACCTCCGGCATCCTGCTGCTGGCCCGCACCCCGCTGGTGGCTGCGAAGCTCACGGCGGCTTTCCGGGCGCGCGAGACCCGCAAGATCTACTGGGCCGCGGTGGCCGGCGTGCCCAGCCCGGCCATGGGCACGATCCGTTTCGCCCTGGTCAAGGCCCCGGGCCACGGGGCGCGCGGCGAAGGCGAGAAGATGATCTGCCTCCATCCCGATGAGGTGAAGTCCACTCCCGGCGCCAAACGCGCTACCACCGATTACGCGGTGCTGGCCTCGGCGGGGCGGCGCACCGCCTGGGCGGCGCTGGTGCCGATCACCGGCCGGACGCATCAGCTGCGGGCGCACATGGCAGCCATCGGAAATCCGATCGTCGGAGATGGCAAATACGGCGGCTCCGGTCAGGAAAACCTCGGCGACGGATGGGGTGCACAGCTGGGTGGCGAGATCAGCCGCAAGCTGCACCTGCACGCGCGCTCCTTGAGGATATCCCATCCGGTCACAGGCGCACAGATGACCTTCACCGCACCGCTGCCGCCGCACATGCAGGAAACATGGGAAGTCTTCGGCTGGCGCGAGAAGGACGTGCCGGCCGATCCGTTCGAGGAGATGTCATGACCGGCTGGAAGGCCAAGCGTTTCTGGAAGGAGGCAACCGCCGTGCCTGAGACCGGCGGCTTCGGCATTCGTCTTGACGGGCGCCCGGTGAAGACCCCGGCCAAGGCGCCGCTGGTGGTGCCCACGGCGGCACTGGCGCACGAGATCGCCTCCGAATGGGCCGCCCAGGAAGAGACGATCAACCCCGCCACCATGCCGTTTACCAAGACGGCCAATGCGGCCATCGACAAGGTTGCCCCGCAACGGCGCGAGGTGGCCGAAATGCTGGCTGCCTATGGCGACTGCGATCTGCTGTGCTACCGGGCCGAGGCGCCTGCCGCTCTGGCAAGGCGGCAGGCCGAGGCCTGGGATCCGCTGCTGGACTGGGCCGCGGCGGAACTGGGCGCGCGCCTGGAGCCTTGCACCGGGGTCATCCATCGCCCCCAGCCCCCCGAAGCCTTGGAACGCCTGTCCAGGCTTGTAGATTCCATGGGAAATTTCGAGCTGGCCGCCTTTCATGACCTGGTCACGCTATCGGGCTCTCTGGTGATCGGTTTTGCCGTGGTTCGGGGGCAGTCAGACACTGAATCCCTGTGGCAGGCCTCCCGGCTGGACGAAACCTGGCAGCAGGAGCAATGGGGCCGGGACGAGGAAGCAGAGAAAGCCGCTCAACGCAGGCGTGCAGGGTTCATGCATGCTGCACGCTTCTTTCGCATCTGCCGCAAGGGTGAGGTGCCGGAAGGCTGATTCGGCATCGAAAAGCCCTGAATTTACGCAGGAAAAATCGGAAAATTCATCGATCCTGCCCTTGACGATCAGGGCTGAATCCGACCACACTCGCGGCGTTGAGGGGGTGCCCCCTTGAACGATCACCCCGGCCTTTGCGGGTCGGAAGAACCGCTGTTTCAGGCGGACAATCAGGAAGAGGTAAACATGAAAAAAACCGTATTTCTTGGCGCGCTGGCCGTAACCGGCCTGGCCGCCGGTGCAGCCGCCGCCGGCACCCTTGACGATGTCAAGGCCCGGGGCAAGCTGAACTGCGGCGTCACGACCGGCCTGGTCGGCTTTGCGGCGCCTGACGCAAACGGTGTCTGGGAGGGTTTTGACGTTGCCGTGTGCCGTGCCGTGGCGGCCGCCATCTTTGGCGATCCGACGGCTGTGGAATTCATCCCCACCACCGGCAAGACGCGCTTCACTGCGCTGGCTTCCGGCGAGGTCGACATGCTGGCCCGGAACACCACCTGGACCTTCACCCGCGACGTTGACCTGAAGTTCGAATTCGTCGGCATCAACTACTACGACGGTCAGGGCTTCATGGTTCCCAAGAGCCTGGGCGTATCCTCGGCCAAGGAGCTGGACGGCGCTACCGTCTGCATCCAGACCGGCACCACCACCGAGCTCAACCTGGCGGACTTCTTCCGCTCCAACAACATGAGCTACGAGCCGGTGCCGATCGAAACCAACGCCGAGGCGCAGCAGCAGTTCCTCGCCGGCGCCTGTGACGTCTACACCACCGATGCTTCCGGCCTGGCTGCGACCCGCGCCACCTTCGAGAACCCGGGCGATTACGTGATCCTGCCCGAAATCATCTCGAAAGAGCCGCTCGGCCCGCTTGTCCGTCATGGCGACAACGCCTGGGGCGACCTGGTTCGCTGGACGCTGAACGCGCTGATCTCGGCTGAAGAGCTGGGCATCACCTCGGCCAACATCGACGAGCTGCGCAAGGGCACCAACAATCCGGAAATCAACCGGATCCTCGGCACCGAAGGCAACCTGGGCGAAATGCTCGGCCTGTCCGCCGACTGGGCCTACAACGCCATCAAGGCGGGTGGCAACTACGGCGAGCTGTTCGAGAAGAACATCGGCGAGAACACCCCGATCGGTCTGTCGCGCGGCCTGAACGCGCAGTGGAAAGACGGCGGTCTGATCTACTCGCCGCCGTTCCGGTAAGAGCTGTTTGCAAGGGGTGCGGGCCTGCCCGCGCCCCTTCTTTATCTGAACGACAATAAGAAACGGAAGGAACGAACCGCCGGCAGGTCCGCGCGGTTATTTCCTGCTAAATGGGAGCACGGGGGCGTCTGTCATGACCGCACTTACCGACCCGCCGAAAGAGTCATTCCGGCTCAGCATGCTGATTTACGATACCCGGTATCGTTCCATGACGATCCAGGTGGTGGCCCTGATGGGGTTCATGCTGCTGTTCGCCTGGATCATCAGTAACACCTTGCAGAACCTCTCGGCCCTTGGGAAGCCTGTCGATTTCGGGTTCCTGTTCGAGCCGGCAGGCTATGACATCAACCAGAGACTGATCGAGTACAACTCGCAGAGCACGCACCTGCGCGCGGCATTCGTCGGTCTTCTCAACACGCTTCTGGTTGCCGCACTCGGCTGTGCGCTGGCGACCATCCTCGGCGTGATCATCGGCGTTCTTCGCCTGTCGAAGAACTGGCTCGTGGCGCGCCTGATGACGGTTTATGTAGAGGCCTTCCGGAATGTCCCCGTACTGCTGTGGATCGTTCTGGTCATGGCCATCATGATCGAGACCATGCCCCCACCGCGGGATTTCCGCGGCGACAACCCATCGGCCTCGATGCTCCTCGGAGATAGCGTTGCCGTGACCAACCGCGGCGTCTACATCCCCGAGCCGCTGTTCAGCCGTGGCCTTGGCGATATATCCGTTTTCGGTGCCTTCGATATCAGCCTTGATCTGATCGCGATCCTGATCGCGCTTTTCGGCGGTATCTACGCCTCGAAGCTGGTCAAGCGCCGCGCCGACCGCATTCAGGAAGCCACCGGCGATCGGCCGACAACATGGTACATCCGCCTTGGCCTGGTGGTGCTGCCCACGCTGGCGGTACTCATCGCGCTGGGCTTCCATCTCGGCTACCCCGAGCTGAAGGGGTTCAACTTCAAGGGCGGGATCCACATGCGGAACTCGCTGATCGCCCTGTGGCTGGCGCTGTCGCTCTACACGGCGGCCTTCATCGCCGAGGCGGTGCGCGCGGGGATCCTCGCGATCAGCAAGGGGCAGACGGAAGCGGCCTATGCCCTGGGGCTCAGCCGCAGCCAGACGATGAACCTCGTCATCCTGCCGCAGGCGGCACGGGTGATCATCCCGCCGCTGATCTCGCAGTATCTGAACCTCACCAAGAACTCGTCGCTGGCCATTGCCGTGGGTTACATGGACATCACCGGCACCCTGGGCGGCATCACGATGAACCAGACGGGGCGCGAACTTGAAAGCATCCTGTTGCTGATGGCGATCTACCTGAGCATCTCGCTGAGCATTTCGGCGGTGATGAACTGGTACAACAAGCGCGTCAAACTGGTGGAGCGGTAAGATGACACAAGCAGCCTTTGTCCGCACCGAGATGGTCCCGGAGCAGGCCCCGCCGATCACGTCTTCGGGAGTCATCGGATGGATGCGCAAAAACCTGTTCGACGGGTGGATGAACTCTCTTCTGACGGTCGTCTCGCTGGTCGCCGTGGGCGCTCTGCTCTACGAGATCCTGCCGTGGATCTTCAGATCCAGCTGGACGGCCGGGTCGCTCAACGAATGTCGCGAGCAGATCAAGGAGGCCTACGGTCCGGATGCCTCGGGCGCCTGCTGGGCGGTCATCCGCGAACGCTACGCGCAGCTGACCTTCGGCTTCTACCCGTCCGAGCTGTACTGGCGGCCGATCCTGGCCTTCATCCTGATGCTGGGCGCGATGGCCCCGGTGCTGTTCAGCAACCTGCCCAGAAAGCTTCTGTGGTTTTCCGGCCTCTATCCCTTCATCGCCGCCTGGCTGCTGTGGGGCGGCTCCGTCTGGGGGCCGCTTTCCGCTCTGGCCGGGTTCATCATCGGTTTTGCCCTGCTTCTTGCGATCACTCCCCGCTTCGGCGCCATTCTCGGGGTGATCGCGGCGGTTCTCGGGCCGATCATCTGGTGGACGCTCCTTTCGGGAACGGTGATCGATGTGCTCGACAGCATCATCCCGATAGCCCTGGAGCCGGTCAAAAGCCGCAACTTCGGCGGTTTCATGCTGTCCATCACCATCGGCGTGACCGGGATCGTGGCCTCGCTGCCGATCGGCATCGTCCTGGCCCTTGGGCGGCAATCGGATCTGCTGATCGTCAAGTCGCTTTGCGTGGGCTTCATCGAGTTCATCCGCGGCGTGCCGCTGATCACGCTGCTGTTCGTGGCCTCGACCCTGCTCAACATCTTCCTGCCGCCGGGCACCGACTTCGACATCATCGTCAGGGTGATGATCATGGTGACGCTGTTCTCGGCCGCCTACATGGCCGAGGTGATCCGCGGCGGTCTGGCGGCCCTGCCCAGGGGGCAGTATGAGGCGGCCGATGCCCTGGGGCTCGATTACTGGAAGGCGCAGCGGCTGATCATCATGCCGCAGGCGCTGAAGATCTCGATCCCCGGGATCGTCGGCACCTTCATCGGCCTGTTCAAGGACACCACACTGGTGATGATCATCGGCCTGATGGATCCTCTGGGCCTCAGTACCGCCATCCGGGCCAATCAGGAGTGGAACGGCATCGTGTGGGAGCTGTACGGCTTCATCGCGCTGGTGTTCTGGATCTTCTGTTTCTCCATGTCACGCTATTCCATGTACCTGGAGCGCAAGCTTCAGACGGAAAACCACTAAGGAGTTCAACGCATGTCTGAACTTGCGATAGACCGCGAAATCGACCGAACCAAGATGCAGGTCGCTGATGAGGTCGCGATCGAGATTACGAACATGAACAAGTGGTTCGGTTCGTTCCATGTGCTTCGCGACATCAACCTGACGGTGAACCGGGGCGAGCGGATCGTGATCTGTGGTCCCTCGGGCTCGGGGAAATCGACCCTGATCCGTTGCATCAACCGCCTGGAAGAGCACCAGGCAGGGCGGATCGTGGTTGACGGCACCGAGCTGACCTCGGACCTCAAGAACATCGACAAGATCCGCCGCGAGGTGGGCATGGTGTTCCAGCACTTCAACCTGTTTCCTCACCTGACCATTCTCGAGAACTGCACGCTTGCCCCGATCTGGGTGCGCAAGGTGCCGAAGAAGGAAGCCGAGGAAACGGCGATGCACTTCCTCGAGAAGGTGAAGATCCCGGAACAGGCCGACAAGTACCCGGGCCAGCTTTCGGGCGGTCAGCAGCAGCGGGTGGCGATCGCACGCTCGCTGTGCATGAAGCCGCGGATCATGCTGTTTGACGAGCCCACCTCTGCGCTCGACCCGGAGATGATCAAGGAGGTGCTCGACACCATGATCGAACTGGCCGAGGAAGGCATGACCATGCTGGTGGTGACCCACGAGATGGGCTTTGCCCGGCAGGTGGCCAACCGGGTGATCTTCATGGACCAGGGCCAGATCGTGGAGCAGAACGAGCCGGAAGAGTTCTTCAACAATCCGCAGTCGGACCGCACCAAGCTGTTTCTCAGCCAGATCCTCGGTCACTGAACCGCGATGTGAATCAACGAAAGCGCCGGGCCCGGACGAGCCCGGCGCTTTCCTTTCCGGTTCAGCCTTCCAGATCTTTCGGGATCGCGAAATCCAGCACCTTGCCTGTGCCCCACCCTGCCTCTGCCCAGTTGCCGATGCCGAAGGCAAAGACGGTGGTGGCCGCCGTCGGGTAGCGCCGGAAGCCCGGATGCGGCGGCGCCGTGTGGGCAAGCCACTGGGCCATGGCGGCAATCCCGGGGTTGTGCCCCAGCATCAGCACCGTGGCCTCTTCTGCGGCGCCGTGCAGGACGTCCAGCATGGTCTCGGCCGTGGCATGGTAAAGCGGGCGCTCCAGCACGAGCGGCGGGGCGGTGCCAAGCTCCTGCGACAGAAGCTGCCATGTCTGGCGGGTGCGCTCGGCGGGCGAGCAGAGCACAACATCCGGCAGATAACCCTTGTCCTTCATCCATCGTCCCATCAGCCGAGAGGCGCGCCGACCTCGCGCATTGAGGGGGCGTGCCATGTCGGGCAGGGTGGGGCTGCCCCAGTCAGACTTCGCGTGCCGCATCAGGATCAGGCGAAAGGAAGGGAAGCGGGGGTTGTCTTCTGAATTTGTCATCGGGGCAGGGTAGCCGCTGCGGGCCGGCCGGAAAAGCCCGCTCAACCGCGGATCAGAGAGCCTGCCCCGTGCTCGGTGTACAGCTCCAGCAGGCAGGCATTCGGGGCGCGCCCATCGAGGATCACCACCGCGCGCACGCCGCCCTCAAGCGCCCTGAGAGCGGTTTCCGTCTTGGGGATCATGCCGCCGGCAATGATGCCCTCGGCCGTCAGTTCGCGGATCTGCGCGGCGTTCAGTTCCGTCAGCACCTCGCCGTCAGGCCCCTTCACCCCGGCCACGTCGGTGAGCAGGAGCAGGCGGTCGGCCTTGAGTGCCGCGGCAATCGCACCGGCCGCCGTATCGCCATTGATGTTGAAGGTCTCGCCTTCGCGGCCCACCCCGATCGGGGCGATCACGGGAATGATCCCGGCCTCGGCGAGATTGCGCAGGAATTCGGGGTTTATCTCGGCGGGGGTGCCGACGAAGCCAAGCTCGCGATCGGCATAATCGCAGATCATCAGGTTGGCATCCTTGCCGGAAAGGCCGATGGCCCGGCCGCCCTGGGCGTTGATCGCCTGCACGATCCGGCTGTTGACGGTGCCCGAAAGCACCATCTCCACCACCTCCATGGTGGCAGCATCCGTCACCCGCTTGCCATGCACGAAATCCGATTCGATGCCGAGCTTGCCCAGCATGGCGTTGATCATCGGCCCGCCACCGTGGATGATCACCGGGTTGACGCCCACCTGCTGCATCAGCACCACGTCACGGGCGAAGCTTTCCATCGCCTCGTCGCTGCCCATGGCATGGCCGCCGATCTTGATGACGACGGTCGCCCCGTCATAGCGCTGCAGATAGGGCAGGGCCTGCGAGAGGGTGCGGGCTGTGGCGATCCAGTCGCGGTTCATGGCTTTCTGCTTTTTCATGGTCTTGCCCCGGTTAGCCGATCGAGAGGCGGGCGCGCAAGCAAAAGAGCAGGCGCAGTTGCTACAGCGTTGCGATGATAGCGCGCAGGGTGTCGATGCCCTCGCCGCTGTGCGATGATGTGAGCACAAGCTCGGGGTAGGCGGCGGGATGGCGGGCCAGCGCCGTGCGCACCTGTTTCAGCACCGCCGCGCGCTCTTTCGCCTTCACCTTGTCGTTCTTGGTGAGCACCGCCTGA
>Ga0256839_1004748_pt1 | contig 13038 bp, 15 predicted proteins | sample 354166metaG_FD_185968 | JGI IMG/M metagenome (GOLD analysis project Ga0256839, IMG submission 185968) | Hydrothermal vent microbial communities from Mid Atlantic Ridge, Atlantic Ocean - 354-166 | ecosystem: Environmental > Aquatic > Marine > Hydrothermal vents | place: Atlantic Ocean: Mid... | reverse complement strand
CCGCAATAACATCGTCAATCCTTAGTATCATTGAGGCAACCTCAGTAGCAGCCTTTATCATCTGCTCCTTAACTAGAGCTGGCTCAATAACCTCCTTCTCCATCATGTCAGCAACCTTACCCGTATGAACATCTACACCATACCATGTCCTGCCCCTCTTGTGAGCACTCTTAAGCCTAACCTCAATATCTATCGTATCCAAACCAGAGTTTTCTGCAAGTGTCAAAGGTATAACCTCTAGGGCATCTGCGAAGGCCTCGGCAGCAAGCTGCTCCCTACCATGTAGCTTTGCAGCCCAATCCCTAACCTCCTTTGATAGCTCTGCCTCAGTAGCTCCACCGCCAGCGACTATCTCAGGCCTTAAAAGTACATCCCTCACTACATTCAATGCATCTATTAGACTCCTCTCAGCCTCATCTACCACCCTCTCACTACCACCCCTAACTAGTATGGTTACAGCCCTTGGATTCTTACAACCCTCAATAAATACAAACTTGTCATCCTCTATCTTCCTCTCCTCAACTACATCGGCATAACCTAGATCGTCACTAGTCAAGTCATCAATGTTATTTACAACCCTAGCGCCGGTAGCCTTGGCAATCTTCTCCATATCACTCTGCTTAACCCTCCTAACAGCCAATACACCGGCCTTAGCTAGATAATGCTGTGCCACATCATCAATACCCTTCTGGCAGATCAATACATTAGCACCTGTAGCCGTAATCTTATCAACCATCTCCTTCAGCATCCTCCTCTCTTCCTCGAGGAACATCCTAATCTGATCTGGAGATGTAATATTTATCCTTGCGTCAAACTCGGTCTTCTCGATCTCTAGAGGAGCATTTATCAATGCAATCTTAGCCTTCTCAACCCTCTTCGGCATACCGCTATGTACAACCTCCTTATCTAATACGATACCATTTACAAATACCGTATCCTTTATGCTTCCACCTGGTTTCTTCTCGATCTTCACATCATCTAAGTCAATCTTCAACTCGCCATTCCTCTCCTGAATAATATGCCTTACAGCCTTAACAGCAATCTCAGCAAGGTAATCTCTATACCCTGCAACGAGTTTACTATTCATAGAGGTCTTGGCAACCTTCTTCAAGACCTCGTCATCATCTCTATCAACCTTAACAGCAATCTTACCTAATACCTCAACAGCCTTCTCGGCAGCCCTCTTATAACCCTCAATAATCACTGTAGGATGGACCTCCCTCTCAATAAGCTTCTCAGCATTTGCAAGAAGCTCACCAGCCAATACAACAACGGATGTTGTACCATCGCCTACCTCGGCATCCTGAGCCTTAGCAACCTCAACCATCATCTTGGCTGCAGGATGCTCAATCTCCATCTCCTTCAACATAGTGGCACCATCATTGGTGATCACTACATCACCGAGGCTGTCTACAAGCATCTTGTCCATACCCTTTGGACCTAGGCTTGACTTTACGATCTCAGCAACCGTCTTTGCAGCGAGGATATTCTTCTTCATAGCCTCTCTTCCCTTACTCCTGGAAGTCCCTTCCTTCAAGATTATAATCGGTTGTCCAGCCGCAACTGGATATGCAGGTGCACCCATAGTCATCTCACCTCAAATCCTATTTTTCACCATATAAAAAGTTGGAATTCCTTTATAAATCTTTCTTTTCCAACTATGAAACGTATGAAAAAGAAAATCAAACTAAAATTTATTAAAAACTATTATTTCAAAATATTATAAGTTGGATTTAGAGTATATAAAAATCCTTGGAAAACCTACAAAGAAGAATAACCTATATATCCTATGGATAAATTTTATTCTATTGATAGTTTATGTTTAACCTGATAAAATATCTCCAGAAGCTAGTTGGAAAAGAGATTATAGTAAAGACAAAATTTGGATTGGTAAAAGGAATATTAAAAGAGGTCGGACATAACGGGGCACTCCTATTAGACAATTACGAGACACTATCAGGAAAGGTCGACGCCGAATTCAATGGGAAGACAATATTAATTAGGGGAGATAATATAGTAGCGATTATGATTGGAATGGAGGAGATAAAAGGAGGTGATTAATCTCCTCCTAGACATAATCTTCATCTTAATCATAGTAGGGGCAACCATTAATATTCTGCGAGGAATTGGATATCGGGGAGACAAAACCAGTAATATGGGAGTAAAAGGCAAAACACTCATGATACTGCCTACAAAGAACCCACCAAAATCCATTAGGGAACTTATAACCCAGATACTTAAGTTTACCAGGGACGTCGATCTCTATATAGTCTATCAAGGAAGGAGACCTGATATAAAATTGGATGAAGTTCCTAGAGACATTAAAATAGAAATGCTTAAAGGTGTAGAAGATAGTGACTACATAGGGAAGATAGGAAACATAGTGACTATACTTAGAAAGGTCGATATATCCAGTTATAGATATATGATAATCATAGACGACGATATATTACTTCATCCAAGATGGTTCAAAGCATTAACCTTTCTAGCCGAGGATAAAGGTTTTTCTACAGGATATAGGATATATCTACCTTCTAAGAATAGTGTTGGCCCAATCCTAACCTCGTTATGGAATCTATATACTGTAGATACGATCTACAGTATTGAGGATAGGATTGTATGGGGAGGCTCTGCATGTATTAAGACTGAAGCGGTAAATAAGGAGACGCTTTTAAAGCTATGGAGAAAAGCGGTCTCAGATGACGTACCACTCACATATCTAGCTAGATGTAAGGAGGGAATAGGGTTTAATGAAGATACTTTAGTCCCCAGCCTCTCAATACATACTTTAAAGGAGGCCCTAGAATTCATAGTGAGACAGCAGAGAATAGTATATGTATATAATAGAGGTCTATGGCTGAAAGGGGTTCTCATACATCTCTTTCTAAATATTTTGGCCTTAATAGGTCTCATCAATATTCTAGAGGTGATATTCAACGGAGCTACAACTCATAGTATAGTGAAAATAGTAGGGATATTAGCGTTGTTCTTAACATATACCTTAAAGAATCATGTTAGACTCGGTAGATATCGAAGGATATTTGGTTGGGAAATATCTCAATACATAAACAGGCTGAAGATATATAATCTACTTTTTACACCTCTACTTCTAATACTACAGTTATACCTGCTCTTGGCATCTAGAGGTAGGGAAATCATGTGGAGAGGAAGGAGATACACACTCCCTACCATGGAAGAGCTAGGCTACAGCGAGTGTATAAACACATCATAAGCAAATGAGGCACCAAAGAATATTAGAATAATACCCAACCCAATATTTACATACCTTAGGAAACTACTACTGAACCTAGTTACACCTAGATTTGCGAGGAAAGATAGGAAGGTGAGCCACGCATAATCCATCCATACATGAGCCAAATATATCGCAGGGAGCCAGATAAAACCTAGGATCCTAATTGAATCATATATGAAGATGGAGCCTATTGTTACCCACCATAAAATAAAGTATGGGTTAAAGAGACTGAATACAAACCCAATCGTAAATGGATGCCTAGTTTCATCTAGAGCCTCAAACTCTACCTCATCAGTCTTCACATGTAGATATCCTAGGTAGAATAGGAATACACTAGCTACGATTAGGAGGATATTCCTTAAGCCCGCTATAGATTCAATACTTAGGAGACCATATGCGACTAAAAAGAATATGGGGAGCTCAGCCGCTAAATGCCCCGTGGAAGCTATCAAACCAGCTTTCCACCCATGCCTCAGACCAGCACCAAAAGTCGCCATCGAGAGTGGACCAGGAGCTAAGGCACCAGATGCTGTAAAGATTTGTATCTCCACCATGAGAAGCAATAGCTCGTTTACCGAGGCCATTAAAAAAGTTAGAAGTGGTAGACCATTATATAAGCTGATTCACCATCCCTATAATATCCCTCGACAGTCCTAGATATTTTAAATCCCAACTTCTCATAGAACTTTATGGCTGGATGGTTGGAGACTCTAACCTCCAGATATACATATTCACATCCATATACATTCTTCAATGCATCCATAGCTCTATGCATCAAAGCAGTTCCTATCCCTAACCTTCTAAAATTAGGTTTAACCGCTATAGAAACAATATGCCCTACCCTCCTAAACCTCAAGGGAAACTCCAATTTAAACTCCTTCTCCACCCTACACATTATATACCCAACTATCTCATCTCCAACCTTAGCTACTAAGAAGGACTCGCCAAAACTCTGGAATAGATTTTCATAGAAATACATAGGATAATTCTCTGGAAGAATCATTTCATTAATAGATTTAACTAGGGGAAGCTCCTCATACCTAACCTTCTCTATACGATACTGGACACTCCTACTCACACTAAAGTTAAAGTATGGAAAGATATATTTATTAGTAAAACCATAAATTAACCAACGTTAATATATGTAGCCAACACCATAAATATAAGGGGATAAAAGGAAAATGTACGACGAAACGCTAGACTCAAATCTAATCATTCTAGATAGAATAACATCCAGATACTTTAATGTATTTGATAGCTACAAATACACTGGACTATATAAATATATCATAGAGTATCCAGAAAACTTCAAAAAGAAATTTTTTGAATATAACAGGGAGCTAAAATCTAATGGATTCATAGCATTTACAGAGTCTAGGCCAGACGGTAGGATCGAGATCACAATAAGAAGTTATCCACTGGTACACTCATCACCCACTAGGAAGCCCATGATACTATTCCTAATCACACTTGTATTCATAGCTATAGACGCATATTTCAGAAGCTTCAACCCAATACTCTTTGAGATAATCCCCAACTATAACCCACTCCTTACCGCCATAATATATGGAGTTGGATTGATAGCTATAATAGGAATCCATGAACTTGGACATCTAGTCATGATAAGGAGATATGGAGTGGACGCATCACTACCATACTTCATACCGGGAATACCAGTCTTCGCATTACCAACATTCGGAGCAGTCATATCTCAAAGAGAGCCTCCAACAGATAGAGACGCTCTCTTCGATATAGGTCTGGCAGGTCCAATAGCGGGTTTAATACCCACTATACTAATAACACTATATTCCATACCAACGACCCCAGTCCTTTCGGAAGAGGAGATAGCCATTATAATGGAGAGATTCAATGTAGAGTTTACACCGATATTTACCCCATGGCTATATGTAAAGATTTTAAGCTTCTTCAAAGTCATAGGACCTAATGACGTGATAATACTTCCTCCACTGGCCTTCGTAGCCCTACTCGGCTTCCTAATAACTGGACTAAACCTACTTCCCGCATGGCAACTTGATGGTGGACACCTAGCAAGAGCATTCTTCGGGGAAGAAACCCAGAAGATAATCACATTTCTAGCCATTGGAGCGCTATTCATAATGGGTTTCGTCTTCTTTGCATTAATCATACTTACATTCTACTTCTTATCAGGAGGACGGAGTGTAAGGCCGTTAAACGATGTTTCACCACTCTCAACAGGTAGGAAGATACTCTACTTCATCTCACTGCTCCTCGGGATACTTATGCTTCCTCTTCAGATACCGATCTAACACATTTGATTGGATAGAGTAGATAGAGGTCTTCAATAACCAAAACATCTCTTTTCTTAGTGATTGGGATACGAGAGAGGTATTTCTCTGCACTTAAAGTCTTACTCAAGTTTAATAATGAAGCTATAGACCTGGGTATAGATCCATAATGTATAATAGAGTATCCAGCCAGCTTGTCACGGCAATAGGCGATATATAGCTGGAATGGATCCTCCGCATTATCCACTGTTAGATCCTTAAAGATCGTGGGATCTAAATCCTTAACTCTTGTCCGGGATATTACAATTATAGTCGAATCCCCTACCTCTAAGACATCTAGTTTAGATAGTCCTATCATAAATAGGTATAGACTGGAATCCCATGGTAGTCCTCCCAAGCTAGATATTATAAGGGGTGCTGTCTCTGTCTTTAGACACCAGCCTCTAGTATATATCTCACGAGCCTCTCTCAAATGACTACCATCTCTTGAAGCGAGCACATCATAGAGTCTAGCCCCGCCATCCAAGATAAGGTCAACATATAACTTTTCATCAACCTCAATCTTTGGAATTAATTCTCTATACATTGCATCCCTTAGAAATGACAATGGATCGTCTATCAAATTACTGACCCAGAGGGATGACCTAAACCCCAGGATAGGATCATATCTAAATATATCTACTACGATATTAGATTCATCAAAGTTTTCTACCACTTCAAAGTCTACGGCTAGACGCCGTAGAACACCTACTATATATCCCCTCTCAGCCTCATCAGCCAAGGGACTCAGAAATACCTTGAGAGGCGTCCTCTTAACAACCATGGTCCTAAATTTACCTAGGGAATCCTGTTCTTTACTCGAGGGATATATCGTCTTAGGCATTATTTTGAGGTTGATTGGGTCTGGAAGCATAATAGGCACTTCTGTATCGCCATAGGGAAGCCATACCTCAACCATACAAACACCTTAACAAATGCGTTATGATATTAAATTTATAGAACCATGAATATTAAAGAGGGAGCAAGAGTTCTTACAATAGCGGAGAGTTTCAAGAAGGACTACAAAACCTCAGTCCTCATAGGACTAGTATATAGGTTGGACGGCATCATAGACGGAATAAAGATAGGATATAATACGGTTGGGGGGAAGAACTCGACAGAGAATATATTAAAAATGATAGATTCTATGGAGAGAGAGGATATAAACTATCTACTCTTATCAGGTGCAATCATAAGCTGGTTCAACATTATAGATATTAATGAATTATACTGGAAGACAGGAATCCCAGTTATAATAGCCACCTATGAAGAGAGTGAAGGCCTCATCCCATACCTAATAAAATATTTTAGGGATTGGGAGGACAGAGTCTTAACATATCTATCCCTAGGAGGAAGGATGCCTGTGAAGCTTTCAACAGGATATAAAATCTACATAAGAAGCTTAGGGATGGATACATCAGAAGCAGCTAAACTCATAGACAAACTAACCCTTCACGGTAGGTATCCAGAGCCAATAAGAATAGCTAAAATGATTGCAAATGCTGTATTAAATGAATGTATATTGAGGGGAGTTAAGGGACTCTCTGATATTAGGTAGGATGTTTAAATATGCTATAAAAATCGGTGTTTTACTAAGCATATTCTTCATAGACAATAGATTTATATATTCGTGAGGTAGGGTTTTAATATGGAGATATTCTTAGATTGAGGGCTATCCATGATGAGGGGTAGGACTATAGAACCTGGCGATGTCGAATACTGCACTCCTTTCTGTAGATTCTTCCGGTGTAGCAACAGGTCACTACTCATAACCAGGGATAAGAGGATATGTAAATTAGTGAACGATGACTGTGACCCACTACCATGTAAATTCCCAGTATGTTCAATAAACAAGCTGCTCCCAGATGGGAGATGCGGAGTATATGTAGAGAGACATTTGAGGAGGAGGAAGAGGATGAGCAGCCTAGAAAAGATAAATATAAGTGACATTGAAGACTACGATAAATACGTAAAGTTCTAGTGCTACTCTACATACTCCAGCTCCATAGACGATGCTATCGACTCAAATGACTCACCTTCAACTAGACGCTCTACAAACTCCACCACCCTATTTATATTTATCCTATATTGCCTCCAGCTATCCCTATCTCTAACAGTCACGGTATCATCGTTTAGACTTCTAAGGTCAACTGTAAATGCGACGGGTATCCCAATCTCATCACCCCTGGCATATAACCTCCCTATACTATCTCCATAATCATAGAAGACTCTAAAGCCAGCCATCTCGAGATCCCTAACTATTGACGCTGCAACACTTTTAAGATCATCTCTATCTAGAAGTGGATATACAGCTGCTTCTATAGGAGCTATATATGCGGGTAGAGAGAGTATAACCCTATCACCCCTCTCAGTATATGCATATTCTAGGACTGCATATGTAATTCTATCCAGTCCAAAGGATGGCTCTACAACATGGGGAACAAACTTCTCAATAGATACCTTCTTCTCCTCCTCAACAATTCTAAAGAAATTCCTATCAAGCTTTACACCCTCAATCTCTATAATGCCATTCTCATCTAGAAGCCTATATAACTCGGTGGGTGAGTATTTAGACAACTCTTTCATGACAACCCCTATCTTATCTGGAAATGCCTCTTTAATCTTCTTAGGCTCAGGATATGCCTCCCGAATATAGAGGATCTTAGGCTCTGGCAAGAGACGTTCGACAGATATGTCTTCACCACTATACTTTGCATGACGGGATAGGTCATAATTAGTCCTGTCGGCATGGCCTGAGACCTCGACCCACCCCCACTTATCAAGGAGGACTTCCTGATCAAAGACTTTCCTAGCATAGTGGGCTCTCTCTCCCTCTAGTTTCTCCCTAAATCTCTGCCTACTCCTAGGAATACCTAGGACCTCCAGGAATCTCTGGGCAAGAACCATGAAGTAGAGCATAGACTTATGCTCTACAATCCCCCTCTCCAAAATCTCTTTAACTGTTAGGGTCTCATAGTCGCCTCCACCTTCACGTATCAACTTTTCATGAAGTATATTGAGGGTCTCATCCATATACTCATTCAAGTCAAACTGGTCATCATTCTCGGGGTCGAAGAAGTATTCAACCTCCATCATATCAAACTCTCTAAGCCTGATTACCCCCTGCCTAGGAGATATCTCATTCCTATACCCCCTACCGATTTGTGCAATGCCAATGGGAAACCTCTTCCTAAAGACCTCATATATCCTCTTAAACTCGACAAACATCCCTTGAGCAGTCTCAGGCCTCAGAAAACCAACTGCATCAGAATAGGGGCCAATAGTTGTTTTAAACATAGTCATAAAATAATCTGGATCCCCCAATCCCCCTCCACAGGAGGGACATTTAATACCCTCTTTATTGATGAGGTTCAGATATTCTTCAGGCTTTAGACCCTCTTCAACTTCCACCCCCTTCTCCTTAAGAAGTGTATCTGCCCTAAACTTTTTGCCACAGGCTTGGCACGTCACCATAACATCTTTAAATCCCTCTACATGTCCAGAGGCCTCGAAAACCACATATGGAGATAGGGTTGGAGAATCGATTTCGAAGAATCCAAGGTTGTAGACAAACAACTCCCTCCATAGGTCCCTAATCTTACGTTTAAGGAGTACTCCATAGGGGCCCCAGACATAGAATCCTGAGACACCACCATATATCTCATATGCAGGCCAGAAGAAACCCCTCCTCTTAGCCAGACTAAATACCTTATCCGCCTTAGACATGTTACATCCACCAACTACTTAAAAGAAAAATTCTTTACTCAAATAATATTATATTCTACTGGATATACACCACCCTCTCTATAGATCCAGATCCCTATTTTATGGGTTGTAGAGTCGACTATAACCCAGGGTATACGCCACATAGACATCCCCTTCTTATCGAGTTCACTAGGAAATGGTGGTGCGGGATGGCTATGTATAACCGAGACTACATCATAGCCATATCTATCTCCATATTCATGGGCAGATATGATTGTCAAGGGATCAATAGAGAATCTAACCGGACTATTATCAATATTTATGCCAATAAATAAAGCCTTCACACTCCATACATCATCCTCTACCTCTCCAACTAGGAGGCCACACTCCTCAATCCTACTTCTTGAAGTATATTCAATAAAATAATCCAATAAACTCCTTGGAACCAAGAGCCTCATATAGCCAACCCAATACTATTTAGCTTATGAAGATGAAAATATATTGTGACGATGGTGAACAGGAGATATAGAAAGGGATATAGATTTGAACATCGAGTAAAAAAATATCTAGAGAAGATGGGTTATAAAGTCTTTAGATTGGCCGGTTCTAAACCAATAGACCTTATAGCTATCAAGATAGGGGGTAAATCCATATATTATATTGAATGTAAAACAACTAGATACACAAGAAGGACAGGACTCAAACTCCTAGATATAACAAGTGGCCTACCAGGAAGAGCTATAGTGGCATTTAGAGACGATAGTAACCGAATAAGATTCTACGACCCAAGGGAGAACAGAGAGATAAATATCCCCTTGGTAAAGGAGATAGATAAATTCTAAGATGTATATAGAAATATATCCAAGTAAGGAGGATATACATAGAGAGCCCATAACAATCTTATGCCCCGGTAGCTCAGCGGTAGAGCGGCGGCCTCGTAAGCCGCAGGACCCGGGTTCAAATCCCGGCCGGGGCTCTTTAAACTATTCTAAAGTTAAGTTTTCCAGAATCCTGAATCCTAAATTCTATAACTTGTTTTACTCCTCCTATATAGATCAAATCTACATTTAGATACCACGGTTCATCCAAGATATCCATCTATTTGAATAACACTTACTATACTGATTTACGAGTACTTGATAATCAACGCTATAGAATCCATAACCGTTAATTATACCCATGATTTATAACAACCAATATTTCTACCTCTTGCATTAAAGATCTACTGATTTTTATCCAATTTATAAACATATTTAATATGTGAAAGGAGAGATAAAGCAGCTTCTTAGAAGGTCTAGAGTCTTTGAAGGGGATGCTAGAAACAATTTTAATAATGGAGACTATGACGTAGCAATGTTTCACTTAGAACAAGCAATCCGGCTAATGCTTAAAGCGAAGCTTCTCGACATTATAGGTAGTTATCCTAGAACCCATTCACTAAGAAAACTTATTAAAGAATTAAATACACATCTAACCGACCACAGATTAGAAGAAATTCTTCGAGGATGAGGTTTTAAAGGCATTTAAACTATATGAAGAGCTCTGGGAGACACTATGGAAAGACTAGAGTATTTTAAAAATTGGAGGAGATACGCTTCAGAAATTAAAGATATTGTATCTGAAATTGTAGAGGCGGATGTGTATGTTTTTGGGAGTGTAATAAAGGGTGATTATTCAATAGGCCTTAGTGACATCGATATAGCCATTGTATCCGATAAATTCCAAGACAGGAGGTTAAGGCTGAAGATATATGATATACTACTTGAGAAATATCAAGACACACCATTCCAATTCCATATCATCACCCCAGAAAGATGGAATTACATGCTTAGATTCATAAATAAGGACTATATCAAGATATAAAGCATTTATAATAGATGGTATACCCAAACATCTTACAAATACCAAATAATTAAGATATCCATAAAAATGATTCTATCAATCTAGATGACACAACTGAGTATATAAGCTAGTATATTCTACACGCATTATACACTTTATTAATTATTATGGAGGAGAAACCCTACTTAATTTTAATCGATATGATATGTAATATTTAATTTAAGGCCTTTTATAACAGTGTTATAATATCAATTTGTATGTCTCTATTTAAATTTATCGAGGAGAGGATAAGGGAGAGAGAGCTTTGGGCACTGAGGAGACAACTAGGGATACCTAATGACAGGAGGCTCTGGGTGTTGGCATGTATGGATGAGAGGCTCCCGGTTGAGGAAGTACTCGGTCTAAAACCGGGTGACGCACATATATTCAGGAATGCAGGTGGACTAGTGACAAGTGATGCAATAAGATCAGCTGTTTTAAGCATCCACTTCTTCGGCACAAAAGAAATCATAATCCTTAATCATACAGAGTGTGGTATGATGTCGGCTACTACAGACTTTGTCGTGAGAGAGCTTCTAAATAAAGTGCAGGTAAAACCGGAGGATATAGATTTGGAGCCGGGCATACCTGAACTAGGCCGTTTCCCTAATGAGGAGACTTTCGGGAAATGGTTTAGAATGTTTGATGAAGTCGATAGGATATGTCAAGAGCAGGTTAGAATTTTGAGGGAGCATCCACTTATCCCCGACGATGTAGTCATCAATGGATATGTATATGAGGTCGAGACTGGACATCTAAGGAAGCCTTTCCAGAGATTATCATACAAGGTTAATACATCACGGGATATGGGGGCCCGTACATAATCGCTTACCCTCTTTTTTACCATCTTAATGAAGATCAATCTATTATAACTATTATTATGAAGGTAATTGTGATATCCGATACACATGATAATATTAGATTCTTCAAGAGCCTAAGGATATGGATAGATAAAAATAGAATAACGACCGCTATACATGCTGGGGACCATATAGCACCATTTACCGTAGACTGGCTGGATGAGGCAGGAGTAAAAATGCTTTATGGAGTTCTAGGAAATAACGATGGGGAGGTTAAGATGTTATATAAAAAATATACTGAAAGAGGTTGGGTCTTGAAAGACCTTATAAATGAACTTGAGTTGGAAGGTGTTAAGATAGGTATAACACACGGGACTATGTTTGAACTTCCGGAGATATTGGCGGAATCGGGGAGATACGACGTAGTTATATATGGACATACACATAGAAAAGACGTTAAAGTTATAGGGAATACTTTATTAATCAATCCAGGCGAGGCATGTGGATATCTAACTGGTAAATCGACCTTTATGATTCTAGACCTCAGTAAAAAAGAGGTGGAGGAAGTTACACTTGACCTTTAACTACATTAAGAGCTATCTTCAATAGGTCAACATTTGAAGGTGCCTTAGTATAAACCAAATCGTATATCCTATCCTTCCCCACTAACTCCATAAAGAGATCTGTATATCTATCATCCTTCGTTATTAGGTCTACAACGAGCCTCAATTTATATCCATTATCGAGGGCTCTACCCAATAGCTTCCTCCAAAGATCCTCGTAATACTCAAGGCCCACTTCACCGGCAAAATATTTTGAAACGGTCTCCCCCGCTGCTATACCAGCTATAGAGCTAGTTACAATGCCAGCCCCCAATGAAGCTATGTTATGGTTCGCAGCATCACCCACTGATAGGAACCTTCCAGAGACAGTCTTATCGGGAGGAGGTCCCACAGGCACTAAGCCACCGACATATGAAAGTGGCTGAGCCCTCTCAAGCTTCTTACTAGCTATGGGATGCATCCTCCAAAACCGCTCCATATAAACATTTATATCCTTCTCACCGTCGACATATGGATACCTAATTCCTAAA
>Ga0256839_1004747_pt1 | contig 13038 bp, 9 predicted proteins | sample 354166metaG_FD_185968 | JGI IMG/M metagenome (GOLD analysis project Ga0256839, IMG submission 185968) | Hydrothermal vent microbial communities from Mid Atlantic Ridge, Atlantic Ocean - 354-166 | ecosystem: Environmental > Aquatic > Marine > Hydrothermal vents | place: Atlantic Ocean: Mid... | reverse complement strand
AGAGCCTTTGATGAAACGAAGCGGGAATAGCTCAGTGGTAGAGCATAACCTTGCCAAGGTTGGGGTCGGGAGTTCGAGTCTCCTTTCCCGCTCCAAATTTAGTGTCCTTGCCAATTGGGATTATTCAAATGGTGAGCTCATTAAGTCGCTTTTTTAGCGATGTTTAAAAGCCGATCAATTTATGATCGGCTTTTTTGTGTTCATTTGATTTAGAATCGTCTCCCTTTATTGATTAATTTTCTACCATTAATCTGAACCGCGTGGATTAACCCTACATAATTTAATATATTTGTCCTCGGCTGGGTGGCAGAGAGAATATGCAACGACCTGCAACGTCGATTACCTTGGTTCAATTCCAGGCCCAGCCTCCAAAAAACAAAAAAAGCCCTAGGTTCGATAGAGAGATAGGGCTTTTTGTTGACCTTGGTATTTATTGTTTGGCGAGATTGGCTATTTTTTTATATTTATTTTTCAGTAATAAACTCTTTCCCAATATTGAACTTTGATGTATTATTCCGCGCCTTGTGGGGCTGAGTAGCAAAGAGGTTATGCTGCGGTTTGCAAAACCGCCTAGCCCGGTTCGATTCCGGGCTCAGCCTCCATTTTTATTGCTGTGTTCCGAACACAAAAAGCATTTTAAATGTCTACTTTTAAATGCTTGTGCAAGCCTAAGCACATTAATAAAAAGGCATGAAAGACCATCTATGTATTCATTACATGCCCAGGTGGCGAAATTGGTAGACGCAAGGGACTTAAAATCCCTCGGTGGCAACACCGTGCCGGTTCGATTCCGGCCCTGGGCACCATTTTATTTTAAAAGCCTGTATAAATCACAGGCTTTTTTTGCGTTTGATTTCTCTGTTTTTTTATAATTTTCCCCGATATTTTTATCATTGACTTATACTGCTTCGATGAAGAAATTTTTATCCACACTCACTATTATTTTAATTATCTTTCTTGCTCTATGGATGGTCTTAGCCAGCTATTATGGGGGTAAAACGGAGCAAGAGTTTAAGGCTTTTCTTCAACAAAGTTCACAGCTTGTTGGCAAGCGCTTATTTCGTGTTGAACTACTTTCATACAAAAGAACTGTCAGTGGAGCAAAAGCAAAACTTAGTATTAGTTCGGATTACCCTGCCTTGAGTGAACGAATGGGTGAGCTAGTGGCGAATGTAAAACAATTGAATGGACCTTTTTTTATTACACCTTCTGGAGTGAGTATTGGGAGTTCTCACTGGGCTTTACAAGTGGTTGATGGTGGTTCAGGAGTTATTGATGGCGTGGGGGATGAAGTATATAAGCATGAAGATTTCTTTTCGCGTGGATTACCATCAGCTACGGTAAGAGTTAATTTTGATGGGAAGGCACATTATGTAATCAAGGGAGAAACCGATTTTTTTCAATCATTGATTACGGGTGTTTTTGATTTGGCAACTCAAAATAACCGTGGTGAAATTACGGTGAATAAATTCAGTTTTGGCACACTGCCCAATATGATTTCTGCTGATATTGTAAATATCAGTTTTCAGCATCAAAAAGCAATTACTGCAAGGTATAAGCCTGGTACAGCATCGTTACAGGTGAGGGCGCTGAAAATTAACTATGAGAATTTACCAGAACCTCTGATCTTAAATGTAAAGATGAATAGTAATTTATCTTTAAATAAAAATTCTTTGAATAGTTTTTTAAAAACTGATCTTAAAAATATAGGGGTAAATAACCTCCCTATTGAGAGAGTAGAGCTTTCTTTATTATTCCATGGTTTGGCCGCAGATACCTTTGTCGCGTTTAGTGAGGCAAATGAAGAACTAGATAATTTACACCAACAAGTACAATGGGTGTTGGAAGAGTTAGGCGAAGTACCAGAAGGACAAGATCAACTTTGGTTACTTTATGATCGGATTGAGGAGTCTTCTAAAATATTTCCAAAGTTACTAGCAGGAAATTTAACTGCAAATGGCGAAAACCTAATTAAGTTCAAGGCTACAACATATTATAAAAACACGTCATCGCACTTGAAGGGAAAAATTAAGCTTGAAAGTAAAAATGTAAAGCTTAATTCGTGGTTGTCGCTATTGAATGGGGAGGCAGAAGTGAAATTGGATCAGTATTTGTATCAATTTATAAAAAAGAAGTTGCCTATCACCGACCCTAAATTCAAGCTGTTTTTGACGGATAATCAAATTTTGATGATGAAAGAGTAGAAATTGAGAGAGGTGATGCGAGATGTTATACTTAAGCGCTACACTAGCAAGGCTTTTATGGGGATAAAAATGCGCGTTTTTTCATCATTATTTACAATAACTAAAATAGTATCGTCCAGACTATCCAAAGCGATATTAATTGTTAGTTCGCTAGTATTTACTCAAGTTTCATCTGCAGCAGTTTGGGATTCTGGTAATAATTACTGGAATGGTGATTGGGAAATCAAATACCAAAACTGGGTGGCAAAAGAATGGAAGCCTGATTTTTTTATGAGTCCAGCCAAACCAGAGTACAACCAAATTCCTCATGATTGTGCTGATGCAATTTACCTGATGCGCGCTGCGTTTGCTTATGAAAATAAACTGCCATTTAAGGTTCATTATTTAGATAAAAAAAATAAATACATTGAAAATACCATGACTAACTGGGACAAACTTCCGCCTAGTCAGCGTTTTAGGGCGTTTTCTTTATTTATGAATGATCGTGTTGGTACGCGTAGTTTTGCTAAAGACTCATTTCCTATTGCTTTAGCCCAGATTAAAGCAGGAGATTTATACACAGAGCCTGGAACGCATTCTTATGCAATGACGGGTATTACTGATACAGGCGTAACGGCAATTATGAGTTCTACGACACCTGCCTCACCTAAAAATATGATTCAGTTATATTCGTATCCATTTTTTGTTCCACATGATCCTGTAGGTATGACGGATGGTTATCGTCGTTTTAAGTGGCCCCGTAATATTGATAAGCCAATGCAGCAACAACCTGGGTTTAGTAATGAGCAATATCAAATCGCTCAAAAAGTAGGGCTGAACTATATTCCGTTTACGGAAGAAATTGGCAAACGTTTACGCCGAAGAGAAGAGCCATTAGAAGAAAAAACAATGCGTTTAATGCACAGTTTATGTTCATTTGCTAAAGAGCGTGTGAATTATGTCAATGATGGGATTAATAAGCTTAATACCATTAAAGCCAGTGGTCGTAGTTGCATGAATGCGAAGGAATATGATTACTTCTCAACCCCTTCACGTGATAAACGTTTGCATCGTTTCTTTGTTGAAGTTAGTAAGATTGCCTATTCAGGTGGGCAACTAACAGAAGATGAAGTTAACGCGCAGGTATTAGCGCGCAGTATCTTTCATCCTGATCTGCCATCAGAGCTGCTAAAAGAGTTAGATACATTTTGTGGTTTGGCGATATACCCAAATGATAATACTAGGCATATTAATCTTAGGCAGTTATGGGAAACTCTAAATGCAGGAAAAGTATCATCAGATCCACACGCACCGTTTGAGAATCGCTGGGGTTTAACTGAGCAAAAATTTGCAGGATCATGCAAGACCTATTAATATCGCCATCCTTCTCAATTAACCACTGTCCCCTATGAGTGTTTGTTGAGTTTTTTAGATGAATATAAAGAGAACTCCATGGCACGTAGACGCACAAGAAAACAAAAACTCCCGCAAGAACCAGTAGAAGTGATGATCGAATCACTTAGCCCAGAAGGGCGCGGTGTAGCACACATTGATGATAAAGCTATTTTTATTAGTGGGGCGTTACCGGGTGAAAAAGTTACTTTCATTTATACTTCATCACGTAAAAGTCACGCTGAAGGTAAGATAGAAGAAGTGCTTGAAGCATCACCAGACCGAGTCGAGCCAAAATGTGAGCACTATGCAATTTGTGGTGGTTGCTCTTTACAGCATTTAAGTTCCGATGCGCAGATTAAATACAAACAGCAATCTATGCTGGATTCACTCAAGCATATTGGTAATGTAGAGCCACAAGAAGTGTTTGATGCGATGACGGGCGATATGTGGGGCTATCGCCGTAAAGCACGACTAGGTGTGAAATATGTGTTTAAAAAGGGAAAAGTGCTGGTTGGTTTTCGTGAGCGTCATGGTGGCTTCTTAGCAGAAATGGATAGCTGCGAAGTTTTACATGAGGCGGTTGGTAAAAAACTTCATCTATTTCAAGAAATGATTTATGAAATGGACTCACGTGACAGCACGCCACAAATTGAAGTTGCAGTGGGTGATGAGCTAAAAGAAGGGGAGCATGGTTCAAATATCGCACTAATTGTTCGCCACTTAAAAGACTTGTCTGCCAAAGATACAGAAATGTGGATTAACTTTGGTAAAGAGCATAACTTTCAAGTTTATCTTCAGCCCAAAGGCCCAACCACCGTTCACCGTATTTACCCTGAATCAACAGAAACACAGGGCGCTGATTTGTTTTATGAACACCCTGAGTTTGATACCAAAGTACATTTTGGCCCACAAGATTTCTTTCAAGTAAATACCAGTATCAACCGTCAAATGGTGCCTCGTGCCGTTGAGTTATTGCAACTCACGGGCAAAGAACGTGTTTTAGACTTATTTTGTGGCCTAGGTAATTTTACTCTGCCGATTGCACGAAATGCCGAGCACGTAACGGGTGTTGAGGGTGATTTAGTGATGGTTAACCGTGCTAAACAAACAGCTAAAGCGAATGGTGTTGAAAATACTGATTATTTTGCCTGTAACCTAATGGACACAGAAGCAGCTTTACGTGTTCAGCCATGGCTTAAAAAAGAATATGATTGTATTTTGCTAGACCCGCCACGCTCTGGTGCAAAAGAGATTATCGAATTGTTTAAAAAGCTTAAAGCGAAGAGAATAGTCTATGTTTCATGCCATCCTGCCACTTTAGCGCGTGATGCAGGAGAGCTGGTGAATACACATGGTTATAAACTAGTAGGAGCGGGGGTGATGGATATGTTCCCGCAGACTGCTCATGTTGAGTCGATAGCCGTTTTTGAAAAATAACCATCTATCCAATATAACTATTCCCCGAAAAATCAAAGTGGTAGTCTTATAGTAATATTCACAAAATAAGAACAATAAAATGTTTGTAACTTACACCGTTAAAAACTATCAATTTAAAGAAACTTCGGCAGGTCGTGGCATTGTTAGTTACTTGATTGTCGATAAGCACAGCAATAAGCGAAAAATTTCTGCGCTGGCTCGCGTAAATAAACGAGGTAAAATCCAGTCTGTACGCCCAATCAATAAACGTGAGTTGCCACTTCTACAAGTATTGGTTAAATCATCTATTAATGAAAAAATTGAAGTCGATTTTTCGGAATACAATAGTGCAAATCCTCGTGATGAGGACACTCAGCACGAATATACTGATAACTCAAAAGCAATTCCGGTGCGTGAAGTAAGAAATGAATTTGAGACAAAAGATCATACGATTTACAGCATTGATGATATTGCCGAAAATAAATTTAGATTGCTTCAGATGGTAGCGCTAGGCGTGTTGATTTTAGTGGCTATTTTGTTTGTTCAAGATGGTTTCTTTGGTGAATAATCTGTAAGTCATTAATTTGTAATACAAATCATCGAAAAAGAGGGGGGGTGGCTAGTTTTAAATTCTTATAAAATCATCCAAATTAGCTTCATTTAGCTCTAATTTATCAATCTTAATATATGCCACGCCTTCATCGAGTGAAATAGCGGCTTGTTTAACTCCTTTAACGGCTAATAATTGTTGGGTTGTCTTATCAATATCACCTAGTAATTCTTTTTTAAGCTTCAGGACTTGGGATTTATAGAAATCAGGTTTCGGCAGGCTGAGTGCAACCAGTAATAGCAGTGCTGCTACGCCTGCGCCAAAAATGAATATACCTGAAATCCCCCATTGTTGAAGTACCAAGCCTCCTACGGCACCGCCAACAAAAATACCAAAAAATTGTGAAGTGGAATAAACCCCCATCGCCGTACCTTTATTGTTTACATCGGAGTATTTAGCCACTAATGAGGGTTGTACGGCTTCTAAAAAGTTAAAGCCTATAAAGAAAATAAGGAAGGAAATCATCAAAGGGTAAAAGCTGAATTGGTTTATGCCGAGTAATCCTTGGGATAATAGAAGCAAGACAACAGCTATCACAAATACAGTTTTAATCTTACGAAATTTCTCGGCAATAATAATCATGGGTAATGAGAAGATGACTGATATGGCTAAAACAGGTAAATATATTTTCCAATGATCCGTGCTTGCAAGCTGTAATTGGTCTCTAAATATCAAAGGTAATACACTAAAGTTTGCTGTCATTAATAAATGTAATAAAAACACACTGGCATTCATTCTTAATAAAGTACCTTGTTTAAGAACAGGTTTGATGTAGGCGCTAATAATGCCTGCATCACGATGCATCTTGGTTTTTTTAGGAGTGGGTACTGTAAATGTAATCAGTAAAATGCCTATAACAGCCAGTAGGGCTGTTGTCCAAAAAACACCTGAAAGTCCTGACCATTGACTAATGAGAGGGCCAATAACCATGGCGACAGCAAAGGCAATGCCGATACTCATGCCAATAAACCCCATCACTTTGGCACGATGATCTTCTCGGCTTAAATCAGCCGCTAACGCCATAGTAGTAGCGGCGATGGCTCCACTGCCTTGAATGGCGCGACCGATAAGAATGATATAAATATCATCTGAAAGTGCAGCGATAACACTGCCTAATGCAAAGACTAATAATCCGCCGATAATAACGGGCTTGCGGCCAATCTTGTCAGAGAGCAATCCTAATGGAATTTGAAATACTGCTTGGGTTAAACCGTAAATCCCGATGGTCAAGCCAATTAGAAAAGGTGTTGCGTTATCTAGCTCTTTTGCAAATAACGGCAGAATTGGGAGAATCATGAATAGGCCGAGCATACGCACGGCGAATACTGCAGCTAATGAGGCGGCTGTTCGTTTTTCAAGTTTATTCATATTTTCAATAAAAATTGTTTCATCTCCCTCTCCATAGTGTGGGAGGGATTGATTAAATAAGTTGCCAATTTTGGATCAAGACGGCGATAATAGCAGATTACTCCTTTGCAATAATTGATTTCTGGCAACTTTGGTAACTATGTTGAGAACGACAAATGAATAAAATATCTCTACGTGGTGCGCGCACCCATAACCTTAAAAATATCGACTTGGATTTACCGCGTGACAAGCTCATTGTCATCACGGGTTTATCAGGTTCAGGTAAGTCATCACTCGCATTTGATACGATTTTTGCCGAAGGTCAACGCCGTTATGTTGAGTCACTTTCGGCTTATGCGCGCCAGTTTTTATCTGTGATGGAAAAGCCAGATTTAGATCATATTGAAGGTTTATCTCCTGCTATTTCAATTGAGCAAAAAACTACCTCGCATAATCCGCGTTCGACTGTCGGAACGATTACCGAAATTTACGATTATTTGCGTTTATTGTATGCGCGTGCAGGTGAGCCACGTTGCCCTGAGCATGGTACAGAGCTTAATGCACAAACGGTTAGCGAGATGGTTGATCAAATCATGGCGCTGCCACAAGACAGCAAATTAATGATGCTTGCGCCCGTGGTTCGTGACCGCAAGGGAGAGCATATTCAACTGTTTGAGGAGCTAAAAAGCCAAGGATTCTTGCGAGTACGAATCGATAAAGTTGTCTATGACTTAGACGATGTACCAAAGCTAGAACTACGCATTAAACACACCGTTGAAGTGGTGGTTGACCGCTTTAAAATCCGTCCAGATTTAGAACTTCGTTTGGCTGAATCTTTAGAAACTACCTTGCGTTTAGCCGATGGTTTAGCGGTGATTGCATGGATGGACGAGGATGATGCAAAAACCAAGGAAGAAATATTATTTTCTGCCAACTATGCCTGTAATCTTTGCGGGTATTCACTGCAAGAGCTAGAGCCACGCCTGTTCTCATTTAACAGTCCGTCAGGCGCTTGCCCAACCTGTGATGGTTTGGGGGTTCAGCAGATTTTTGATGTTGATCAGGTGGTGACTAAACCTCAACTCAGTTTGGCAGATGGCGCGATAAGAAGCTGGGATAAGCGTAATTCTTATTATTTTCACATGATTATGTCGCTGGCAATGCATTATGATTTTGATGTGGAAACACCCTATCAAGACTTGCCTAAAAAAATACAAAAAATATTGTTATACGGCAGTGGCAGAACAAAAATTCATTTCACCTACGAAGGGAAAAAAGGTCAAACCTTTAATCGTACCCATGCCTTTGAAGGAATCATTCATAACTTAGAGCGCCGTTATAAAGAGACAGACTCAAATTCAGTGCGTGAAGAGATGATTAAATATATGTCGGTACAGCAGTGTAGCGAATGTGATGGTTTGCGTTTGAAGGAGTCGGCACGTCATGTATTTATAACCGATCTCAATTTACCATCAATTACCGATATGGCAATTGGCGAAAGCTTTAAGTTTTTTGAAGATATTAAGCTTGAAGGCAAGCAAGAAAAAATAGCCGAAAAAATCATTAAAGAAATTAAATTACGTTTAGAGTTTTTGGTGAATGTGGGTTTGGATTATCTCACACTGAGCCGAAGTTCAGAAACGTTATCAGGCGGTGAGGCACAGCGCATACGATTGGCATCACAAATTGGTGCAGGCTTAGTGGGCGTGATGTATGTATTGGATGAGCCATCAATTGGTTTGCATCAACGTGATAATGAGCGCCTGCTCAAGACGCTAAAACACCTGCGTGATTTAGGAAATACCGTGATTGTGGTTGAGCATGATGAAGACGCTATCCGCATGGCAGATTATGTCGTGGACATAGGCCCTGGGGCAGGGGAGCACGGTGGAGAAATAATTGCGCAAGGCTCACTAAAAGATATTTTAAAGGTAAAAGAATCGCTTACAGGACAGTTTTTATCGGGTAAACGTAAGATTGAAGTTCCTAAAGAGCGAACTAAGTTTGATAAGAAAAAAATGCTACGCTTGGTGGGAGCAACGGGCAATAATTTACAATCAGTAACGGCTGAAATCCCCATTGGGGTAATGACGTGTATTACAGGTGTTTCTGGCTCGGGTAAGTCCACATTAATTAACAGCACGCTTTATCCAAATATTGCCCATTTTTTACATAACAGCGCAATTAAGCGATCACCCGTTGAAAAGATAGAAGGCTTAGAACACTTTGATAAAGTCGTTGATGTGAATCAAAGTCCAATAGGGCGCACGCCGAGGTCAAATCCTGCCACTTACACGGGTGTCTTCACGCCAATTCGTGAATTATTTGCAGCGACTAAAGAGGCGCGTTCACGCGGTTATCTACCCGGTCGTTTTAGCTTTAATGTAAAAGGTGGGCGCTGTGAAGCTTGCCGTGGTGATGGCTTGATAAAAGTAGAAATGCATTTTCTGCCCGATGTTTATGTAACTTGCGATGTTTGTGATGGAAAGCGATATAACCGAGAAACCTTAGATGTAAACTTCAAAGGCAAGAATATATTTGAAGTGTTACAAATGACAGTCGAAGAAGGTTTAGAGTTCTTCAAGGCTATCCCAGGTATCAAGGTAAAATTACAAACGCTTGTCGATGTGGGTTTATCGTATATCACGCTAGGGCAAAACGCCACGACCATATCGGGCGGTGAAGCACAGCGCGTAAAGCTTGCTAAAGAATTGTCTAAACGTAGTACGGGTAAAACCATTTATATTTTAGATGAGCCAACCACGGGCTTACACTTTCACGATGTTGATGTGTTATTGCAAGTTCTGCATCGCCTACGTGATGAGGGCAATACTATTATCGTTATCGAACACAATCTTGATGTTATCAAAACAGCGGATTGGATAATAGATTTAGGGCCAGAAGGTGGTAGCGGTGGTGGAAAGGTGATTGCTACAGGTACACCAGAAGATGTGGTGAAGGTAAAAGGCTCGTTTACGGGGCAGTATTTAAAGCCATTGTTAAAATAATGAAATATTGCCAATAGTTAAAAAGCACACTATGTTCTATCCACAACCAAATACTAATCAGACCCTACTATTATAATATTATTGTAGGGTTTCTAAAATCGAAGGAGAAATAAAAATGGCTTCAATTACGTTACACGGTGATCCGATCAATACCAATGGTGATTTACCAACAGTTGGAAGTTCAGCACCTGACTTTACTTTAACAACAGGTGATCTTGCTGATGTGAGCTTGGCTGATTTTGCAGGAAAGAAAAAACTGCTTAATATTGTACCTAGCCTTGATACGGGGATCTGTGCAATATCAACAAAGACATTTAATGACTCAGTTGCGAAGCATGATGACACCGTTTTCTTAACAATTTCAGCTGATTTACCGTTTGCACAAGGGCGTTTTTGCGAAGCAGAAAATATAGATAAAGTTCAAACCTTATCAACCATGCGTTCAGCATCATTTGCTGAAGACTACGGCATTAAAATTGTAGATGGGCCACTCGCAGGCGTTACAGGGCGTGCTGTAGTCGTGTTAGATGAAAATAATAAGGTGATTTATACCGAGCTAGTGCCAGAGATTGCACAAGAACCTGATTATGATAAAGCCCTCGCATCTTTATAGTTATTAAGCTCCCTTAAAAAGGTATTTTTTAAGACCACCCCCCCTGTTTTTCGATGATTTGTATGTTATTTAGAACACAAATCATCGAGCCGAGCGTATGCGAGACCATGTTGGAGCGTAGCGACGACTACCCGTAGGGTGCATAAATGCATAAAAACAGGGGGGGTGGTCTATTAATTATCATGAAAAATGATGATATTTGCAGTAGAATGCGAATAGTTCATTTATGAGCTCCACGAACTCCACAATTTTGCCCTTTATTTATAAATGAGGGTATAAACAAACTTAAAATAGGATAGGAAAACAATGGCAAGTATCAATAAAGTAATTCTCGTAGGTAATCTAGGTCAAGACCCAGAAGTTAAATACATGCCTAGCGGTGGCGCTGTAACCAATATCAGCATCGCAACTACCGATACATGGAAAGATAAAGCGACTGGCGAGAAAAAAGAAAACACAGAATGGCACCGAGTGGTGTTTTTCAATCGTTTAGCTGAAATCGTGGGTGAATATCTGCGTAAAGGCTCACAAGTATATATCGAAGGAAATCTTCGTACCCGTAAATGGCAAGATCAGAATGGTGTTGATAAATACACCACTGAAATTGTCGCACGTGAAATGCAAATGTTAGGCGGTAGAGCAGGTGGAAGCAGTGACTTTGCACCATCTCAACAACAGTCCCAACAGCCTCAACAACAGGCGCAAGGTGGCGGACAACAACAAGGCGGAGGAGGTGCGCCTCAGCAATCATCTCCACAGCAACAACAAAGTGCACCACCTCAGAACTTTGATAACTTTGATGATGATATCCCGTTCTAGCGGATACCAGATGGTGTAACGCTAAAACGGAATATCATCATCGAAATTTCCAAAAGAAAGCCAGCATTAATGCTGGCTTTCTTTTGGATATGATTCAGGTTCTAGTTTAGATTAATTTAAAATCCGTAATAATGGGCAAATGATCACTCGCAATTTTAGATGCTTTGTAACGACATCGTTTTGCTGAAATAAGCGTTAAACCACCACGATAATAAAGCCGATCTAGGCCACCCCGTGGTGCGAAAGAAGGGAATGTTTTAATTGCTTTAGGCAAGCCTGCGCTATTGTTTTTATCGGTGGCACAACGAAATTCTAACCCTTCAACGAATAAAGCACGTAACAACGAGCGCCAATCATTGAAATCTCCGCCAATTAAACAAGGGGTATCGATATCAAGGGATTCATATTCTTTTGAGCGCGCTAAAATTCCTGCTTGTTTTTGCCGCTCTTTAGATGACAGACCTAGATGAAGATTAAAGACTTCAAGAAGATGTTTCCCTTCGCCAATATCAATAGTCGTGTGTTGGCATCCACGGCGTTTACGAATGCCTACGGTTAGATCGATATTTCGTTCTCTAATAATAGGGAATCGGCTTAACGTAGCATTGCCGTATCTGCCCTTGCGTAAGCTAACATTGTGACCCATCGCGTAATAAGGATAACCGAGTGCATCGGCAATCTCTTTTGCTAGTTTGAGTTCACGTGAACGAGGAACGCCTTCATCAACCTCTTGTAATAAAACAATATCGGCATTATGACCGCGTAAAATCTCGATAATTCGCTCAGGCTTAAAGCGCCGATCAAAACCTATGGCTCGATGAATGTTGTAGCTTAGTACTCGAATTTTCAAGAGTCTCCTCCACGTTAAATACACAAAATAGCGAAAAACAGGGGGGGTGGGCATTATAACTATAGTGCTATCAAGCCTTGCCGAGTTTATTGCTGTGATCTTGTTTGTAAAATAATACTAATTGCTTGTAAACCTTAGGGCAGCACTCTTTTAAAGCATCAGGTGCGGTAAAAAAATATTCACTGGTTACGGAAAAAAACTCTGCAGGATTGGTTGCTGCATATTCATTAATAGCAGTGCGTTGCGTGTTTTCTATTTGGTTAACTAACTTATTGTAGGCTTGGCTGAGTGAGTCAGTCCATTCTTTTCGGTGCATCTTAGGGTGTAAGGGAGGCATTCCATTGGCTCTACCATTGAGCATATCAAGTTTATGTGAGAATTCATGAATGACAACATTATGCCCTTGTTGTATTGCAAAGCTTTCTCGTTCTACATCTGTCCATGCCAATATTACAGGCCCTTTTGACCATGCTTCACCACTTAAGGCTGAACTTGTGTCATGCACTAGTCCAAAGTTATCGGTGATGTTACGGTAAACCACAAAGGTATCTGGGTAGACTACCACTTCAACCCAGCCATCATAATAGCTCATATCCATTTGTAGAATGAGCAAACAGGCCTGTAGGGCAATGATTAGGCATTTTTCTTCATCTAATTCAAAACCTTTTACACCAGTGAATGTTTTCTTGTGTAAAAAGAGTGTTGTTAATCTTTTTAATTTCTCAAGGTCTTTGTCATTGAGTTTTTTTAATAGAGGTAGTTTTTCAGTGGTGCTTATCCATAGCGCCTGTGAGATG
>Ga0256839_1004746_pt1 | contig 13041 bp, 12 predicted proteins | sample 354166metaG_FD_185968 | JGI IMG/M metagenome (GOLD analysis project Ga0256839, IMG submission 185968) | Hydrothermal vent microbial communities from Mid Atlantic Ridge, Atlantic Ocean - 354-166 | ecosystem: Environmental > Aquatic > Marine > Hydrothermal vents | place: Atlantic Ocean: Mid... | reverse complement strand
TGAATTTTCTTTTTTAATTTCTCCAGCGCCCATAATAATAATACGCTTCGATTTAATATTGGCAAGAGAAAGCAAATCTATCACCTGCCCCTTCTCAGCGGTAAATTTTGCCTCTTTACAAATCTTGTTAAAGTCAAGCCCTATAATATCAAACAGACTTGCTGCTAGGGGAGTAAGTTTTAGCTGGTTTTTGCCTGTTTTTTTGACGCAAATAAGGATATTATCTGTGAGTTTTGAATAATCACTCAATAGACCTGTGGTTTTAATGATAAGCTTGTTTTTCATGAATAATCCAAAATTTTAAAATGCCTTTATTAAACCCATATCTAGTTTAATATTCAGGTCAATGATAATATTAAATATTTTAAAGTTTTTTGTTATTCATTGACCTAACTTATTAAAAGCGGCACATCTATTGCATGACTAAATTAGCTAGATATTTAACAACGAAGTTCATCTTTCAATCACTGTCAATTTTTCTTGTGGCAGCGCTATTGGTGTGGATCACTCAAACACTTCGGTTATTTGATATAATTACTGCCAAGGGGCAGGATATTTTTACACTTTTAGGACAGGCCACCCTTACAACACCAAGGCTTGGCATGGCTATTATTTATATATGTATGGGTATTGGCTTGGCTCGAGTTATGCGCTCTTTACAAGATTCTAAAGAGCTTCACACAATCCACTCAACTAGGAGAACTTCTGCGCTTTTTGTGGCAATCGCAAGTTTTATTTTTGCTGGAATGATTGTCACCTCACTTATCGCAAATTGGGTTGAGCCTTGGTCTAACAAAGCCTATAATAAATGGAATGAAGAAATTGCTGCCGATCTTGTTGGTCGTGCGCTTAACCCAAATAGATTTTCTGAAGTAGTTCCTGGCTTAATCATTGTGATTGGTGGAAGACTTGACGATGGCACAATTACTGATTTTTTTGCCAATGATAAACGAGATGAAAAAACCCAAAGGACTTATATTTCAAAACGAGCAAATATTATTTTTGATGATAAGGGATATAATATCAGTTTGATAGATGGTGCTATGCAATTTAGACGTGAGGGCGGCCAGTTTAATGAAATATCTTTTAATAGATATGACTTAAGTCTTGATAAACTTACAGGTGAAACTGGTGCAAAAAATATTGTCCATGAAACAGATTCTCTTGCGTTGATTCTTGATGGTATGGAGCAGGGTAAAATTTCTGCGAATGTATGGAGAGAATTAAATGAACGTTTTATGGAAACTCTTCGAGTGTTAGCACTTTGCATTTTTGTTGCCTCTATAACAATTTATCCACATGCAAAAAGAGGAAAAAGATCTTTTCCAATCGAAATAATCGTGCTTTTTATTGGTCTTGGGGAGCAAGTAATCGGGGTCAGTATTTCTAAAGCTCTTCCAACAGGTCTTTATTCCAGTTCACTAATTTTAATCACTACTGCCTTGCTGATTTTTTCTTATAAGCAGTTTGGTTATAAATTGTCTGGTTTTAAGAGGGCAAAAGCATGAGCTATCTCGATAGGCTAGTAACAAAGCGAATATTGTCACGTATTTTTTTAGTGGTATTTGTATTTTTTGGACTTATCTGCCTAACAGAATCACTTGACACTTGGCGCTTTAAAGTCCTTTCAGATACACAGGGGCAAGCGGTTGCAATTTTAGCAATTATTGCCAATGCGGCACGCTGGACAATAAAATCCCTACCCGTAACCGTGTTAATCGGCACAATCATCGCTTTGCTTGATTTGCAATCTCATCGCGAGTTAATAATCATCAAAGCCAGTGGCATTTCTGTGTGGCGTATTTTGCGATTCCCTATAATAACATTAGCGCTGATTTCTATAAGCATAAGCATGTTTTTAGATGCAAAAATAACCGAGGTAAACCGCTCAATCATGCCATCACTTCAGATTACTACACAATCTGTTGGCGGTAAGAATCAGGTTTGGTTAAAGCAATATTCCAATGGCATTGAATATGTGGTTGAGGGAAGAAAAGCTGGCACAAAAGTTTATGAGCTTACAAATGTAAGTTTCTTTTTCCCTAAGGGTGAAAAATATTCTTTAATTGAGGCAAAAAGGGCTGCTCTTGTTGAGGGGGAGTGGGAATTAAGTGACGTTATTTTAAGCGCCCCTAGCCAGCCAGCAAAAAATATTAAATCTTATACTGTTGCTACAAAAAGCACTAGGGAAGAACTTGAATTAAGGCTGGCCTCAAGCGAGGATTTCACCTTTTTTGAATTAAAAAACATCTTAAGCGCTGGAATTGCTGATCCTGTTGCACAAGCTGCGGCTGCAACTAGATTCGCTAAACTTCTAGCGCTCCCTGCCCTACTTGTTGGTGTTTTGTTAATTGCGTTTGCATTTACTTCTAAATATAAGAGAACTAATTCATATACTGGTGTAATAGTGACTGGTGTAATCTTAGGTTTTGTTGTATTTGTAATAACGGAGATGGCAGACAGGGCAGGCTCAAGTGGAGTGATTGATCCCATTTTTGCAGCATGGGGGCCGGCAGTAGTAGCAATCGTTATTGGAGTGACGATTTTGTTGTTTATAGAGGATGGGCTAGCGTGAAACGTCAGCACCATAAATTAGTTACGAGACATAAATCTCGCCGCAAAATTATAGGCGCGATGATGCTTGCCTTAAGCCTGAACCCAGCTCCAGCTTTTTCTACCCTAATGCCCGAAGGCTTTTTTGACCGTTTGCCAAGAATCGGCACTGGGCAGGTTTCACTAACATCAGATTATTTAAGCCAAGATTCAAACGGTATTGTCATTGCTAGAGGTCAGGTTGATATTTCTTACCTTGGGTATTTCGCAACTGCTGATAAATTAATTTTCAACCAAAACACAAAAGATATGCGCTTGATTGGGAATGTGGTTATTCGTGATCCTGATGGGACAGAATATAGCGCCGATGAGGTTGAATTAACTGATAATTTCAAGTTAGCTATTTTGCAATCAATGGTGATGATAACACCTGATGGGGCTAAAATCACCTCTGTTAGAACGGATCACGATCAAGATAAAACTACTTTACTTGAAAAAGGCACTTATGCGCCTTGCGGCACTTGTGTTGATGAAAAAGGTCGCAAGATTGGTTGGCGCGTTCGCACTAACAGCATTTTATATGATAAAGAAAATGAGCATATTGATCTTGACCAACCAATTTTAGAGGTTTTGGGTGTTCCTGTTGCTTGGTTTCCTTGGTTGCGTTTACCAGATCCATCAAATCCGCGTGCTAATGGCATTCGCATGCCGTCTTATTTTTATAGTGAAGAAATTGGCTTAAAGCTTGAATTTCCTTATTTTTATGCGGCAGGCAAGGATACTGATTTTATTATCGTTCCTACGATTACCACCAATCAAGGGCCATTATTCAACACCACAATGGTTCACAGGTTTAGTGATTGGGGGCAGATAAGCATAACAGCAACTGGGATATATCAGTTAAATAAAGCTGTCTTTGCTGGCACTGTTGGAGATAAAGACTGGCGTGGTGCAGTGCAGGCTAGTGCAGAAATGAGACCAGCAGAAAATTGGACTGCTGGCATATCTTACTCTATTTTCACTGATCCTGCATTTTTAGGAAATTATAATCTCCCTGTAAGAAAAACACCTATCAACGAGGTTTATGCGCAATATTTAGATAGTTATATTTACTCAGATATTCGTATACAAGATTTTGTTGTGCTTGGAAATGTTACCTCTGTGCAGCAAAATATGCAGGCAGATGCCATACCAAACGCTAGATATGAGCAGGTTATTGAGCTTGACGATGATAATGGGCGCATTTCAATTTCTGGCAATTTGCTTGGTTTAACTCGCCTATCAGATACCACAACTAGTGCTAATGGCGTGCCTTATGTAGAAGGATATGCTGGCAATAAAATTCATGGCACAATTGAAGCCGGCTGGAGCAAACAATTTGAAACTGCTTCTGGCCTTGTGTTTACTCCATATTTAGCAATGCGTGCCGATGCAGCTTATTATGATGGTGCAAGTATTTTAAAGCCAACTGCTTCAACCTTGTTTAACTTCACGCCAATTGCTGCAATTGATATAAGCTATCCACTTATGGCTGTTGATAACGGCTCCACTCATTTGATTGAGCCAATTGCACAACTGGTTTATCGTAGCTCTGATGTGACAAATCTTGGCATCAACAATGATAATGCGCAAAGCTTTGTGTTTGATGACAGTAAATTATTCTCACTAAATCGTTTTTCTGGCACTGATCGACAAGAAACTGGCTTAAGAGCCAATGTTGGTGCGCGCTACCAAGCCAATTTTGCTGATGGAAGTAATCTTAGTTTGTTGCTTGGGCAATCATTTCAATTGACTGGGGTTAATTCACTTAACGTTAGTGATAGTGCGCAAGCTGGAACAAGCTCTGGTCTTGGTAATGTTAGCTCTGACATTGTGGTTGGCGTTAGGGCATCGCCCTTTGAGGGTGCTAATTTTGGTGCAAAAGCAAATATTGACCCAACAGATGCTTCTATTAAGCGAAGTGCAATTGCAGCATCATATGCTAAAGATGGCTGGAATTTTTCAACCGATTATTCTTATATTGCGGCGGATCCTTTACTAGGCTCAATTATAGATCAACATTCAATTGGTAGCTCTGTTCGTGTTCCAATTGATGATTATTGGTATGCACAAGCTGGGGCTGGGTGGAATATTATCACTAATTCAATGATAGATCACTATGCAACAATTGGTTATGATGACGGATATTTCTCTTTAACTGGTCATTATAGCGCCTCTGGCGACGCACTAAACCCAGTCAATCAAACTTATAAAGTTACTTTTAATTTAAGTGGACCAGGCGGCAAGACATATGGTTTTTAAAATGACTGATTTTTGCCTCAATCTTAGTTAAATTCAACTCATAAATGAAGAAATGAGATTATCGATGAAAATTTCGCAATTTTTTGCAACTTTTGCTTTTATATTATTTTTTATAGCCCCTATCACTCAGGCGCAGGCTACCTCTGTGAAAGTTACAGTGAATGGGCAAGAAATTACTGACACCCAAATTTCCTTAAGAGCAGGACTGTTAAGACTAGAAAGACGCGGCAATTCAAACTCTGCTAGATTAAAATTAGCCCGTGATGAGTTAATTGATGAAGCTTTAAAAATGCAAGAAGCAAAGCGTCTAAATATCAATGTTACAGAACAGCAGGTGAATGCCTCTTATCTGAATGTTGCACGCAATCTAAAGCTTAGCCCACAAAAACTTGACCAAGTATTAAAAGCTAATGGCGTTAATAGAACTACGCTTAGAGATCGTTTAAAGGTTGGTATTGCTTGGCAAGGGGTTACAAAAGCTGCAATTATGCCTCGAGTGCAGATTTCTGACCTTGAATTAAACCAAAAAGCAAGAGAGAAACTTGATGACAGCCTCTCTTATGACTTTATGCTCAAGGAAATTTTATTTATCATTCCAAAGGGATCTAAAATCTCATCTTCTAGGCGCACCGCTCAAGCTAATCAATATCGCAAGAATTTTAAGGGCTGTGATAGTGCCGTAGAGCTTTCCCTATCATATACTGATGCGGCTGTTATTGATGTTGGTCGCCGCCATGCAACACAATTACCCCCTGCTTTGGCAAAAGAATTGGCTAAACTAAACACTGGCGGCATAACAAAACCGCGTGTGGTGGATAATGGTGTTTCAATGCTTGCTGTTTGCTCAAAAACTGCGGCTGAGGACTTAACGTTTATTAAAAGCGGATTACGCCAAGAAGCTGGCAACGACAAATTAAAAGAAGCAACAGATGCATATCTGAAACAATTAAAAGAAAAAGCAAGCATTATAATCCGCTAGATCGCTAATAAAATGTCTAAACCACAAATATTGCCTCTGGCTATTTCTATGGGAGAGCCTGCGGGGATTGGCTCTGACTTAATTTTGCAAATTTTTGCTAAACGCCAAGAATATTCCCTGCCCAGCTTTATTGTCTATGGAAATATTGATTTTCTTAAAAGCCGAGCAAAGCAACTTGGCATTGATATTAAAATTACAAAAAGTGAGCCAAAAACTGCTATTAGAGATTTTGCTGATAGATTGCCCGTGATGGATATTAAGGGCGAGTGCAAAGATAAGCCTAGTGTTTTGCAGCCCCACACTGGAGCAATTGTTATTAAGGCAATTGAGAATGCCGTTAGTGATATTAAGGCTGGCCTTTGCTCTGCTTTAATTACAGCACCAATCCACAAGGCCGCCCTTTATGAGGCTGGATTTAACCATGCTGGACACACCGAGTTTTTGGCCTCTCTTTGCCCTAATGAAAATGGCAAAACCCCAACACCAATAATGATGCTAGCGCATAAAAATTACCGCGCTATTCCTTTAACTATTCATATCCCGATTTGTGAAGTTCCAGAACTAATAACATTTGAAAAAATCGTTGAAACAGTTTTGATTGTAAATAATGATCTTAAAAACCGCTTCAATATTTCAAAGCCGAAACTAGCAATTGCTGGTCTTAATCCGCACGCAGGAGAGGACGGCACAATTGGACTTGAAGATAGAGATATTATTGCCCCTGCCATTGCTCATTTGCAAAAACTTGGCATAAATGCAATTGGCCCTTTGGCGGCTGACACTTTATTTCACCCACCGCATTGGGCGAAATATGATTGCGTGATTGCTATGTATCATGACCAAGCACTTATTCCGATTAAGACTCTAGCTTTTGATGAGGGGGTGAATATTACGCTTGGCTTATCAATCATTCGCACTTCGCCAGATCATGGCACGGCGCTTGAGTTGGCGGGCAAGGGAATCGCCTCACCCAATAGCATGCTGGCGGCAATTAGAATGGCTGATGAAATGAGTAAATCATGAGTCAAATCGATGACTTACCCCCGCTTCGTGAAGTGATTGCTAAACATGATTTGAGTGCAAAAAAACAATTGGGGCAGAATTTTTTATTTGATTTAAACCTTACCTCACGTATTGCTCGTGCGGCAGGATCGCTAAAAGATGTAAGTGTTATTGAAGTGGGGCCGGGGCCAGGTGGGTTAACTCGTGCCTTACTAGCGCAGGGGGCAAAAAAAGTTATTGCCATTGAGGCAGATGAGCGCGCCATACCCATTTTGGAAGAAATTTCAAACGCCTATCCAAACAGGTTAGAGATAATTCACGCTGATGCTTTAGAGATAGACTATTGTAAACTCAGCACTGGGCGGGTGAAGATTATTGCCAACCTGCCTTATAATATTGCAACGCCCCTACTCACTGGCTGGCTTAGTTGTGAGCCATGGCCGAGCTTTTTTGAAAGCCTTACTTTGATGTTTCAAAAAGAAGTGGCGCAAAGAATTTGTGCTAAGTCTGGCGACAAGGCTTATGGAAGATTGGGCGTATTAAGTGGCTGGCGAACTGAGGCACAAATTGCGTTTGATGTTGATAGATCAAACTTCACTCCAGCACCAAAAGTTACTTCATCAATTGTGCATTTAACGCCCAAACAAATTGATGAAACCATCTCATTAAAAGCGCTGGAAAATGTCACCCGAGCTGCTTTTGGACAAAGACGTAAAATGTTACGCCAAAGTCTCAAATCGCTTGGAATGCCTGTTGCAGATTTGCTGAATGCGGCAGATTTAAAAGGAACAGAAAGAGCAGAAGAATTGCCGATTTCTGCTTTTTTGAAATTATCTAAAGCTACAATGAATTGACACTACAACTCATCAATTTCATTTTGAAGCTGTTTAATAAAGCCTGATAGGTTGGTTTGCCTTATGCGAGAAAGGCGCGCTACTTCTAAAATTTTAGTTGTTTTTGCAATGGTTTTTTCTAAATCATCATTCACCAGCACAAAGTCATATTCTGCCCAGTGGTCTATTTCAATTTTTGCGTTTTTTAAGCGGCGCGCTATCACCTCATCACTATCTAGCGCCCTGCCCTTTAAGCGCGAGTGCAATTCTTTAATTGAAGGAGGCAAAATAAAAATTGTTACCATATCAGAGCGGCACTGTTCATAAAGCTGTTGCGTGCCTTGATAATCAATATCAAACACAACATCTTTGCCGTTTTTTATCATCTCATCAACTTGTGCTTTTGGAGTGGCATAATAATTATCATGCACTTTTGCCCACTCTAACAACTCGCCATCATCACGCATCTGATTAAACTCATCGATTGAGCGAAAATGATAATCTATGCCATCTATTTCGCCTTTGCGCATCGGGCGAGTAGTGAGCGAAACAGACATTGATAGGTTGTTATCACAGGCGAGAAGCTTGCGGGTAATGGAAGTTTTACCCGCGCCAGATGGTGAAGCAATTACTAGCATTATCCCTTTGCGCTTAAAATTCATTTTCGCCCCTCATAATTATTATTCAATGTTCTGCACTTGCTCACGCAATTGATCTATCACCGTTTTTAAATCAAGACCAATGGCGGTTAAATCAATAGCGTTAGATTTTGAACATAGAGTATTAGCTTCACGGTTAAACTCTTGTGAAAGAAAATCAAGTTTTCTACCAATCACCCCGCCTTTTTTAAGCAACTCACTTGCTGCCTTTGCATGCGCAACTAAACGATCAAGTTCCTCGCGAATATCTGCCTTTGTTGCAAGCAATAATGCCTCTTGGTTTAACCTATCCTCATTAAGTGAGGGGTTAGAATCACTTAGCTCACTTATTTGAAGCTTTAGCTTTTTGGTAATTGCCTCTCTAGAGCGAGATGGGTGATGCTCGGCCTTTGTTGTTAGCTGTGTAATTTCATCAATTCTTTTTAGAAGAATTATTTGCAACCGCTCGCCCTCGAGCTGGCGAGAAGCGGCAAGTTCATCAAGGCATATTTCTATATTTTTCAGCATTTTTTCGTGAAGAGATTTTATTTCACTTTCATTGCCAATATTTTCTTGCCTCTCAAGCACGCCATTTATTGCTAAAATCCCATCAATAGTTGGCGGTTTGACTTTTATTGAATTTTTTAAAGCCGAAGTTTGAATTTTTTTAATCGCCCCAAACACTGTTTCAAGTGCCTGCTCGTTTAGCATCACTTCACTTTGCGCTTTGTCTTTATTAAAAGATATTGAAATATTGATTGAGCCACGTTTAAAAAGCGATAATGATTTTTTTCGTATTGCCTGCTCTAAACTATCAAATTTTGAACCTAATCGAGTGCGAATATCCAAGCCTTTTGAATTAACCGATTTTATTTCGATTGTATAATCACATTCATTTTGACTAAAGCTAATACGAGCATAGCCTGTCATTGAGGATATTTTAGCCATTGTTATTTGCTTTTTCTGCCTCTTGTGTCTCTTGAGATTCTTGCGCTTCTTTTGCCTTTTGTGCTTCTTGCTCAGCTTTTAGCCTTGCTTCCTCTTGTGCCACTGCTTTGCGATATAAAGCTACGTTTTTTCTATGCTCGGCATAAGTTGCAGAAAATAAATGCCCATCTGATGGATAAGCTCCAGCTGCTACAAAGAAAATATTTTCAGTTTTGGCAGGATTTGCCGCCGCTAGCAAAGATTCGCGACCCGGATTGGTAATAGGGCCAATTGGCAAAGCAGGAATCACATAAGTATTATAGGGTGTTTCCTTTTTAAGCTCTGATTGACGCAAACCACGGCCTAGTTTTTCTTTGCCCAAAGTAATACCATAAATGACCGCTGGATCAGTTTGCAATTTCATGCCTTTATTCAATCGGTTAACAAACACACCAGCAACTTCAAAACGCTCATGGGGCGTGCCTGTTTCTTTTTCAATTAGCGAAGCTAAGATAACCAATTCCTGCGGTGTATTGATTGGTAGGTCAGGGTCACGATTCTCCCAAATTTTAGCTAATTCCTTATTAAACTCGTCACTCATTCGTGCAATTATTGCAGACCTTTCTTCACCGCGTTCATAAGAATATGTATCTGGTAAAAGGCTACCCTCAGGTGGAATAGAGGTAATTTCACCAACCAAATTTTTATCTGCATTTAATTTTTGCACTGCCTGCCAAGAGGTAAATCCTTCTGGAATAGTGACTGAATAAGATATTGGTTTCCCCTCAGTCAGCTCAAACAAAATATCAGCCATAGAAGATGCTTTTGCAATATTATATTCACCCGTTTTTATTGAGCCTTCTAAGTTTTTTGAGCGGGCGCCGAGCTGAAACATTAAACTATTAGAAATAATACCCTGCTCTTGTAAATCTTTTGCAACGGTTGCAAGACCAGAGCCACTTTTAACTACAAAAACAACGTCTTGTTTTAAATTGCCATCAGAATAAAAATTTTGCGCAAACCAGTAAAACGCACCACCAGCAATAATCAAAGCTAAAATAAAGAGTGTCAAAAAACCATTTGTGATTTCAATTAACGCACTTTTGCGCTTTTTTTGTTTGCGTTTTTGCTTTGCCATATTTTTTCCATCTAGTGAATAGTTTGGTGATTCTTTAAGTTATTTAATATTCTTAAATACCAATGTGGCATTTGTGCCGCCAAAACCAAAACTATTTGAAAGTGCAACATCAATTTGCTTTTTAACTGGTTTATGAGGCGCTAAATTGATTTTTGTCTCCATAGAAGGATTGTCAAGATTAAGGGTTGGCGGGGCAATATTATCACGCATAGCCAAAAGCGAGAAAATAGCCTCCACAGCACCCGCCGCACCCAATAAATGACCCACAGAAGATTTTGTTGCCGACATGACAATATCAGAGGCCGCATCACCTAATAATCTTGTTACCGCACCAAGCTCAATTTCATCACCCAACGGAGTCGAAGTGCCATGTGCATTGATATAATCAATATCTGAAGCTTTTATGCCAGCGTTTTTAATTGCCGCGGCCATTGAGCGATAACCGCCATTTCCATCTGCTGCTGGCGCTGTAATATGGTGCGCATCACCAGAGAGGCCATATCCAATTAACTCGCCGTAAATTTTTGCCCCGCGAGCCTTTGCCTGTTCATATTCTTCAAGCACCACAACTCCAGCGCCCTCACCCATCACAAAACCATCTCGATCTTTATCATAGGGACGAGATGCTTTTTTAGGCTCATCATTAAAGCCTGTAGAAAGCGCTCTGGAGGCAGCAAAACCAGCCATTGAAATACGATTTACAGGAGATTCAGCACCCCCTGCAACCATTACATCAGCATCACCAAAGGCAATCAAGCGTGCCGCATCACCAATAGCATGCGTGCCTGTTGCACAAGCAGTAACAACCGAATGATTTGGCCCTTTAAGTCCATATTTAATTGAAACATGACCCGAAACAAGATTGATTAAACGCCCTGGAATAAAAAATGGGCTTATACGCCTTGGCCCGCGCTCTTTAAGGGCAATAGATGCCTCATAAATTCCACCAATGCCGCCAATGCCAGAGCCAATTAAAACACCAGCTCGCTCTTGCTTTTCATTTGTACTTAAATCAATGGCGCTGTCTTTTATCGCTTGAGTAGCGGCGGCCATACCAAAGACAATAAATGGATCAACTTTGCGTTGCTCTTTAGGCTCTAACCACTCATCAGGATTATATTTGCCATCAGCATAATCACCAAGTGGAATGCGGCAGGCAATCTGGCTTGCCAGATCGCCAACCTCAAAATCGTCAATTTTAGTTGCTCCGCTTTTGGAAGCTAATAAATTCTTCCAAACAGAATCAATACCGCAACCCAGAGGGCTAACAATACCCATACCAGTAACTACGACACGACGGAGCTGCATTCAAATAGCTATTTAAGCAGTTGCTTTAGTAAGGAATGAAACAGCATCACCAAAGGTTTGAATACCTTCAGCCGCATCATCAGGAATTTCTACGTCAAATTCTTCCTCAAATGCCATTACAAGTTCTACTTGATCAAGCGAATCTGCGCCCAAATCATCAATGAAACTTGCTTTTTCTGTGACTTTGTCTGCCTCAACGCTAAGGTGCTCGACAACGATTTTCTTAACGCGATCTGCGATATCACTCATGTTATGTTCCTCTATTTTACAACATTTAGATTTTAACTTTTAGCCGTATGACTGCAAACTCACATAAATGTCAATGCGTCAAACAAAATAATTAACCAAAGAAAGAATCCCTCTAAGAGATTTTTTTATAATATTTCTTATGCTTATTCAAGAAATTGTATGATAAAAATTAGCTTTTACACCGCTACCTAAAGCATTGCCATGCCACCATTGACGTTTAGATTATGCCCAGTAACATAAGCGGCCTCCTTACTTGCCAAAAATAATGCGCAGGCGGCTACTTCTTTTGCATCGCCCAAACGATTAGCTGGAATTTTAGCCAAAATTGCATCACGCTGTTTTTCGTTTAACTCATCTGTCATTGGTGAGGCAATAAACCCTGGAGCAATTGTGTTAACCGTGATATTGCGCGAAGCAACTTCTGCTGCCAAAGATTTACTCATACCAACAAGACCTGCTTTTGAGGCGGCATAATTAGCCTGCCCAGCATTACCTGTAACCCCAACAACAGAAGTTATGCCAATGATACGGCCATAACGCTGTTTCATCATGCTTTTTAATACAGAGCGGGAAAGACGAAAAGCGGCCGTTAGATTGATAGCAATCACGTCGTCCCATTCTTCATTTTTCATACGCATGAAAATATTATCGCGAGTTACACCAGCATTATTGATTAAAATATCAACCCCGCCCATTGCCTCAATAGCTTGAGGCACAAGTTGGTCAACCGCATCAAGGTCAGATAAATTGCATGGCAAAATGTGAGTTTTAGCATCAATCAGGCTAGCTGTTTCTTCTAGCACATTAACTCGTGTGCCGCTGAGCGAAACTTGTGCGCCCGCATTTGCTAAAGCAATTGCAATCTGGCGACCAATACCCCCACTTGCTCCTGTTACCAAAGCTCTTTTGCCATTTAAATCAAACATAATAATCCTCTTGTTTTTAAGAAACAAATGCTTCTATTTGTTCTGGTGTGCTAATTGAAACTGCATTTGCATCACGATTGATGCGTCTGGCAAGCCCGCTTAGGACTTTTCCAGCGCCAAGTTCCAATAAATCTGTCACTTCGCCCTCACCTGTTAGCCAAACTATGCTTTCTCGCCAACGCACTTT
>Ga0256839_1004745_pt1 | contig 13043 bp, 15 predicted proteins | sample 354166metaG_FD_185968 | JGI IMG/M metagenome (GOLD analysis project Ga0256839, IMG submission 185968) | Hydrothermal vent microbial communities from Mid Atlantic Ridge, Atlantic Ocean - 354-166 | ecosystem: Environmental > Aquatic > Marine > Hydrothermal vents | place: Atlantic Ocean: Mid... | reverse complement strand
AATGGATATAAGGTACATGTTGTAAATATAGATAAGGCTGTCATAACAGGTAGGAAGAAGAGGGTTTTAGAGGATTTCACGAGGAGGTTATGGATAAAGTCTAATGTTAATCCACGTAGGCACGGTCCATTCAAACCAAGATCTCCTGAAGGTATTTTCAGGAGAGTCGTGAGAGGAATGCTTCCTAGGAGGAAACCTAGGGGTAAGGAGGCTTATAGACGTCTTCGTGTATATAGGGGTATTCCAAGTAGTCTGGCGGATAAAGAAATTATAGTCTTTGAAGATACATTATATCGGGAAAATCCATATGGGTATGTTACTTTATATGAGGTGGCAAAGTTTATAGGTTGGATCCCCGTTGAGGAGAGGTTGGGAGGTTGATGATACATGGCTAGGACTACCGTTAAAATATTTACTGGTAAGAGGAAGAAGGCTATCGCAAGGGCTATAGTGAGGCCTGGCTCCGGTAATGTAAGGATAAATGGGTATCCAGTCGAGTTATGGGGGCATGAAGTAGCTAGGATGAGGGTTATACAGACTCTACTATTGGCTAGAGATGTAGCTAAGAAGTATGATATTGAGGTCTATGTATCTGGCGGTGGATTTATGGGTCAGGCTGAGGCGGTAAGCATCGCAATCGCCCGTGCCTTAGTAGGTGTATCAAAGAGTAAGAGGTTGAAGTCCATATATGAAAACTTCGATCGTCATCTCTTGGCTGGTGATCCTAGGAGGACCGAGCCTAAGAAGCCTCTAGGTCCCGGTCCAAGGCGGAAGAAGCAGACTTCATATAGGTGATGTAAAATGATAATTCCAGTAAGATGTTTCACTTGTGGAGCTCTCATAGGGGATAAATGGGAGCCATTTATATCTAGAGTTGCAAATGGGGAGGATCCAAAGGATGTTTTAGATGATCTTAATGTTACTAGATATTGTTGTAGGAGGATGCTTCTATCTCATATAGAAGCTATTGATGATATCCTTCAATATAGAGGGATAGAATATGGAAGTGAGGGTAAGAAGGGTTGAAGGACACATAATATATGACTCTAGAGGGAGACCTACATTAGAGGTCTCTCTAACTTCTGAGAAGGGGTTGAAAGGTAGGTTTGCCTCCCCTTCTGGAGCCAGCGTAGGTGCCTATGAGGTGCCTCCCCTTCCTAAGGATGGGATTTTAGGTGCAAAGAGGATTGTTGAGGAGGCAAATAAGTTCTTCCATAATTTTAGCTTCTCCACCCAGGAGGAGTTTGACGAGGCCCTTAGAAAATTTGATGGAGGAGTGAGGTTTGAGAGGATTGGTAGTGTTGTCAGTCTAGGCCTCTCTTTTGCCGCCGCGGACCTTGCTTCAAATGAGTTGGATAAGCCTATGTTTAGGTGGATTGGAGGGGATATAGAACCCATCTTCCCCATCCCTCTATGTAATGTATTGGGTGGAGGTAAACACGCTCTAAATAGGTCTATTGATATACAAGAGATACTCGTCTTCCCCATTAATGCAAGGAGCTATAGAGATGCATATACCTCCGTTGTTGAGGTACATAGGATGATATCTAAGCTTCTAGCTGAGAGAGACATGTTCTTCACAGGGGGTAGGAATGATGAAGGTGCATGGGTAACTACATTGACTGATGAAGAGGCCTTCAACGTTGTATGGGATGCTGTAGATAGGGTTAGGAGTGAGATAGGTATAAAGTTTGGTGTCGGTATTGACATGGCCGCATCTTCGATTTGGGATGCCGAGTCCAAAGTATATGTCTATAGGAGGTCGGGAATAAGTCGGGATAGGGAGGAGCAGATTGAATATGTTATAGACCTTGTTAAGAAACATAACCTACAATACATCGAGGATCCACTCCATGAGGATGACTTCCCCGGTTTCTCATACATCAGGAAGAGGTTGGGTGACAGGGTTTTAATTGTAGGTGATGATCTCTACGTGACGAATGTATCCCGTATAAAACTTGGTGTTAATGAGAGGTCTGGAAACGGTGTAATTATAAAACCCAATCAAGTCGGTAATGTATCCTCGGCGGTAGAGGCTGCTAAGGCTGCGTCGGAGAATAAATTTAAGGTTGTTGTTTCCCATAGAAGTGGCGAGACGCATTATCCACATCTAGCTCATCTGGCTCTAGCTGTGGAAGCGGATATGTTTAAGGTTAGCCCGGTATATGGTGAGAGAGTTATAAAGCATAATGAGCTTCTATTAATTGAAGATTTATATGGGGGTAAGGGGGTTAAGCGTATTTGGTGATAATCTATGAGTGAAGGAGAGGCTGCAGATATTAAGCAGATTGAGATAAACAAGGATTTTCTAATCAAATATAGAGTACATTATGGAAGAAATATAAAGACGAAGTTCAGTGAGAAATTTATCCATGGGATCCATCCAAAGGGGTTCTACTTGATTGATGTTACTAAAACGATCGAGAGGTTACAGGCAGCTGTTAAACTACTGTCGAGGTATGAGCCTGAGACAGTGCTACTGCATTCGGCTAGAGACTTCGCATTTAAAGGGCTTGAGGAGGTTGGGAAACTAACTGGTTTTAAGGTTAAGGTCGGACGTTTTCTACCTGGGACCCTAACCAACTATGTTTTAGAGCATAACGTTGATGCCCAACTCCTATTTGTCATTGATCATACGTATGATTCCCAGGCGGTTGATGAAGCTGTAAAGATGAAGCTTCCAATCATATCATTTGTAGATACAAATTCTAATGGAGAATATGTGGACTTGGCTATACCAGCTAACAATAAGGGTAAATATTCGATAGCAGTTCTCCTATGGAGTCTTGCCGTCCTTTATCTAAGGGAGAAGGGACTCTTGAAGGAGGATGAGGTTATAGATAAAAGTGTAGAGGACTTTGTGGTGTCCCCTGAACATGCCACAGTTGTCTAGGAAGCCATATGTAGCTGGTTATTTCTATCCTGGAGAGAGGGATCTTCTACTCCGTGAGTTGGAGCGTCTCTTTAAAAGTAGTAGGGGACCGGGTAAAGTATTAGATGATAAGTGGAGAGGTAGGGAGGTTTTAGGGGCTATCCTTCCACATGCGGGTTATATGTATAGTGGTGAGATAGCTGCACATGGATATGCAGCTTACTTCGGTTCCGGCCTCAAAAAACTCGTTATAGTTCTCGGCCCCAACCACCATGGATTGGGCGCCTCCATATCTATTTATCCCGGGGGCGAATGGGAGACTCCACTCGGAAAGATACCTGTAAATAAAGATTTCATAGATAAATTATCTAAATTCGATGGATACCTAGCCCTAGATGATCTTGGCCATAGATATGAACATTCACTCGAGGTTCATATTCCATTTTTACAATATGTTCATAGCATCGGAAATATTGAATTTGAGATTGTCCCTATAGCTATGTTGCTCCAGACTTCAAATGGTGTTATGGAATTAGGTAATGCACTTGTTGAAGTACTGGGAGAATATGATTTAAGAGACATATTTATAGTAGCATCTACAGACTTTACTCATTACGAATCAGCTGAGAGTGCCAAGAGGAAGGATGAAAAAGCTTTCGAAGCGATTATGAATATGGATGCTATGGCTCTTATAGATAATGTCTATAGATATGATATATCCATGTGTGGTTTTGGACCTACAGCTACTTTACTATATATCGCTGAAAAGCTAGGTGGCTATAAAGCTTCTCTACTCAAATATGGCCATAGTGGTGAGGTGACGGGGGATAACTCGAATGTAGTCTCTTATGCAGCTTTCATAATCTATAAGTGAAGCTATAATATACTATGTAGTATGGTATCAAAGGTTGTGGCCCGTTCCCCAGCCAAATTAATCCTACTGGGGGAACATTTTGTCGTCCATGGATCTAGAGCCATAAGTGCGGCTCTAAATATTTTTGTAGAGGGGGAATTGGTTGATGATGATGGGGCTTTTATTGAGGTTAAATATATAGATCATGTAGAGAAATATAGTCTCTCTAGGGATAATGTTATAACTAGATTTGTTAATTTTCTACGTCAGACTTATAATGTAGATTCTAGACCCTCTCTATATATCAGATTCTCCTTTCCAACATCTGCTGGGCTAGGCTCTTCAGCATCATTAGCCTCAGTCCTTACAAAACTCTTCCATAAAATGTATAGAGAGGAAGATCCTCCCAAGGACATAATCTATAGCTTGGGCTCTAAATTTGAAGAGTATATCCATGGTAATCCATCTGGGATAGATCTCTCCACGGTTGTTGAAGGAGGGGTAATACTGTTTAAGAGGGATGTAGGTGTCATAGATAAAATAGACTCTTTTGACTTAGCTGGCTCGAGGATCATTGTTGTTGACTCAGGAATTAGAAGGTCAACCGGTAAGTTAGTGTCTAATGTAACATACAATTTACATAGCCTTCCAGATGATGTTAGGAGGGATGTTATAGAAGTTGTGGATTCCATAGTTTCATATGGATGGATCTCACTTAAAGAAGGAGATAGAGATGCTTTTGCCGAGGCTATGAAGTCCAATCACTACCTCCTAAAATATATTGGTGTCTATAGGCCGAAGCTAGATAAAATCGTTGATGCTTTAATCGATATAGGTGCATATGCAGCTAAGGTGACTGGTGCAGGTGGTGGAGGATGTATATATGGATTGGTTGATGAGGCTGTGATTGATGATGTCGAATCATTCTTTAGGGATATGGGGTTATGGGTCTACACCCCAAAAATTTATTTCTGAATCGGTCTATTATAGAGATGATTATAATGGGTTTTGATGAAGACGTAAATGTAAAGGATAGGAAGGTGGAGCACATAGATATAGTTCTTAAGGATAACCCTGAGTATCATATATCAACCTGGCTCGAATATGTTCATCTAATCCATAACTCCCTTCCAGAATTGTCTATGGATGAGCTTGATACCCATGTTGAACTCTTCGGCCAAAGATTTGAATATCCAATATTAATTGATTCCATGACTGGTGGTGGAGAGGATACCGATAAGATAAACCGCGCTCTTGCTGAGCTTGCATATGAATATAATATTCCAATCTCATGTGGTAGTCAAAAGGCCTTTCTAAAATATCCCGAGCTGGGATATACCTACAAGGTTATGAGGGAAGTATCTAAAGATTTATTTATAATTGGGAATATAGGGGGTCAAGATCTGAGGAGTAACCCGAGGGAGGTTGTAGATAAAATTGTTTCCTTGATTGATGCTGATGCACTAGCTATTCATCTAAATCCTCTGCAGGAGTCGGTACAGCTTGAGGGAGATAGGGACTTTAGGGGGGTTATAGACGCAATAGCCGAGGTTACCGAGTATTTGGATATCCCGGTTATAGTTAAGGAGACGGGGGCGGGGATTTCTTATGAAGTTGCCAAGTCTCTAGAGGCCGCTGGAGTTTCCGCTGTTAATGTTTCTGGTGCGGGGGGGACTAGTTGGTCGGCCGTTGAAGTATTAAGGAGTAGACGGAAGATGTCTGAATTTTATGAGGTGGGTAGTGTATACTGGGATTGGGGTATCCCTACAGCCGCCTCCATAATTGAGGTCGTCAATTCAGTTGATATCCCTGTGATTGCCTCAGGAGGGATAAGGACAGGTTTGGATATAGTTAAATCCATTGTGTTAGGGGCAGATATGGCCGGTCTAGCCTCTCCATTTCTTAAGGCTCTATCGAAGGGAGAGGATTCGTTGAGGAGGTATATGGAGGGCCTTATAACCCAGTTGAAGATAGGTATGTTATTAACTGGTTCGAAGGATATATCTTCTCTTAAAGAAGCTAAATATGTGTTATTGGGTCCGTTGAAGGAGTGGGTTATCCAAAGAGGTGTGTGGAATGGGTAATTCACAGACTGAATGGTTCTGGTCTAAATATGAGGAATATAGGTCTTATGTAAATAGGTATATAGAGAATTATCTTTCCAATCTCGATATCCCATCTGAATTACGTAATGCATCTTCCCATCTAATCTTAAGTGGTGGGAAGAGGGTTAGACCTGTTTTTGTACTCTCAGTCTCTGAGTTGTTGGGTGGTGATATTGAACATGGTTTGCCTGTCGCTACTGCGATAGAGTTTCTACATAACTTCACATTGATACATGATGATATTATGGATCAGGATATGTTTAGAAGGGGTGTGAAGACAACCCATGTATTATATGGTGTTTCAACCGCTATTTTAGCGGGTGACTATCTATTCAGCTTAGTGTTTGGATTGGTTTCGAGGAATTATGAGGGGGATGAGGCTCGTTTCCTGACTCAACTCTTGGCAGAGGCCTCGGAGAATATATGCATTGGGCAGGCTATGGATATAAAGCCTGAGAAGTATGTGGAGAATGTAGATGACTATATAGAGATGGTGTATCTTAAAACGGCTTCTCTTATAGAGGCTTCAACCGCTAGTGGAGCAGTTGTAGCAGGTCGTCTCGACTTGGTGGATAGATTTAAAGAGATGGGTAGATCTATAGGGATAGCATTTCAAGTGGCTGATGATATCTTGGGCCTCGTCGGTGATCCATCTAAGACTGGAAAGCCCGTTGGAAATGATATTAGGAATGGTAAGAGGACTCTACCTGTTCTATATGTTTTGGATAAGATGGATAAAGATGAATACGATTTCTTCATGTCTGTGTTTGGTAATGAGGCTGCTGATGAAGAATCTGTGAGGAGGGCAATCAACTTGGTTGTGAAATATGGTGGTATAGAATATGCCAGGGAGTTTATGGGTGAATATTCTAAAAAAGCTATGGATGTATTGAAGGATTTTGACGATTCAGATGCAAAGATATTCCTTTTAAACCTTATAGAGTTTATAGTCTCTAGGGATAAGTAATGGAGTTTGATCTAGACCTCATTCGTAGATATGCAGCTGAAAATAGGGTAAAATTTGGTAGGGCATCTTCAAAAGCTGTGTTAGGAAAGGTAATTGCATCTAAACCAGAGTATAAATCTCATATTAGGGAGTTGATCCAAGTTATAGAGAAGGTGGTTGAAGAGATAAATTCGATGCCATTGGAGGAAGCGAGTAAATATTGGTCTCCTCCTGAGAAGAAGAAGGTTAAGGAGGAGTTTAGGCTTCCACCCCTACCTAACGCTGTCGAGGGGGAGGTTGCAACACGATTCGCACCTAACCCTGACTTCGTCCTCCACCTCGGCTCCCTTAGGCCTCTAATCCTATCCTATGAGTATGCTAGAATGTATAAAGGGAAGTTTTATGTCAGATTCGAGGATACAGATCCAAAAACTAAGAAGCCTGAGCCAGAGTTTTATGAAGCGATTAGGAGGGATATTGAGTGGTTAGGTATAAAACCCTATAAATATGTTTATCAGAGTGATAGGCTACATCTCTATTACGATGTTGCTAGATGCCTGATTGATATGGGTAGGGCATATATATGCTTATGTGGACGTGAAGAGTTTAAGGGGTATATCTATAATGGCAGGGCCTGTCCCCATAGAGATCAGTCTATAGAGGAGAATCACGAATTGTTTGATAAGATGCTATCAGGATATTTCGGTGAGGGAGAGGCTGTACTACGTATAAAGACTGATCTTAACCATCCTAACCAGTCTGTCAGGGATTGGCCGGCTCTCAGGATAATAGATACATCGAGATACCCACATCCTAGGAAAGGTGATAAATATGTTGTATGGCCTCTCTACAACTTCTCATGTGCAATCGACGACCATATGATGGGGATTACACATGTTCTCAGGGGGGCTGAACATAGGGTGAACGAGATTAAGCAGGAGTATATCTTCAAATATATGGACTGGGAGATCCCTGAATATATCCACCATGGTAGGGTGGCGATTCCAGAGGGTATCCTCAGTAAATCAAAGATTTTGAGGGGTATCCGTGAAGGGCTTTATACCGGTGTTGACGACCTTAGACTAGCTACAATCGCTGCTTTGAGAAGGCGCGGCTATCATCCAAAGGCTTTATATAACGTTATTATTAGGACGGGGGTGTCCCTCTCAAATACGACTATTGACTTCTCGATGTTAGCTGCTGAGAATAAGAAGTTAATCGATAAGGATGCCAATAGGTATTACGGGGTTAGGAGGCCCAAAGTCTTCAATGTTGAGTTGGAGGATGATGTACAGGTTAGGATAAGGCTTCATCCAGATTTTCCTGATAGGGGATATAGAATATTTAATTTGAAGAAGGGTCTTAACCATATCTATATTGATGTGGATGACCTTTCCCACTTTAGATCAGGTAATATAGTTAGACTTATAGCTTTGGGAAACTTTAGAGTCTCGGGGAATGAACTGCAGTTTGTAAATAACGATGTTTTATGGGCTAAGGAGAAGGGACTTCCATTTATACATTGGGTCCCAGAAAAATATTCGTTTAAAGCGGATTTTCTATATCCGGGGGCTCAATACCATGGTTATGTCGAGTCTAGTCTTAGGGATGTAGCTGTTGGTAGGGTTGTCCAGTTGGAGAGACTTGGTTATTTCAAGATTGAGTCTAGGGATGGAGGTATAAAAGTGATTTTCACACATAAATAGCGCTGCTCCTTGTGGGTTAAATATAAAGCTTTTAAATAGTATGTATATTTACCATTTAAGATAGAGGTGAGGTGGCGATGGCAACACTACCATTTGAGACTTTTGAGTTACCAGATGAATATTTGGAGGCCGCCTATGAAGCCCTAAAGTATGCTTTGGAGGTTAGGGGTCTCAAGAGAGGTACAAATGAGACTACAAAGGCTGTTGAGAGGGGTCAGGCAAAACTTGTTTATATCGCACTAGATGTTGACCCTCCTGAGATAGTTGCTCATCTACCCCTCCTATGTAAGGAGAGGAAGGTTCCATATATCTTCGTTCCTTCTAAGCAGGAGTTGGGTAAGAGGGCTGGTCTAGAGGTCTCAGCAGCTTCAGTAGCCATTGTAGACCCCGGTGAAGGCGGTAAGCTCGTTGAGGAGATTATAGGTTATCTAAAGAAGCAGGGATACTTCCAAGGTTGATAGGTGATGTCTGAGGAGAAGAGCAAGTATCCATATAGAGAAGACATAACTCCGGCTGAGGTCATCCAGATTGTTGGAAGGACTGGTATGACTGGAGAGGTTACTCAGGTTAGGGTTAAGATACTAGCTGGAAAAGATAAGGGTAGAGTAATTACTAGGAATGTCTTAGGCCCTGTTAGAGAAGGTATGATCCTCATGTTGAGGGAGACTGAGCGGGAGGCTAGGAAGCTGAGGTAGATTGGGATGCCCGCCAAGAGAACATGTAGCTTCTGTGGACATGAGATTGAGCCTGGTACAGGTATTATGTATGTCATGAATAATGGAGTCATATATTGGTTCTGCAGTAGGAGATGTAGGAGGAGCATGCTGGACTTCAAACGTGATCCTAGGAAGTTTAAATGGACCCTCAAGTATGTCAAGGGAGGGATTAAGAGAGGATGAGCGAGTATACCCTCGTCTTTCTAAAGCCTATTGCAATTAGAAGAGGATTAATAGGTGAGATTATATCTAGGTTTGAGAAGAAGGGTTTAGAGATTAAGGCATTAAAGATGATGATTATATCTAGGGAGCTCGCTGAGGATTTCTACTCCGTACATCGTGGGAAGCATTTCTTTGAGGATTTGGTAGGCAGCCTTGAGAATAAAGAGATTGTGGCTATGGTCCTATATGGAAGGTCTGCTGTTAAAGTTGTTAGGAAGTTGATAGGCTCTACAGATCCTGTGGAGGCTGAGCCGGGTACGATTAGAGGTGACTATGGATTAGATATTACTGAGAACCTTGTACATGCCTCCGATTCAAAGGAGAGTTTTGAGAGGGAGGTTAAGATCCTCTTTCCCGAGTTGGATATTGAAAATATCTAGAGTTTACCAGGTAAATCCATCTACCCCTTTATCTTCAATTCATAGCCTTGGTATATCCTTAATTATTATCTTTTGACGTTAATCTATACTTATTGGCACATAGGGATATAGAAGTATCTCGGTATTTGCCGATAGATGCATATATGGGGTGGTATTGGAATGTCTGTTCCTGAGGAGAAGAAGGTGATTCGACAGCCTATTATAACTGTTTTAGGTCATGTAGATAGTGGAAAATGTATATCTGGGGAGTCCATCCTTGACGGAGCAAATCTCACCATTAAAGACGTCTATGAAATGTATCAAGGGGGTTCAATAGATGTAGATATAATATCCTTTGATATTAAGGACTTAACCTTTCGTTTTAACAGGGTTGGTGGTGTGGTAAGGGAGAGGGTTGATAAGACCTATGTGGTTAGACTCTCGAATGACTCTTCTATTGAGTCTTCTCCTGAGCATCGTTTCCTTGTATATAGAGGAGATAGGGTTTTAGAATATGTCCCGGCCGCTTCACTGGAACCGGGTGATTATATACTGGCTTTAGAGGGGGAGGACTCAATAGATTTGGATGGTTGGAAAGCCAGTTTTACTAGAGTTTCCTCGGTCACACGTTTCTATAGAGAGAAGTACCTATATGACTTGAAGAGTCCTGGCTTCAACAACTTTATTGCTGACGGGGTAGTGGTACATAACACCTCATTATTAGATAAAATCAGGGGGACCGCTGTCCAGCATAGGGAGGCTGGAGGTATCACACAGCATATCGGTGCAAGCCTCTTCCCACCTGAGACACTTAAAAGTATTTGTGGCCCCCTGTTAAAGCGGTTCGGCTTCGATGTATTGGTACCCGGGCTTCTTGTAATAGATACTCCAGGTCATGAAGTCTTTTCCAATTTGAGGGTGAGGGGAGGATCCGCCTCTGATATTGCAATCTTAGTTGTAGACATTACCAAGGGGTTCCAACCTCAGACCCATGAGAGTATACAAATACTTCTCTCTAGGAGGACTCCATTCCTAGTAGCTGCTAACAAGCTTGACTTAATATATGGATGGCGTTCATCGGATACACTATCCTTCCTAGAGTCCGTTAAGCATCAGCATCAGGATGTGCTACTCAGACTTGAAGAGAGGATTGCATATATCATATCAGCTCTAAATACATACAAGTTTGACGCCGACCGTTTCGATAGAGTCAAAGACTTTAGGAAAACGGTTGCAATTATACCAGTCAGTGCTAAAACGGGTGAGGGTATTCAGGAGCTTCTTACTATTTTGATAGGCCTTGTACAACGTTTCTTGATGAATAGGCTGGAGGTAGATCTAAGTAGACCTGGTTATGGAACCGTCTTAGAGGTTTCTGAGGAACCTGGACTTGGGACGGTAGTTAAGGCTATCCAGATTGATGGTGTGATAAGGGTTGGCGACACATTTATCAGTGCTGGTAGAGAGGGTGTTGTAAAGACTAGGGTGCGCTCGATACTTATGCCGGCGCCTCTTGACGAACTTCGGGATCCGAGAAAGAAGTTCAAGAGTATTGAGGTCAGCTATCCCGCAGCCGGTATTATAATATCTGCCCCGAATCTTGAAGATGTATACGCAGGTTCACCTTTCTATAGCATCTCTAAGGAGTCTCCGGAGCTTGTGGAGGACCTTGTAAAGAGGGTTTCGGAAGAGATATCTAGGATTAAAGTTGATACTGATAAAGTTGGTGTCATTGTGAAGGCTGATACCTTGGGTACTCTTGAGGCTATTATATCCCAGCTTTCTAAGAAGGGTATACCTATTAGGAAGGCTGATGTCGGTGTAGTCTCTAAGAAGGATGTGGTTGAGGCTGAAGTAGTTAAGGATAAGGATATACTTAGAGGTGCTATACTAGCCTTCAATGTGGATATACTTCCTGATGCTGAGGAGCTTGCTAAGTCTAAGAAGATACCGATATTCTCTGGAAATATCCTTTATAGGATTATTGAGGATTATCTAGGTTGGGTAGATGAATATACTAGGTCTGCTAGGGAGAGGCTTTATGCCTCATTGATAAAGCCTGGAAAGGTTGAGGTTCTCGAGGGTTATATATTTAGGAGGAGTAAGCCGGCTATCTTTGGTGTTAGGGTCTTGGCTGGTGAGATTAGACCTCGTGTACGCCTTGTAAGGGGTGATGGGAAGGTTATTGGGACTATACATCAGATTCAGAGTATGGGTAAGCCGGTGGGGATTGCTACTAGGGGTATGGAGGTAGCTATAAGTGTTAGAGAGGCTGAGGCTGGGAGAGATTTTAAAGAGGGTGATATCCTCTATGTATATATCCCTGAGGGTGATGCGAGGACCTTACTGAAGGAGTTTGCCCATGAGATGGCTGGTGATTATCTTGAGGCTTTGGATGAGTTTGTTGAGATTATGAGGAAGCGTTACCCACTGTTTGCTAGGGGATAGGAAGCTTTAATATATATTTAGGGGGTATTCTGATTAATTGAAACAAGGTGGTGGAAATGGTAAAGTTTAAGCTTAACATATCCAATCCAAAGGATGGAACAGCATTCACCAAGGAGTTGGATGAACCCGATAGTCTGAATCTCATAGGTAAGAAGATTGGAGATGTTATAGATGGTAGTTTAGTGGGTCTTCCAGATAAAAAGCTTAGGATTACAGGTGGGTCTGATACATCTGGATTCCCTATGAGGCCTGATGTTCCAGGCGGTGTAAAGAAATATATATTGACTGGGAAGGGTGTTGGTCTGAGGACTATTAGAGGCAAGACTAAGAAGGGATATAGGAGGAGGATATTAGTAAGGGGTAATACAATTACACCCGAGATTTATCAGGTGAATATGGTTATTATAGAGGAAGAAGGTTGAAATGATGGAGATATATGAAGAAGTCTCTATACCCAGGCAGCCTGAGCTGAATATTGGTACAGCTGGCCATGTAGACCATGGTAAGACGACTATTATCCAGGCTTTAACAGGTGTATGGACAGCCGTCCATAGTGAAGAGTTGAAGCGTGGCATTACAATTAAGATAGGCTATGCTGATATGCCTATATACAAATTTGTTAAGAATAATTCTGAGGTGTTCTGGTCTAGACCTCGGCTTGAGGATTTAGAGGGTGAGTTGGTTAGGGTTGTAAGTTTCGTGGATTGTCCGGGGCATGAGAGTCTAATGGCTAATATGTTGTCTGGAGCTGCTGTGATGGATGGTGCAATGCTGGTTATAGCCGCTAATGAGCCTGTGCCTAGGCCTCAGACTAAA
>Ga0256839_1004744_pt1 | contig 13043 bp, 8 predicted proteins | sample 354166metaG_FD_185968 | JGI IMG/M metagenome (GOLD analysis project Ga0256839, IMG submission 185968) | Hydrothermal vent microbial communities from Mid Atlantic Ridge, Atlantic Ocean - 354-166 | ecosystem: Environmental > Aquatic > Marine > Hydrothermal vents | place: Atlantic Ocean: Mid... | reverse complement strand
CTTCCGTGGTGGCCATTCGCATGGAACGCGGTACGGGCAACCCGAAAAATATTGCGGCCGTCGGTGCCGAGGCCAAACGTATGCTGGGGCGCACGCCGGGTAACATCCAGGCCATCCGGCCACTGAAAGACGGGGTGATCGCTGATTTTACCGTTACTGAGAAAATGCTCCAGCATTTTATTCACAAGGTACACACGGATAAATTCAAATTTTTTCACCCCAGCCCGCGTGTGCTGGTGTGTGTGCCTTGCGGCTCAACACAGGTGGAACGCCGCGCAATTCGTGAATCTGCCGCCGGTGCCGGTGCGCGTGAGGTGTATCTTATCGAAGAGCCCATGGCGGCTGCCATTGGTGCCGGTTTGCCGGTCAGCGAGGCCAGCGGCTCCATGGTGCTAGATATTGGCGGCGGCACGACTGAGGTAGCTGTGATCTCACTCAGCGGCATCGTGTATTCCGCTTCGGTGCGTATTGGTGGTGATCGTTTCGACGAGGCTATTATCAATTATGTGCGCCGCAACTATGGCACGCTGATCGGCGAATCCACCGCCGAGCGTATCAAGGAAGATATCGGCAACGCCTATCCAGGTGATGAAATACGTGAAACCGAGGTGCGTGGCCGCAATCTGGCTGAGGGCATCCCGCGCAGCTTTACGCTGAACAGCAATGAAATCCTTGAAGCTTTGCAGGAACCGTTATCAGGTATTGTCAGTGCGGTGAAAACCGCGCTGGAACAGACGCCTCCGGAGCTGGGCGCGGACGTGGCCGAACGCGGTCTGGTACTCACTGGCGGTGGCGCGTTGCTCAGAGATTTGGATCGTTTGCTGATGGAGGAAACCGGTCTACCGGTCATCATCGCTGAAGACCCGCTCACCTGCGTGGCGCGTGGCGGTGGCCGGGCGTTGGAAATGATCGATGAAACGGGTACTGACGTTTTCACTACTGAGTAGAAATGATAGGGCCATCATTTCTACTCCTCGGTGTAAACTGCCGATAACATGCTTAAACCTAAATCCTGCAAGTGCTCATACTCACTCAGCACTAGCTCTTGACTCATAGCGACATTTTACATTTTCAGCAATCACAGCAAGGATTGCGCCCACACTTTAAATGTTGTTATAAATCAATAAGCTGTACTGATAAATCCGGTGCAATATGTAGAATCCAGGTTGACTTTCATTTTTTTTCAAACTCAAACCGAGGCTCCCGAAATAAAACCGCTATTCATACAGGGGCCATCGATTACCACCCGTTTGGTGGTGCTGCTCATCCTCTCGTCGTTAATGATGGCGCTGGATCATCGCCAAAACCATCTTGAAGGCATTCGCTCCGGGCTTTCTTTACTGATTTATCCGCTGCAATACATCGTTAATCTGCCTGTTGCAGCAAGCCACTGGATGGGAGACAGTTTTTCCAGCCGGGAAACACTGCGGGAAGAAAACAACCGACTTAAACTTCAGCACACCCTGTTCAAAGCACGTCTGCAAAAACTTCAATCATTGAAGGCAGAAAACCAGCGTCTGCGCGAGTTATTACAAGCCTCCAAAAAAGTCAGTGAGCGGGTGCTGATCGGCGAACTGTTGGCGGTAGATCTTGAGCCTTTCACACGACAAGTTGTGATTAACAAAGGCAATCGCAATGACGTATATCTCGGCCAACCACTGATGGATGCCGAAGGTACTATGGGGCAAGTCGTACATCTCGGGCCGTTTTCCAGCACTGCCATGCTGATCACTGATGCCAATCACGCCATTCCCGTTCAGGTAAACCGTAATGGTCTGCGCGCCATCGCCCTGGGCACCGGTGCCCCCGACAAACTGGATATTCCTTATTTGCCAATCAGTGCCGATATCGTCGAAGGTGATTTACTCACCACTTCCGGACTGGGCGGGCGTTTCCCAACCGGTTATCCCGTGGCCGTGGTCACCGAGATCGTCAAAGACCCTACCTTGCCTTATGCTGTCATTTCCGCCATGCCCACAGCGCAACTGGAACAAGCCCGTGAAGTCCTGTTGATCTGGCCGACCCAAAACAGAAACGCAGAGGCTGCCACACCACAAACAACCACTGAGACAGCACAACCTTGAGCCCATGTCTGCAAACATAGCCCAACATCACGGCGGACTCACCCTGCTACTCACGTTCATTGCTGCCCTGCTGCTGCAAATGCTCGCCCTGCCTGACTGGGCACAAAGCCTGCGCCCAGACTGGGTAGCCCTGGTGCTGATCTACTGGTGCATTGCCTTACCCGAGCGTGTGGGCGTCGGTATTGGCTGGGTGGCCGGGCTGATATTGGACGTAGCCCACGGTGCTCTGCTGGGACAAAATGCTCTGGCCCTGGCTGTGGTCGCCTATCTGGCATTACGTTTGCACCAGCGTATTCGTTTGTTTCCTTTGTGGCAGCAGGCCGTCAGTGTATTGCTGCTGATAGCCCTGCATCTGATGCTGGTGTTGTGGATCAAGGGTGCCACAGGGCAATCCGTTGAAACCTGGAGTTATTGGCTGCCTGCACTCACCAGCATGCTGGTGTGGCCACCGTTGTTTTTTGTCTTGCGCGGCCTGCGTCGAACCTATCGTGTCCGCTAAGTTCGCAGCAATAACAAACCGCTAAACATTGCCCCATGGCTTCACATTCCACACTCAAAGATCACTTTCGCGAAACCCGACTGTTTACCAATCGGGCCGTCATTGCATTGCTGCTATCCGCTGCCTTGATGATTCTTTTGTTGGTACGCCTGTTTGACTTACAGGTACTGCAACACGATACCTACGCCGTCCTCTCCGACAAAAATCGCGTGCATATCCGTGCAGTGCCGCCCACCCGTGGGCTGATTTACGACCGCAACGGCGCACTGCTGGCGGAAAACCTGCCCAGCTATCAACTCGAAATCACTCGTGAACGTGTGGACGACCTGGATGCCACCATTACCGAATTGCGCCAGCTCATCAACATCAGCGATGAAAATATCATCCATTTCAAAAAGCGCCTGAGACGCACCCCACGTCACAAACCCGTGTCCTTGCGCACCCGACTTTCCGATGTTGAAGTGGCGCGCTTCGCGGTCAACCGGCATCGTTTCCCCGGTGTCGATACCGTTGCCCACCTCTATCGCCACTATCCTTTTAAGGGCCGTGGCGTACATGCACTGGGTTATGTGGGACGCATCAGTGAACAGGAATTGCAACGTATCGACAGCACCAATTACGAAGGCACGGATTTTATCGGTAAAACCGGCATTGAAAAATTTTACGAAGACTTGCTGCACGGCGAAGTGGGTATCGAACAGCTGGAAACCAATGCCCAGGGCCGCACTCTGCGCGTACTGGAGCGCACTCCGCCTATTCCCGGTCTTAATCTGTACCTGAACCTGGACATAGAATTGCAGCGCATTGCCGAAACTGCTTTTGGTGATAACAATGGCGCACTGGCCGCCATCGATCCTACCGACGGCAGTGTACTGGCACTGGTCAGCATGCCCACCTTTGACCCTAATTTGTTTGTGGGCGGCATCGACAGAAAAACTTACCGGGCATTACAAAGCTCTCCGGATCAGCCCATGTTTAATCGCGCCCTACGGGGCCGCTATCCGCCAGGTTCCACCGTCAAACCTTTCATCGGTTTAGCCGGGCTGGAATACGGACTCATTGACCCCAATGTTTCCACTTATTGCCAGGGCTGGTACATGCTTGATGGCGAAGACCACAAATACCGGGACTGGAAAAAAACCGGCCATGGTCACATGGACCTCACCCAGGCCATTGTCGAATCCTGCGACGTTTATTTTTATGATCTGGCACTGACTTTAGGCATTGACCGGATCTCCCAGTTTCTTGAGCCTTTCGGCTTCAATGACCTCACCGGCATCGACACCAGCGGTGAATTGACAGGACTGGTACCCTCACGTCACTGGAAGCGCCAAGCCAAGCGCACCATCTGGTATCCCGGCGAAACCCTGATTACCGGCATCGGCCAGGGGTTTTTTCTAGCCACACCGTTGCATCTGGCGGAAGCCACGGCCACGCTGTCCCGCTACGGCCACCAGCTGCGCCCACGCCTGCTGGCAGCCACCGAAGACCCGGATAGCCGAGAAATTATCGGTCGGCCCGCCGTACCCAATATTACGGTACCCGTACTTAACCGGGCCAACTGGGACTACATCATCCGTGCCATGACCAAGGTGGTACACAGCCCCAAAGGCACGGCGCGACGCATTGGTCAGGGCGCAAAATACAAAATTGCCGGCAAAACCGGTACCTCACAGGTATTTGGCATCAAGCAGGACGAAGAATATGTGGAAGAGGACATCGCTAAAAAACTGCGTGATCATGCCCTGTTTATCGGTTTTGCCCCAGTGGAAAATCCACGCATTGCCGTCGCCGTAGTGGTAGAAAACGGGGGCAGTGGTGGCGCGGTAGCCTCGCCTATTGCACGCGAGGTAATGGATTATTACCTGCACCAGATGTTGGAAAGCCCGGTGCAAGAGGAACAGAAACCATGAGCCTGTTTGAAGCCCGTGCTGAGGTGCTGCGCACCAAACGTCGTAACCTGGCTGACAGCCTGCATCTGGATGTCCCGCTGCTGATCTGTCTGCTCGCACTTTCTGTCGTCAGCCTGTTTGTGCTGTACAGTGCCAGCGGACAAAACATCGACATCGTCTGGCGTCAGGTCGTGCGCCTGGCTATTGCCTTTTTTGTGATGCTGGTACTGGCACAAATCAACCCCGCTACACTGAAACGCTGGACGCCCTGGTTTTTTGGGCTGGGCGTTGGCCTGCTACTGGCAGTACTGTTTTTTGGTGAAACCGGCAAAGGGGCGCAACGCTGGCTCGATCTCGGCCTGTTTCGTTTTCAACCATCAGAAATGATGAAACTTGCCGTACCCATGATGGTCGCTTGGTATCTCAGCGAGCAACCACTGCCACCCACTCTGAAACGTCTGTTACTGGCCTGCCTGATCATCATCATTCCCACCCTGCTCATTGCCAAACAACCCGACCTGGGCACCGCCATACTCATCGCCAGCGCCGGTGTTTTTGTGCTGTTATTTGCGGGCATCTCCTGGCGGCTGATTTTCATCTCTATCACTGCAATGGCCGCCAGTGCCCCGCTGCTGTGGCACTTTTTCATGCGTGACTACCAACGCCAACGGGTGCTGACTTTTCTCAACCCGGAGCAATCACCACTAGGAGCCGGTTATCACATCATTCAATCCAAAATCGCCATCGGCTCCGGCGGGTTGTATGGTAAAGGCTGGCTCAACGGTACTCAGTCACAACTGAATTTTTTGCCCGAACGCTCCACCGATTTCATCTTCGCCGCCTACGCAGAAGAATTTGGCCTGTTTGGCATTCTCGCCCTGCTGATAGTCTATTTGCTGGTCATCATGCGCGGCCTACTCATTGCCAGCCAAGCTCAAGACACCTATACCCGCCTGCTCGGTGGTAGTATCGTGATGACCTTCTTTATTTATATTTTTGTTAATATCGGTATGGTCACCGGTTTACTCCCGGTAGTAGGTGTGCCGTTGCCATTAATCAGTTACGGTGGCACATCTATGGTGACCCTGATGGCCGGTTTCGGTATCCTCATGTCTATACACACACATCGCAAATTACTTCCCCGTTAAAAACCAGGAATCCTTACATGCCTAAATTTCACATACCGTTCTTTCATACCGCCTCATTTCGTTTCAGGCTTGCTGTCACAAGTATTTGCTTATTAACACAGCCGGTAATCGCTGCCACGCCCCTGGACGAACAGGATGTGGCCGCCCGCACTGATGTACAGCAATTCATCGGTGAAATGGTGAAGAAACACGACTTCGATGCAAACACGCTCACCACGCTGTTCAATCAGGTCGAACTCCGACAAAAAATTGTCGATGCCATTACCCGTCCGGCGGAAGGCAAGCCCTGGCATCAATACCGCCCAATTTTTGTCACCAAAACACGCATCAATGAAGGCGTCACTTTCTGGAACGAAAACAGGGAAACCCTGGAGCGGGCAGAAAAAGAATACGGTGTGCCACCGGAAATTATCGTTGCCGTCATTGGTGTTGAAACCCGCTATGGCCGACACAAAGGTAGCTACCGGGTGATGGACTCATTGTCCACACTGGCTTTTGAATACCCCAAACGCAGCAATTTTTTCCGCAGCGAACTGGAACACTATTTATTACTGACCCGTGAAGAAAACTTCGACCCGCTGGACATCAAAGGCTCTTACGCAGGTGCCATGGGCAAACCTCAATTCATCTCCAGCAGCTACCGTAACTACGCGGTGGACTTTGATGGCGACGGTAAACGTGACCTGTTGAATAACACTGTTGACGCCATTGGCAGCGTCGCCAATTATTTCAAACGCCATAAATGGCAGCCTGGCGGCCCCATAGTCGTCCCCGCCGTTGTCGGCAGCAACCACATTCAGGTGCTGGTCAAAAAAGGTTACAAACCACACAGTACCATCGCCGAACTGCGCAAACGCGGTGCCACCGCAAAAAGGAAACTCGACCTCAATGCCATGGGTTCACTCCTCGAACTGAAAACTCTCGCCGGACGAGAACATTGGATTGCCCTAGATAACTTTTATGTCATCACCCGCTACAACCACAGTCCACTCTATGCCATGGCGGTCTATCAGTTAGGGCAAGCCATCAGCGAAAAGCGCGCGGCTGAGTCAGCTAAAATCAATACCGACAAAAACACCAACGGCTGACCATCATGTCCGCACCGTATCCACACAATCCTACTGCTGCCCGCACAGCCGGTTTGCTTTTAACCGGCAGCCTGCTGCTCAGCGCCTGCGGATCACTACCCCATGACCGTTACGGCTTCGCGCAGGACAGCGCGCCCACAAAAGACATAGACCATGCTCGCGTCGCCAATGCCGTGCCCAAAGCTGAACCACGCAGCAGATACGGCAACCCCAAAACCTACGAGGTACAAGGCAAACGTTACACCGTGCGTCAATCGGCCCGCGGCTTTGTGCAAACCGGTGATGCCTCTTGGTATGGCACAAAGTTTCACGGTCACCGTACCTCCAGTGGTGAACCCTACGACATGTATGCAATGACCGCAGCACACAAAACCCTGCCTATTCCCTGTTATGTTGAAGTCCATAATCACGACAACCAGCGCAAAATCATTGTGCGCGTTAATGACCGTGGCCCCTTTATCAGCGGACGCATTATTGACCTGTCATACGTTGCCGCCAAAAAACTGGGAATCACCACCAAAGGCACCGGACGAGTCACCATCCGCGTCATTGAACCTGACGCACCGACAAAAGCATCACAAACCAGCACCACACCCCTGGCACTACCATCCACCACCCTGCAACCTGTCGGGCGTGTGGAAAACAACCCTGGCCAACTTTACTTGCAAGTGGGTGCCTTTACCAACCACGACAACGCCGCACAATTACTCAATCGTCTGGTAGAAGCCACCCAACAAAACATCTCCATCAATCGCAAAGCCACCAACAACTACAATGTCTATCGTGTACGTATTGGGCCACTGCAATCCGAGGCGGATGCACTGAAACTACGCGCACAACTGTCGCCACTAGGCATAGACTCACCGCATATCGTTGTGGAATAAGACAAAAATCGCTATTCTCTGCATCCCCATGTCGTACATTGATTCAAAAAACTAACCGTATCATCGATTGAACACACTATCGATTGAGCACACTACTGACCACCTAATCGTGAGTACCGCCATGCGCCGTTTATTACCTTTTTTTATCCCCGCCCTATTGCTGTTAGCCGTAACGTTGTTTTTCACCACCGCCCAGGCTGCAACACTGATTCCCGCCACACCCAAAATCAAGGCCAAGGGTTACTTACTCATTGATTTCAACAGTGGCCGCGTACTGGCGGAAAAAAAATCCGACCAACGCATGGAACCTGCCAGCCTCACCAAAATGCTTTCTGCCTATGTTATCGACCATGAACTTGCCGAAGGCAATATCAGCCTTGCTGACGACGTTCTCATTAGCGAAAAAGCCTGGCGCATGGAAGGTTCACGCATGTTCATCGAAGTGGGCAAAAGAGTCTCTGTGGAAGATCTGCTCAAAGGCATCATTATCCAGTCCGGCAACGACGCCACTGTCGCACTGGCCGAACATGTAGCGGGCAGCGAAGATGCCTTTGTCTCACTGATGAATCAGCACGCCGCCGAACTGGGCATGCTCGACAGCCACTTCGTCAACAGCACCGGCCTGCCGCACAAAGACCACTACACCACACCGCGTGATCTCGCCAAACTGGCCATTGCAATGATTCGTGACTACCCCAAATACTACGACTGGTACGCACAAAAAGAATTTGTTTACAACGACATCAAACAATACAACCGTAATCGCCTGTTGTGGCGCAACAAATATGTAGACGGCATCAAAACTGGCCATACTGAATCGGCAGGTTACTGTCTGGTAGCCTCAGCCAAGCGTGACGGCATGCGTCTTATATCCGTAGTACTGGGTACACGCAACGATGAAACCCGTTCCAGCGAAAGTCAAAAACTGCTCACCTATGGCTTCCGTTTTTTTGAAACCCGTCATCTTTATAAAGCCAATGAACCACTCACCACTGCTCGCATATGGAAAGGTGCGCAGGAAAAACTGTCACTGGGTCTGGCTGAAGATCTCTACCTGACCATCCCCAAAGGCCAATACAAAAAGTTGGTGGCCAACATGAACCTTGATGCACGTATTACCGCACCGACCCAACAAGGCCAAGCATTTGGTTCGCTCAACATCAGCCTTAACGACGAGGAATATGCTAAACGCAAGCTGGTCGCGTTATCCGCAATAGACTCCGGCGGCCTGATTGGTAATCTTATCGATGAGATTAAATTGTTATTTGAGTAGGTAAAAAAGCTGATAGGCCAAGCCTTCGAACGCTCCTGTGGTGTCCCACAGTCGTGCTTGATACAGACGTCGCCATTGCCTGTGCACGGCACCTTGCTGCGAAGCACCACAGAAATATCAGACTCGGTAATACCACATTGAAAAAGTACTAATCCATTCTTCAAGCGGCTCTATAGTTTCACTCGAACATACACGCTATTATTTCCGGAATTTTAATTTGTTTTCGGATTTAGCAATCAAGGGTAAAACAAACAATGTGGCTTAAATCCTTTCTGAGCAATCATGTATTAGCTAACACCACGTTTGTGGTGGTGTTATTGATTGGCACACTCAGCTATCTTCAGTTACCCCGCGCACAAGACCCGGAAGTCAATTTCAACTGGATCAGTATCGTCACCCTGTTACCGGGTGCTTCAACAGAAGATGTGGAAAAACTGATCACTGATCCCCTGGAAGATGCCATTCGCAAAGTACAGGACATCAAATTTGTTTCCAGCACCAGCCGCGAAGGGATTGCCGATATTCTGGTGCGCTTTGAAGACATCAGCGAACGCCTGTTCGACAAACGCATTAATGATTTGCGCCGCGAAATTCAAAACAAAGCCAATGCAGAGTTGCCAGACGAGGCCATAGATCCGGTGATACTGGAAATTACCACGTCCAATAATTTCCCCACCGCCACACTCATTCTTACCGGCGAAGCCAACGATGAATTGTTACGCAAAACCGCGTTTAATGTGCGCAAAGACCTGGAACGTATTAACGGTGTCAACAGTGTCATTGAAGCCGGGTTAACCGACCCCGAGCTAAAAGTTGCCTTTGACCCGTCGGCCTTGCGTGAAAAAGGCATATCCCCCATTCAGCTTGCTAACACAGTGCGCAGTTACTTTCGTGACATAGTCGCAGGTGAAATGCGCATCGGCCAACAATCGTGGGTAGTGCGAGTCATCGGTACCGATGCCAACCCAGGCTATCTAACAAACTTACCCATTACTGGTACCGAACAAAATATTATTATCGGTGATGTGGCAGACGTCAGCTGGAGCCATGACAAATTCAACAAATTATCACGCTACAACAATCAACCCGGTGTCACTTTTGCAGTGACCAAGCAAGCCACAGCCAATATTCTTGACCTGGTTGCACAAATTAACCAATACCGGGAGCAAAAAAACACCGTATTGGCCGCAAACGGTTTACAACTCATATTGCTGGATGACCAGACTGAAAGCACCCGTGAAGCCATTAGCGTTATGCAAAGCAATGCCCTGCTCGGTTTGCTACTCGTCGCATTAATCACTTGGATATTCCTCGGCGCACACATTGCATTTTTTATCGGCATCGGTATTCCTTTCACCCTGGCCGGTACCTTTTGGTTTCTTAGTGTTACAGGGCAAACCCTGAATCAAAATATTCTGCTCGGTGTCGTCATTGTGCTGGGTATGCTGGTAGATGATGCGGTGGTGGTGGTAGAGGCTATTTATTACCGCATTCAACGCGGCGCACAAAGTATGCAAGCTGCGATTGATGCCCTAAGAGAAGTCTTTACCCCGGTAACCGCCTCGGTTACCACCACCCTGGCGGCTTTTCTCCCATTGATGTTAATGCCGGGCATCGTCGGTAAATTTATGTTCACAGTCCCCCTTGTGGTGTCTGTGGCACTGCTCATCAGCCTGATTCAAGCTTACTGGATGTTGCCGGTGCATATTTCCATGACCGGTCTGGATATGTCATCACCGGGTAAACTACAACGCTGGCGTACACGCTTTCTTCACAAGCTGCGCCTCAAATATGGCAGACTGTTGATACGAGTGTTGCGTAAACCCAAACGCTCGTTAGCCGTCGTTCTGGCATTGTTTCTGGCGGCAATCAGTGCCATTGGCAGCGGTATGGTGCGCGTCGAATTTTTTGCCTTTGATCCCATGCGCACCTTTTACATCAACGTGGAAATGCCGCCCGGTAGCACCCTGCAAAACACACTCGACACCGTGGACACCATTGCCAACAAAGCACGCGCCCACCTCAGCGATGATGAAACCCGCACCGTCAGTGCCACTGCCGGGCAGATGTTTACCGAGGTCGCCCCGTTTTTTGGTGATAACTATGGGCAGGTTTTTGTCAGCCTGAACCCAAAAACCGATAATATGCGCAGCGTCAGTGACATCATTGAATCCATGCGTACCGATGTAATGGCCACAGCGGATGCACGTCTGATCACCTTTTTCAAACTCACCAAGGGGCCACCGGTCACCAAGGCTATCAGTGTCAAAGTACGCGGTGATAATTTTGTGGAATTACGTACAGCCACTGATGCCTTGCGAAGTATCCTCACGGATATTCCTGAAGTGATGGACATCACCGACAACGACAGCCCAGGCAAACATGAACTCAAACTGCAATTGGACAGCGATGCCGTGCGCCGCAGCGGGCTCAACCCCGCGGATGTCAGCAATGCCATACGCCTGCTGTTTGATGGTGAAGTAGTGGCTTCCATGCAATACGAATCAGAACGTGTGGAAGTGCGTGTACAGGCAAAACGCACCAATCTGCACAGTATTGATCAATTACTGGAAATACCGCTGACCCTGCCACAGGGTGGTGAAATAATGTTAGGCCAGCTAGTGATTGCAGAAACCGGACTCAGTCGCAGCAATATCCGTCACTATAACTTCCGCCGCTCCATCACCGTGGAAGCGGATATCGACAAACAAAAAATCAACACGCTTCAGGCAAATAACCGAGTGATGGAAGGCTGGGAAAAAATCCGCCTGCAACACCCCAATGTTGACCTGGATTATTCCGGTGAGCTGGCTGATATTCAGGAAAGCCTGGACTCCATGCTGGTATTGTTTCTGTTTGGTCTTGGACTGATCTATCTCATCATCGGCACTCAGTTTAAAAGCTACTGGCAGCCGTTCATGATTCTCGCCACCGTGCCATTAGCTTTCACGGGTGTTGTCTTCGGCCTGCTGACGACCGGTAATCCATTGAGCATGTTCACGATGTATGGCGTGATAGCGCTGGTAGGCATTGCGGTCAATGCCGCTATCGTGATGATCCACGCCGCCAACCAACGATTAAACGCCGGCATGAGCGTATTGCACGCAACCGTTTACGCCGCGCGTCGGCGTGTGGTACCAGTGATTATTACCTCATTGACCACTATCGCCGGACTGTTTTCGTTGGCCACTGGGCTGGCCGGTGAATCCCTGATCTGGGGGCCGGTGGCTTCGGCCATTGTATGGGGGTTAGCCTTTTCCACCGTGTTGACACTGTTTGTTATACCCTTGTTGTATCGTACATTTATGCGACAGCGTAAAATAATCACAAAATAATAAAGTGACTTTCGTTCCGGAAAAGGATGCTTAATGCAAAAAATAAACAAGGGAAAGACAGCCTTACTCATTACCTGTTTGACTCTCATCGGCGTATTAATGAGTTTATCCGGTAATTTACCCGCAGCACTCACCCAAGATCCCTCTCTGAATTGGCAAACACTCTATACCGAACATTTTGAAATTCATTTTCACGATGGAGAAGAACCACTGGCCCGGAAAGTGGGCAGCATTGCCGAATCCGTACATACCAGGCTTATCCGGAAATTTAACTGGACGCCTCGTGCGCGCACACAAGTGATACTGAGTGATCGTTTTGATTTCGCCAATGGCACAGCCTCACCCATACCTCGCAACGAAATGCATCTGCTGGTAACACCCCCCACTGGCAGCAGTGCGGTTTCGGATCACGACAACTGGCTGGAACTGCTTATCATTCATGAATACACCCACATCCTGCAACTGGATAAAGTGAGCGGCTTTCCTGCCACGCTGCGCAAACTGTTCGGGCGCAACCTGTTTCTGTTTCCCAACATATTGCAGCCACCCTGGCTCATTGAAGGCCTCGCCACTTACGAAGAAACAGACAAGGCACGCGGCATTGGTCGCGGCCAAAGCACAATATTTCGAGGCTTGATGCGACAGGAAGTCATCAACGGTATCAAACCCATTCACCAGATCAATCAGCCACTGGACAGCTGGCCACTGAATACCGTGCGCTACCTCTATGGCGTGTATTTTTATCAGTTTGTCGTAGAACGTTATGGTGCAGAAAAAGTCACTGAACTGGTGGCACAATACAGCAACAACTTGCTGCCCTTTTCCATCAACAACAATAGC
>Ga0256839_1004743_pt1 | contig 13044 bp, 10 predicted proteins | sample 354166metaG_FD_185968 | JGI IMG/M metagenome (GOLD analysis project Ga0256839, IMG submission 185968) | Hydrothermal vent microbial communities from Mid Atlantic Ridge, Atlantic Ocean - 354-166 | ecosystem: Environmental > Aquatic > Marine > Hydrothermal vents | place: Atlantic Ocean: Mid... | reverse complement strand
CTGGGTAGTACCACCTACAGTCTTCGTGAAATCCACACCACTAGGCTGAAACGCAGCCGTAAGCTCGTAAACAGATGAGGTCGTCGTGCCAGTGGTTGCGTCGCCGGGCAGCACGGACACGACCCCGGTCTTCCATCCGCCGCGGTCATGCGTTCCATCGGATCTCTCAGATTGCCCGATACTATAAGCCGCGGTCCCATCAAAGAACCCCATCGATGACCGTACCTTCGAGTAGCCTATATCGATCGTGCCCGTGTTCAACGAGGCTAGCATCATGGCGTCGGGCTGAAAGCCGAGGTTCAGTGTATGCATATTGCCCGTAGGGAATACAAACGATCCTACTGCAACGTTGCTTATATCAGTACCGCCAAGGGCCAGATAGGTAAAAGTCTCACTCTGAGAGTGGGTCGTAAAATCTATCGTAAATCCGGTTGTGGTAAATGCCGTTATTGCCGCCTTCAAGACAATGCCCGTACCTTGGTGCTCCATCAGGACACAGCTATCAGACGTCAGACGGCCTACGCGACCCCATGCGGCATCGCTGGTCGATATCGCTCTGCATGAATTGTTCGTACCGTCACACGCACCAATGGACTCTGATCTCCGTCCGAAGCCACCACGATATTCACCGAAGATGATGACAACCTTCGGCTGAAAGCCGACGCTGATCGTCTGCGGACCAGCTACGGACGTGAATGTGCCGACCTTGACGTCCAGGGCCATCAGTCAACAGCGCCAGCGTCCAGGTATGCCCTCGCCTTGGCACGGATGTCGTCTATGGTCAGTGGCGTCAGTCCCATCTGCTGACGCAGGACGTTGATCTCGTCCATCGCAACGAGCGTGATCAGGCGGAACATCTTGCCCAGGGATGACTTCTCACCGAGAAACAATGCCGCGACCTCTTCACGTGCAGCCAGATTGTCGTCGCTCTGCGCGGCCGTTGGGAACGCCGCAACCTCAGACGCCGTGGCATTGCGCACTGTAGTGCCGTCCCAGATCATCGGCTGGGTCCGGTCAAGCGCAGGGTCCTCGGCCGGCGATTCGAGAACGGCGAAAAACTGCGCGTCCACACCACTCCAGACGGCAGGGTCAATACTTTGCCCGAGAATCTCCCCGCTCCTCAGTCGATACAGATATCTCATCACCCATGCTCCTTGTAGCCACGATCAGATTCTATCGCGCGCCGACAATGGCGTTCGTCGAACAGGCTCAAAAATTTGCACACCACCCTGCAGAGTCTGCATTGCTCGTAGTGCTTGCCTAAGACAGACGAAATGGTTTCGTCCGGATGTCCAAAGCCGCGAACGCCGAAAATGAAGTCAAGGGGATATTTGAAGATGACATTGGCCAACTGGTCTATTGCAATAAGAATGTCAAATATCCATCTTTTCATCGCAGAACCTCAGAAACGGCACGGTTACCCAACGCTTGCACCTTGTGCATTTTGCTTCTGCGACATGACCGGAACGGCGCAGAACCCTGCATCGGACAGCACTTCCGTCATACACCCTGAATCCACACTCGCACCTGACAATGCTAGATGATCGCGTCATCGTCAACGTCCTTTTCAGCGCCAGCTTCAATCGGATTCCCGTTCTCAATTGCGTCCTCTATCATACGTATAGCATCATCTTCAGGTAATCCGAATATTGGCGGACCCTCTCCGAACTTTTGGCGATAGGCCTTGATGGCTTCCTTCAACGTCATGATGACCACCTCCTGATTGTCTCCACGAAGACAGATGTCAGTTCAGGGAGTTCTTTTTCAAGATATGCCCATGCAGAAGTATCACGCCTTGAATAGAGATTGAACATATTCGCAAATACTTCTGTCTCAGGATAACCAAGTCTGCTTAAGTAACTCTTCGAGTGCCCCCATCCGACCCTGTTTTTCGTTAGTGCGCCGAAAATATCAGCAAGATAGGAATCATACCTTTCATAGAGATCTTCGTTGATACGTTGCAACCGTTTCTTTTGAGCCTTGCTTTTTGCATAGAGTGACACTCTTGCCCGTTGTATTGCCTCCCTCATGCCGCCGTTGGATTCATGCAGCATACTAATCTGGCGTGATACCGTTTTACTATTAGATGCAGCCCAGTAATCAATATAGTGCCCATATTCGTGACGGTATACGTCATGTATCTCAGGCGCATCCTGTGCTTTGATGCTCGTTTCGGATATTGTGATACTCCTGTCTTTGAAGAAGGATGTACCTTTGCTTGTGAATGTGATGCTGTCAGGAGGTCCTGTTTTTTCTATGATCCTCTGAATATCTACAGGTGCCTCAGAGAATGCGTCATCGATGTACTTTTGTTTGCCTGCCACATTACCGAACAAAGCAGGCCTTGATTTCTGAATTACTTCATCCCTGATGAGTAGTTTTTCAGTATTGATTCCTCTGCGTTCGTAGCGTCTTTTCAGTACGCGCCAAGGCGTGGAGATCTCATTTTCACGAAGGATCCCTTTCAGCAGCGCACCACGCTTCCTGCGCGAACCTAGTACAGCTTCCTGGATGCGTGGTGTCTGGCCCTTCAGCCATGTAATTCTATCCGTTTTTCCGGCCCTGTCTTCATCCGTGATCTCGTCCGCGAAAACGACCTCCTCGTAACTGAGCGTGTTGGGATGTGCCGGCCAGGGGGACTTCCCCTTCGGATAGACGCCGGGGCCGAGCCCGTAACGGTTGACTCTGGCGTGCATGTCGCAGATGTCCGGTTCGGGGTGCCTGGGGCTGAGCAGGAAACGCGTGCCGATGACGTCGGGATGCGCGAATGCCGCCGACCGGTAGGCCTCGCCATGAGCACGGTTCAGCTCGGTACGGAACAGACGCAGGGCATGGACTCGCGGGTTGTCGTCAGAGATCAGGAGCGCCGATGCGGCGGATGCGCCGACGGCGCCGGCGTTTGCGGCGTTGATTTTGCGCGTGATCCCGGCGGGCACCGGCCGTCCCGCGGCCAGGAATTCATTGGCCGCCTGGCTGGCGGAGTGGCCCTGGATGATGGCGCTCTCAACGGCGCGGCGCACGCCATCGATGGCCCCCCGGTCCAGGCGCCAGAGTCTGTCCGAGAGCTGCAGGCCGTCCTTGTCAATGAAGTTCTTGACGAAGCGCACCGCCTCGTCAGACAGGCCGGAGAGCAGGCCTGAAACCTCCGGCGCCGCTGAGAACGGCTCCACGCCGAGTCCTGCGGCGGCCTGCAGGCCGCGGTCCAGCATCTGATTGCGCTGGACAGCCAGGTCGCGCAGCCGCAGGTCGATCTGGACCTGTAGCCGCTGCAGGACCTCCAGGCGCAGCACACCCTGGCCGTCTGCGAACCCTTGGATGACGGATTTGATGCGCTCTGCCGCGTCCCGGTAGAGGCGGTCCAGCGCCTCCAGGTAATCCCGGTCCAGGCGATTCATGTCCGCACGAGCCCTGGCTGAGGCACGTTTGATCGTAGCCTTGACAGACGTCCTCTCGTTCTCCGCCAGGCGCACTATGAACTGCTCCTCGTAGAGATGGTCGTGGCGCTTTCACCTTTCCTTGCATTGCCGGGCGTGACATTGACGCGGGGCCTGTTAGCGCTCTCCTCGGGCAGTAGAGCGGGGTATGGATCGTTGCTCTCGGCCTCGAGCTGGTCCTTGACCGCGGCCGGATCCAGACCGGCAGCCTCGAATACGGTCTCCTTGGGCGCTCCCATGGCCTGGTACTTCAGTGCCAGGTCGGCACGCTGATTCGGTGTGTCGGTGCGGCGCTCCGCGAACACGATGTCGAAATCATAGGCGTCAGGGTTTATGCCCTGCAGCAGCAGCTCGAGCCGGAATCCCAGGTAGTAGGCGAATGACAGAGTATCCTGGAGGGAGTCGATCTCGTCGTAATAGTCTCGTTTCAGGTCCTCGAGGATGTCTCTGCTCAGGTCGCCGGAATAGCCGAACAGGCCTTTTGGCGCCGGGGCGCCGGCAAAGAAGGTATCCAACAGGTAAGAGACATCGGCGATCTGGTCGAGGCTGGCATCACCCTGCACTGCGGTCACGCCGCCTTTCTTGTTCAGATAGTAGTCTGTCGTGATCTCGTATTGGTCGTTCTCGACCTGGGCGCGGTATTTCTCGATATCCTCGTCGGTGGCACCCTCCAGTACATGGGCCATGCGCAGCGGCGCGCGAGTCCTGCGCCGGATGACCAGGTCCTCCTCGGTCATCGTGAGCTTTCTCCATACTGACCGGGTGGCATCGAGGTAGGGCCTGCCCATGCATCCCAGGTCATCGTAGTTATCCGGTGTGAGCCGCACGAGCGTCAGTTGCCACAGGGCGAAGCTGGCGATTTTCCGCCCGGTGAACATGTCCATCTGCTCATAGGCGATGCGCGGGTCCTTGAACCTCCCGGTTGTCCCGACGATGGGTCTGATGGTCTCCGCAGGCATGCGGATGCCGGCCTCCACCCGGCCGTCCTCGCTGATGACCCATTGGATGGGTAGATTTCCTTCCATGACCAATCCACGGGCGTCGCTCTCCAGCTTTTCCAACCGGTGCAGGTTAAGCCGGCGCTCGAAGGCCTGCCACAGCCGGATGATCCGCTTCTCCGTGCTCTTGATGTTGATGCGCAGCCCGCCCTTGATCGCGGTCCTGGCCATGCGCCCATGAATCTTTTTTACCCTGGGGTCGGCGCGGTCCATTTCCCTGAGATCCAGGATAGTCGAGCGCAGGCTGTAATCCACCCACATTCGTCGGTAGAGGTGTTTGATCTGGTTTTCCGGCGTAGGTCGACGCCCAACTTCCGTTGTCTGTGGTAGCGTCTCTCCGGGCAGCGGGTCCACGTCGCCTGGCATCCGTCTCCCGAATCGTCTGAGCAGGTCTGTGATAAGTGACATGTCGATCTCCGATCAGGCCGCGGCCCGCCCCAGAAGCTGGTCCCGCGTTTTCTTCCTGTGCTGGATGATGGTGGTGGACGGCGCCGCGCCACGAGTGACCAACGCCCATACGGAGGCCATGGCGGCGTCGAACAGGTCGTCGCCCAAGTCCGGTTTCACCATCCTGTAGCTGGCATAGCTCGCCTTGGTCGTCTCGGGCTTGATGTTCCCCAATTGCCGGATTAGGGTCCGCAGGTCGAGTGTCTCCGGGTCACTGGGATCCAAGTCGTCGATGTACGGGATCGCGGCTTGTCCGTTGTGGAACACGGCTCTCAGCGCCGTGGCCATCTGGTGCTTGGTCATCCCCTCGAATCGGATGGGTGAGAACGCCCACTCCGGCCAGGTGCTGGCCGTGCTCTCGCCATCGCCGATGGCCTGCCGATCGATGCGAGTCAGCCCCTCCGCAAACAGCTCGTCGTTGAGCTGGGTGAGCAGGCCGATGCCGTAGGCGTCGCCCATGGCGTAGTCGGGACGGAAATAGCGCCAGAATTCCTTGATGTCGTTCTTGACCACTTTTTCGTCCGTGCCGGGCGCCCAGGTGCGGGCGAAGATCACGCAGCAGAAGTTTCCGATCATCTCTGTGACCACCAGGGCATAGCGCGATGCATGGGGGTTCTCTCCGTGCCCGGAGTGGTCGTAGCCGAACGAGATCAGGCCGCGGCGTTGGTATTCCATGCCGGGGAGGGGTTGCGCCAGCTCCAGGCCGGACTTCAGGCCGACCTGGATGGCCCGGCGGATGTATTTCTCCCAGATGAGGTTGCGGGCGGAGACGTTCTTGCACAGGAGCTGGCGGATATATTCATCCGGGGACAGCTGGTCGCGCATGTCCTCCATGAAGGCCTGGTCCAGGATACCCATCTCCATGCCGAGATAGACATCCACGGTGGGCAGCAGGTGGTATTTCCCGCTCTCGATGAGATCTGACAAGGTGTCCGCGCCCTTGAAGACGCCGGTGATCCTGATCTGCGGGTCGTTGCGGCTCTCCTTGCTGGCGCCCAGGCGGCGCTTGGACCCCATCATCAGCAGGAACCGGCTGAACAGGCGATCCCGCGGCATGTCATCCACCTCCTCGAGGCTGGCGACGGTCAAATCGCCGCCATCGACCTGGGACATGATGCCGTAGGCCCTGCCAATGGAACGGTTGTGGAACTGGTAGTAGGTATCTGCCATCTGTGTCCGTCCGGACTTGTGCGCCAGGTAGGCGGTCAGAATCTCGGACCTGCGGATGGCCTCCAGGTGATAGTTCAGATTGGTCTGGGACTGCGCTTCGCGCGGGGCGACGATCCCCAGTTCCTGGTCAGCGTGCTTGGCGTTCCACTCCAGCAGGTAGAGCTCCTTAACAGCAGTCTTCCCGGTGCGTCGGCAGGAGAAGTCCACCGTGTTGCGGTGCTGGTCCATCTCCAACATCTTGAGGATCTGGACCGGGTCCAGCTCAACGTTGTGGACGTACTTGTGCCACAGCGCATGATCGTCGGCGTAGCGGTGGATTTCGCGCTCGGCGACATTCTGCATCCGGATGCGGCGCGTCTTCGAGACCCGGTCAGCCACTGTCTGCCTCGTCGTATTCGATCAGTACCGGGTCGCGTTGCAAACGTTCGCGGCTGCGCTCGAATTTTTCCGCCAGGGAGGCCAGCTGGGCCTGCTGCTGGCGTTGGTGCTCGGCCAGGCTTTCCCTGTGGGCCTGGTTGTCAAGATAGCCGCGCAGCAGATCCTGGTCTTCCTGGCCTTTCGGCGTCATGTTGAGGTCTGCCAGGCTCATGTTGTTCTTCGCCAGGAAGTCGGAAAGGGTTTTCAGGAGCGGGTGGGCAGTGACCTTGTAGACGTATTCATGTCTGCCGTCTTTTTCGTAGGACACCAGGTGGAAGTCCCCGCTCTTCGGGTCGAAATACCACTCGGGCTGCTTCAGCTCGACGCCCGTCGAGACGATGGCCAGCAGGATATCGTTGATGATGGCCTGGACCATGGCCTGGGTCTCGGCCTGCAGGCCCATGAGCAGTGAAGGGTCGCCTGTCTCGAAGGCAACGTCGTACCGCAAGAAAAGCTCGGTGCGGCGCAGGCAGGCCACCTGCTCTTCGCAGCCATTGTCCAGATACTCGCAGGTGTTGCAGTGGGGGTATTTTCCAGGCTTCGCCGGGAAGTACCGGGCCACCCTGGAAAACAACCCGTGCTTCATTGCGTTGAACCGGGTGCGTAGCGCCTCTTCCGGTGTCGGGTGCCCGGCCAGATTCTCTGATACCCTGGCCTTTCCTTCTGGCGTCCTGGGACCCGTCTGGCGGCCGTGGGCTGCCATGAGACCCTTCTCCCAGGGGGCTTGTTCAGCCTCTTCTCCGCACTCCGGGCAGGCAGCGTAGTACAGGTAGGGATGCCAGGCCCGTTCCGGGGCCTCTTCGATGCGCCCTGGCTCAGCCTCGAACCTGTGTTCACATGAGGCACACCTGAAATTGACCATTTTCAGGGTGTCGCCGGTATGATTTTTTTTTCGGCGCGGGTATCCCATCGTGCTGATTTTTAACGCTATATCAAGACAGAATAAGGGCGTGGTTTGTCGGCCTGCGGGAGAGGTGTGTATATTGGTCCTGAGTTCACGTGACCGAAACGAGCGGAGAGGTGAGAATGAAGCCATGACCGCAAAGCAGGCAGTTATTTATGCGAGAGTCAGCACATCTCGGCAAGCGGATGATGATGTGTCCATTCCGGCCCAGGTCGAGCGGGGTAGGGAGAAGGCCGCCGAGCTGGGCGCCGATGTTGTGAGGGTGTTCTGCGACGAGGGGTTGACGGGTACCGATGACAGGAGACAGGCGTTCCAGGATGCCATCGCGTTCTGTGAGCTGTATTCACCGGACTTCTTCATCACCTGGTCCACCAGCCGATTCTCCCGCAACAAGATAGATGCCGCATTGTACAAACTGCGCCTGGACCGATGCGGCACCAGCATCGTCTACTTGTGCACACCCATCGACAGGGACACTGACAGCGGGTGGATGCTGGAGAGCATGTTGGAGGTTTTCGACGAGTATTACAGCAGGCAGATCTCCGCTGATACCAAGCGGTCAATGATCAAGAACGCCAGGGAGGGCTACTGGAACGGCGGTGCACCACCGTTTGGGTATCGCCCTGAGCCGGCGGAAGATAATCCGAGACGTAGGCGGCTCAAGATCTATCCGCCCGAGGCCGAGATCGTCGAGTTGATATTCAACATGCGCTTGGCTGGACAGGGGGCCAAGGCCATCGCCACGGTGCTCAATGAGCGAGGCATTACCCACAGGGGCAGCCCGTGGCAAAAGGGATCGATCCTGTACATCCTCCGGAGCGAGTCCTATATCGGTCACGTGATCTTTAACCGGAGGGATAGGAAGACGATGCGGGATAGAGATAGAAAGGACTGGATCGTCGTACAGAGCCATGATCCGATCATCTCACCAGAGACATTTGAATCGGTCCAAGCAATGCTGAATACGGAAAACCCAGGTCGAGGTACTGGTTCACACGCCAGCCGCTTTCTATTCACCGGCCTGCTGCGCTGCGGCAAGTGCGGTGCGAGCCTCCAGATCGAAAGCGCCAAGGGCAGGTCTCGTCGCTACCATTATTACAACTGCAGGACCGCTCAGCAGAAGGGCGGATGCAAAAACCGTCGCTTGCCTGCACATGAACTGGACGACTGGCTGCTGGATCAGCTGCTGGATCAGATCCTGAACGCAAAGACTGTGGCCAATGTCTACCTTCAGCTGGCAAAGATGTGTAGCGGCTGGGCAAAGGACCAGCAACGGCGCCGCCAGGCGGTGCTGTCTGAAATCCGGGTGATCGAGAGAAAAACTCGGAAAATCTATGAGTTATTCGAGGAGTACGGTAAAGATACGCCAAACCTGGGCGATATGACCCGGAGACTGAGAGCGCACAACAGCCGCCTCAAGAGTCTGGAGCGACAGCTCGCTGCAATTGAGGCTGAAGTTCCGCCGGAAATGCCGATCCAGGAAGACCAAGTGATGGAACTGGTCTATTTTCTGATCGACACAATAAAGTCGTCTGAAAATGTCAAAAAAACCAGAGGGTTGCTGTCGAGATTCATAAGGGAGATCGTAATTACCGATGATCATGCTCAGGTGAATTACGATAACCGCGCCCTGATCGAGCTCACCGCAAGGGGCGCGGTTCCCAGTAAGGAATGGTGGCTCCCCGAGCATGCCATATTGGGAACCAAGATTGTAACATTATTTCTGCCTCAGCGATTTTGCGCGGCTGCGTGATGCGATTCTGTCGATGTGCCTGATGCTGATTCTTTCTCCCAGCTCAGACGCAATGATCTTCTGGATCTCATATTTCGAGACTCCATCAGAAGACAGCGCATGGATCAGTTTGTTCCGCTGGAACCTGAAATATCTCCGCATTTGAGGGATCCACACCCTGACGCATTCCCGCTCAGATGGGGATTGCAGGTTGTCGCGGTCCAGGATGGCCCACATTTTGAGGAATGCCTCTATGCCTATGGTCTCGGCGACTTCCAGCCAACGTTGCGACAACCCCATCTCTCGCAACTCAGCAATCGTCATCTCGAGGGCAGGCGCGCGCGATTTTTTGAGCGCCCCTAACGGGGCGTCTGAATTGATGTAGACATCCTGGTACCCACCTCCCGCGCCAGCCACCCCGGGCCTGCTCTGCCGACCCCCCACCCCCTGCCGGCAGGCATGCCCTGGCGTGTTTCCGACACCCAAACTGCGCTTTTCATCCTGTTGCATGACCGTATCCCCTTGTTTTCGTTGCACCGTCACACCGTCGAACTGCGCTTTAGAGATGCACTGCGCAGCTCACACGTAACCCATTGAAAAACAACGCGGAAACCCAAAAATGAACCAAACAACTAACATAACCTATTGATTTCATTGGTAGACGGTTTAGCCCGTTTTAAAGTCAAGTTTTCGACACCGCCGCAACTGTCCCGCAGCGGCCGGTATTACTACATTTCCCTACACAAGCTGCCCCGTACAAGACCGTTTCCATGCGCCAATTGGGCCCGGGAAGACGCATTACAGCCCGGCCTGACGCAGGCGGCGCGCCAGGGCAGTGACAGGGGTGTTCAGCTTGCGCAGTGGGTTCGCGCGGTCTACTGTCTTCGATAGTGTCCTGGTGGCCAGGTGGACGTAGACCTGCGATGTCTTGGGGTCCTTATGGCCCAACAGCGCCTGGATCTGCAGCACATCGACACCTTCTTCAGCCAGCTCTGTACCGTAGAGGTGGCGCATAGCGTGAGGGAACAATCGTTCCCGCGGCACACCCACCTGCAGCCCATATTTCTCGATCATCTCGTTCACTGAACGGGGGGATATCCTGCGCGCTTCGCCGTAGTATTCATGAGGGGGGATGTTCCGGTTCTGTGTCGAGATGAACAGGACCTTGTCCCCGTTCTCCAAGAGGCGGTCCATATGCTCCAGTGCCTCATGGCCGAGATAGGCCCTGAGCATGATCCTGACCTCATCCGGCGCCGGGATCATTCTTTCGTGCCCGCCTTTTTCTCGTACCCGGATTGCCAGTCGCTCCTTGCCCGCGTCGTCATAGAACAGCAGATCGGATTCGTTGAGCCTGACCAAGCCGCTGACACGCATCCCGCACCCAAGCAAGGTCGTCATGATGGCCGCATCACGCAGACCCAGGAACGTATCCAGGTCAGGCGCCATCAGGATCTTCTCCGCATCCTGCAGGGTCATCCCCCGCGGCAGGCGCCGGCCGGCACTCGGGTACTGGAGGCGCGCGGCCGGATTGTCCTGGCGCAGGCCTGCGTGGACCAGCCAGGCGTAGAAACCACGCACGGCGGAGATCAGCGGCCTGCGCCCTCGAGGAGACAGTCCTGCCTTGTGGGCGTGGAGACCGCAAAATTCCTCGATCCGCTCCTCTGAGGCATTCAGGAGCGTCTCATTAGATTCTTGTAAGAACCTATCCAGGCGCTCGAGATAGCCCTGGTATTTCTCCGCAGTGGCCTCTGAACGGCCCTTGTTGTGCACTATGAAAATCAGAAAATTCCGAATCAAATCATGCATGGCAGACCTCGAATTTTGGGGGGAGGGGCAGCGCAACTGGTGGATTGGTGGATGGCACCATTTTTTTAATGTAACTCATTGTTTGTAGAAAATAAAAAGCCATTTTGATTAAAAAATAGCCAACTGCGCTTTTTGAAAAATAACTTATTGATTTTTTATATCAAGTCATTGATTTAATTAACACGAAACGCGATCCACCATTTAGCGGAAAAGCGCAGTTCTAACTGGTGGATGGTTTTTTGAGCAGCGCTCTAACTGGTGGATCGAGAAATCACGAAAAGCGCAGTTCAATACCACTTTGATTCCTATATTTTTCTTTCTTTCTCAAAGAAATAAATAAAAAAATTAGAAATATAATTAACGGAATGCTGTAAACCGACTGGTGGAGAAAAAAGGCTGACTGGTGGAGAAAAAATGACGATTGGTGGATTTTTTGACCTAATTGGGCAAAAAATCGCTTTAGTGAAACAATGAGTTACTGACTTATCCACAGGCATCCACCATTTATCTGCACTGCCCCTGTCTTCCTTTTTGGAAATCCGGCCAAAACGCGAAAAAACTGCGACGGGATATTGACGATCACGGGGGTTGATTCCTGAGTAGAGAGAAGGGGTAAATCGGAAAAATCTGACAATTATTCCAAGCTGGATGGCGGTGCGGCATGCAGGCCGAACTGCTCCAGTCGCTCGAGGCTGATGGCGGCCAAGCGGTTCTCCCGCCGCCCGCTGATCACCCGCTCGACGGACTCTGACACCAGAACATCCGCCTGGCGCAGCTGGCGCTTGAAGACCCGGTCGGACTTGATGGGCAGGGCGTTCCAGCGGTCGCGCAGCGGCATGCTGTGTGCGATATGGTCCATCACATGGCTGGTCCGCACGCACAGCACGTCCTCGCCGGCTTCATAGCAGAATTTGTAGGGGTGCTTGTAGTTTCCGGCGGAAATCTCGCTGAGCAGGATCTCCATGATCCACACCCACGGCTCCCGGTCGGCATTTGTCTCCGCAATGTGCCCGTTCATCTCTGACAGCACGTCAGTGATGAAGTCGCCTTGATCCCGGTCCACCTCCGCGAACTCGCACAGCAGGCGCCAGGCCGTTAACACGGCCGCATAATTGCCGGCCATACGCTGTGCCCCCTCGTCCTGCGGCGACGCCATGGATCGCTCCAGGCAATACTGGCGGGCCTTTTCATAGAGACCCAGCACCTGGGACCGGCTGCACTGCGCAAGAAACTGCAGCCACTCCGCGACGGGAAACCTGGGCAGGTCCTCCGGCATCATCGGACCCTTGCGCCCCGTCAGCTCGGTCCGGACCACCTTGCCGAACAGCGAGCGCACCGGGACATCCTCGCCGGCCAGCAACACGGGTGCCGCCAGCAGGTATTCGGTCATGTCAGAGCCCCGGCGCGTTATCGTGTGCTGATAGCTCTCCTGCAACAGGCTGACTGCCTTGTCGATCACATCCTGGCGCCGGGCGGAAATCTCCTCCCACCCGACCGGGTGGGAGGTGTGCGCGATGGAGGTCAACAACCGGTATTCCGTCTGCAGGCTCTGGCCGGAGAACATGGTGAAGGCGATGGTCCGTTCCAGGCGCTTGATCAGCGTGGACTTGCCCATGCCCTTGTCGGCCTGCATGATCAAGTGCGGCCAGAAGCCCAGGAAGGCCTTCAGGTGGCCACCCAAGGCCCACACCAGGGCCAGACTCGCGGCATTGGCCCGGAACGTCGCCTGATAGGCCTCGATGACACGGCGGGCGTCGGCCTGGCTGCCTGACGGGAACGTCAGATTATGGTAGGGGCACTGTTTCTCCGGATCGGTGAAATAGCAGTCCGGCCCTTCGTTGACCACCGGCCTGCCGTCCCGCCAGGCAAGCCCGACGAAGTTCACCGCCTCCCGGGCGCCGAGGTCGGCGCCGCGCTCCAGGATATTGACCATGCGCAGAAACGCCGTGCGATTGAAGATGGGACCGAACTTCTGCCACTGGTCCAGGTTATGCAGGCGGTCGTCTTCGAACACCCTGCGGATCAGCCGATTGCCATGGCGCGGTGCCTGGACGGAGACCGCGAACAACGTCCGGGGCTGAATGTCGGCCTCGCCGGTCATCGTGCTCGAGGCGCTGGCAATGGTCACGCGCGACA
>Ga0256839_1004742_pt1 | contig 13046 bp, 5 predicted proteins | sample 354166metaG_FD_185968 | JGI IMG/M metagenome (GOLD analysis project Ga0256839, IMG submission 185968) | Hydrothermal vent microbial communities from Mid Atlantic Ridge, Atlantic Ocean - 354-166 | ecosystem: Environmental > Aquatic > Marine > Hydrothermal vents | place: Atlantic Ocean: Mid... | reverse complement strand
CCCACCGAAAATTAACAAACCATCCCTCAACCAACTTCTTAATCCCTCTTCGCTGGCATCTGGGCCGTGTCTGACGGCTCGGTTCCCGGTGGCCCGGTTCGCCGCGCCAGATTCTTCTTTTGTGCAAGCGAACTGGAAATGAAGACCCGGTTCGGCGAACCGGGCCATATGCGGGTAAGATTTAACCGATTTGTTCAATGGACAAAGACAAAGTATTCAAACTCAGTAAAAAATATCCAAGACATCACCCTTGAACGAGCCATTGCCTGGGCTGACGATCTCGAAACCCACGGCTGGACAACACCCACAGGCAAGCACAAATCCTACAGCGGACATTCAATCAACGCATTCATCGGAAACCTGACTATGTTTACAAGCCCATATGATGCGGCACACCGATCCAAAGCTCACCGCAATCACATACACCGATCAGCCAGCGGTAGGTCATGATGGTTCAAGCGGTAAAAAAATTCGGCCGCTTATAGGCCGCTTATAGGCCGCTTTTGAAGCGGCGGTTTTGGGCAGAATGAGTCAACTCCTGTCACAAACACAGACATAAAAAAACTGACATAAAAAAAAGCAGAAGGAGCAAGTCACAAACCCCTTACGGAGCATGACTTGTCGCCTTCTGTCATAATCAGGGAGACAGGATTTGAACCTGCGACCTTCTGGTCCCAAACCAGACGCTCTACCAAGCTGAGCTACACCCTGCGGGTTTGTAGTGTAGACCTGTATCGGGCGGGCTGCCAGCGTTCTTTGGCTTACATTGGAACTTCCTTGAGGAAGACGATTTTGGGGGTGTCGCCTGGGTCGGTGACATTGGTGCGGTCGACGACCATGACATAGCGTTTGGCCAGGGAGGGGATGAGGGGGTCTTCTGGCTGGAGATTGGTGACATCGGACTCTTGGTAGGCGTGGATGACGAACCAGACGGCGTAGTAGTCTGAGCGGACTGTGAGGGTGTTGACGATGGCGTCTGCCATGGCGAGGCGTTCGGCGTAGTCGTCGATGGTTGAGCCGTTGGTGATGCCGCTGAAGAGTTGTGGGTCGATGGCGACTTCGTCGTCGGAGATGCCGTCGAGATTGAGGTTGTCGCGGGCGTATTGCTGGATGTCGAGTTGGTTGTTGTAGAGACTGAGCGGGACGGCTGCACCGCCGATGCCAGCGCCTGTGGCACCGGGATCGATGGTGACGGCGAGGATCTCGCCGAGTGAACTGAATCCGGGGGTCGGGCGGAGCCCGTCGATGCCGGAGATTGTTGCGCGGTCTCGATGATCGTCTGTTTGGCTGAGTTCGTCGGCGGTTTGTTCACCCATGAGGTTGAAGGCGTGTTGAGATGCGGAAACATTGGCACTGGTAAATCGGAGAGGATTGCCCTCAGCAACAAACTCGGTGTTGCGTGAACTGAAACGCGGGTTTGCTGGGATGCGATCGCGATAAGCAACGAGCATCGCGGCGACATCGGGGGTTCGATTTTCAGCAGCACCGACATTATACGGCTCGGTGAGGTTTGGGAGATTCCATGGGCCGTTGAGCCCCCACCACTCGCTGGCGGTGGTTGCTGAAGTGCCTGGGTAGTAGTCGGTGAGGTTTGGGCTGAGTCCGGGGAGGAGGCGGAGGACTTCGACGGGGGCGGTGTTGATGTTGATTTGGCCGAAGGTTGGGGTGGTGAGAAGTTCTTGGAGGTCTGTGGTGCCGCTGAAGGGGGCGATGGCTCTGGTTTGGTCGAGGACACCGAGGGCCATGGGGATGCCTGTGCCTCGGCGGATGTCGGTGAGGGTGTCGAAATCTGGGACGATTTCGGAGGTGTCGGTGTTGTAGTAGCTGACATAGTTGTTGAGGGAGAGGTGGCCGTTGTCGAAGAGTTGTTCGGTTGCTGAGAAGGAGTCGATCCAGATGTTTTCGGCGTCGGGCTCGTTGGGGTCATAGTCGGCGGGGGTGATGACTTCGTAGCCGGTTGCGATTGCGAGGGCTTCTGGAAGGGTCATCCAGCGTCTGGCTTCGTCGTTGGCATCAAAGGAGATGTCGGCGGCGGTGCGGGTGGGGTCTGGGATGTAGGTTGGGCCGATGCCCCAGGCGAGGAGGAGGTCTGCAAGACGGGGGGCGTCGTTGAATTCGTTTGCGTTTGGGAGGATTTCTGGGCGGAGGGGGCTGCCGGTGGCGTGGAGGGTTTGACTCGAGGCGTTGGCTCCGAGTGGGAGTTCTGGGAATTTGGCAGCCAGATCGAGATTGGTCGGTTGCATACCTGTGGCGACTCTGTATTTGTCTTTGGCTTTTCTTGCGATTGTTTGGATGACTTCCTGGAAGGGATTCAGGTTGAGAAGGTCAATGAAGGTGTCGTGGACTTCGTAGTCTGGTTTTGCAAACGCGATGGGGTATGGACGATCGAGGTCTTCGACGGAACCGTCTAGGAAATCGGCAATGGTGAGGATGGTGCGTTCATTGGTGGGGTCTGTGCCAAGAAGGGTGTTGAAGGTGGGGTTGCTGCGTGAGCTGAGCATCCATGCGTTGACTTGGCCAAAGGAGGAGTTTCGAGCGGTTGCTTCGTTGTCGCCTCGTCTGGCTGATGCCCAGCGGACGATGGAGAGGCCGAAGTTGTCGTTGCGGACACCGGTGGCATTGACATCGGCTTGGGTATAGAGGTCTGGGTCGTAGCCGACGCTTCCGTCGATGACATTGCTTCCGGCGGCGAGTTTGCGGTCAAAGAAGAGCGGATCGCCAGAAGGCATTTCGGCACCGAGACGATCGACGAGGAGATCGTTTTGGATTTTGTTGTCTTGAATTGCTCCAAGAGGGAGAGGGCTGCCGGTGCTTTCTTCGAGGTTGCCGACGATTTTTCTCCAGAGACGGGCTTGGGTGAAGTCGTGGGTGCGATCGGATGATTCGAAGATTGGGTCTGTTGGGGAAAGAAGAAGATTGTTGAATTCTTCTTGTTCGACGAGATCGCCTGTTCTTGGATCGAACTGATGGATGTGGACTGGTGTTGCGCTTCCACGGACTCGGAATTGTTGGTTGACCCATTCTTCGGCGGGTCCGGTCCATGATTGGCCGTCGTCGTCGGTGAATGAACCGATTTCTGAGAGCCATTTGGCATCGAGCCCTGTACCTGGAGCAACACCTTCATCGTCAAAGCGAGCATGGGCAATGGCGTAGAAGACTCTGGAGGAGTTGGGTGGAATGGAGGTGCTGCGATATTGGTATGCACGGAAGACTGGGTCTGATGTAATTGGGGTGTTTGGGGGTGGAGCGTTTGGGTCGGAGAGGTCGCCGAGTTCGTTGTATTCGATGAACTCGCCGAGTTTGAAGAATCGGCCTCCGAACTCGATGTAGTAGTCGAATTTGAGGTTGGTGTTGGTTGGCGAGTTTGATTGATTGTCAATGTGACCCATGGGTTCGTTGGCGGCGTTGGTGCCGCCGATGATGAGGGGGACATCCCATGGGTTGGTGAGTTGGAAGGCGATGAGTTGAAGCATCAGGTCTGCGTTGGTTGCTGAGACGGTGCCGTCGATGGTGACTTCGACATTTTCTGAGTCCAGAGGGATGATTGGGCCTCCGAATCCGGGGCGGCCTGGGAGTGGGAAGGAAGTGGTGTTGTAGTCGATGTCTCCGGAGGCCGAGTCCATGTAGACATACATGGAGGAGACTTCGGTGAGGAAGGGCATGGGTTCGATGCCGAAGACATTGACGGCTTTGCGGCCTGCTTGCTCGCCTGTGAATCTGTTGTTTGGAGTGACGGCTCCTCCGGGATCAAAGAGATTGCCGCTTGCTCGGCCTGCGTAGTGGAGGTAGTCTGGATCGTTGTTGTTCATTGTGCCGTTGAAATTGCTGCGTATTGAATCATCGAGGATGATGGTTGCTGGGGTGGGGTCGTTGTCGGTGTCGTAGAGGTCTTTCATGTTGACGGCGGCGTGGGCGGCGATGCGGAGGGCGAGTTCTGGGCCTCGGTGGCCGTAGAAGAGGGTTGCCGTTGAGGCGGCGGCACCGGTGCGGGCGTCGGTTGGATCGAGGACGAACGCTTGGTTTAGGTTGTTGGCGAGTTTGATCGGATTGAGTTCGCCTGCGAGGGCTCTGGAGTAGATTTGGAAGAGACTTTCCGGGCTTTGAAGCGCGTTTGTAAATGATGGGGCGGCTTGGTTTGGCAAGAGGCGGAGTTCGTTGGGATCGAAGGTGAGGTTTGTGTTGGTGTCTTGGATGACGGTTCCGGGGAGGATGGTGGATGAGCCGCTGACGGTGGTGAGGAGTTTTCGTGGGGTGACGGAGAAGAAGGCCATGGATTCTTTGGCGATGGCGCCAGTGATTTCGCGTGGTTCACCTGGAGCGGCAATGGCGTAGTCGGATTGGTCTACAAAGCCGTGGCGTTCTCGGTCCAGGGCAAGAGGGCGGTTTGAGAGGAGTGGAGAGAAGGCGCGTTGGTTTTGACCGAAGATGGAGGGCATGCGTCCCATGGCTGCTTTTTCGAGACGAGAGAGGGAGTCTGGATCGTTGAGGCCGTGGAAGGCGAGGAGTTCGTAGAGGTCGTCTTGGTCGTAGAGGGTGCCAGCGGCGGGATAGTTTTGAAGATTGTTGACTTGTTGGATTGCAAACGGATCGAGACGGCCGATGTTGAGGTACCATTGGGCCCGTTGGAGGGCGGTCATGGGTGAGCCGATTCCTGAATCGATGGGGTCTTTGTGGAATTGGGCCAGGCGATCGGGGGAAGCCGGGTCAAAGTTGGCGGTTGGTGGGTTGAAGTTGTCGTTGAAGTCTGAGGTGGCCGGTGCTGTTGGTCCTGTATCGCTGTTTTGTGCGCGGAGTTCGGCTGGCCAGGCGTAGTAGCGGTCATCGAGGATTTGGCCATCTTCGATGGATCGCTTGATGGCGGTGTAGGCGTAGCGACCGATGCTCAGGGCGTTTGAACTTGGTTCGATCTTGAGGCGTGGAGCGACTGATGTTGAATCTTTGTAGCTTCGGTACCATTTGTAGTCTGGATCGAGGAGGTCGTTGTTGTTGGTGAGGACTGGTTTGTGGAAGTTGCTTGGGGAGAGGCCTGCGAGTTGGAGGATGGTGTAGTTTTGGCCGGGGTCAGCGATTGAGAGGAAGCGGCGGAGATCGACATCGGCGGGGGTTGCGCCGAGGACTCCGCCTGTGGCTGGGGTGGGTTCGGTGAGTTGGTCCATGGCGGTGTTGACATTGACCATTGAGGAGAGATCGACGACGCGGGCGGCGACGAAGATTCTGTTTTGTCCTGCGTCGTAGAGGCGTTGGATGTCGGTGCGGGGGGTGGGGCTGCCTGATTGGGTATCTTGGGCGGAGGCGAGTTCGAACCATCGGGAGTCGGCCATGCCGTCGCCGTCGGCGTCGGCCCATTGGTAGGGTGCGTAGTCTGGGTCTGCCCAGGTGGAGATTTGGCCGTTGCGGTTGACGGTCATGAAGGGTTGGTTGAGTGGGAGGAAGGAGAAGCGTTGGTACATGGTCCAGACGGCGGGCGTGTTGGTGACATCGAGGATGCCGTGGTTTGATTCTGGGGCGTTGCGTCCGGGGAGCCAGATGCCGTCTGAGGCGGGGTCGAAAGCGACGAGGCGGGAATTGGGATCGCCTGGGGTTTCTTGGTTCCAGAGGGAGAGGTATTGGCTCATGCGGCGGACGGTCCGGCCGTCGGAGGGGCGGATGAAGGTTCCGGTGCCTGGTTCTGAATCAAAGCCGCCGAAGTTTCCGTCCCCGAATCCGTTTGATTGGGCGGTCCCGGCTCGGAGGTTGAAGAGGTTGACGAATCGGCCATCGGGTGCGAGGTTTGAGATTTGGAGCCAGTCTCTTTTGTCGAGGAATCCTGAGGAGTAGGCGCCGCCGATGAAGTCGTCGGGGTCCAGTGCGGTTTGGGTCAGGAGGGTGCCGAATGGGCGTGAATCGGTGCCTGTGGTTGGTTGTCCGGGATCGCCGAGGAATGTTGGGGTGGTCGAAGCGAGCCAAGGGTCTGAGGGGACGCGGTAGTCGGTCGCTGCTGGTGGCTGAGGGCCGAGCGGGGAATGGTTGCCGGCGGGGTTGAATCGTTCGTAGATGTTGACGGACTCTGATCGCGTGGTCCAGTCGATATAGGGGGCGTCGGTGTTTTCGCGGACGGCGAAGATGTTTCCGCCTGAATCGGCGCGTTGGGTGTAGGTGCCGAGGCGGTCGTCGCGGAGGATGCCTGTGATGTAGTTGGCGATGGTGTTGGTGTCTGCGGTGATCTTGGCACGGTTTTTGACGGAGCGGGCGACGCGTTGGTCGGACTGGCCTATGGAGATGTAGATGGCGGCAAAGACGGCGATGAGGGCGAGGGTGCCTACGACGATGAGGATGGCTGACCCTTGGCGGGCTTGCACGCTTGGAAGACTCTTGCGTTGATTTGGAGTGTTGGTCTTGTTGGTCATGTGTTGCTCCGTGCTCGCTGCTGGGCGGGCGTTGCACCGTAAAGTGAGAGTTGGCTTGATCGGATCGTCATGGCTGCATGGTGCTGGCAGTGTCCCGTTGCCGGTGGTTTTGATTGAGGCGGTCAGTTGTTTGAGGCGCCTTGGATATCGAATACCATCTGGAATGTTTGTTCGATGGAGTTGTCTGTGGGGTCTGCGATGGAGAGGGTGATTCGGATGAACTTTGGCCAGGGCCATTGGTCGATTGATTCGTTGATCAATGGGGTGTCGGGATTGTCTGGGATGGCTGGGTTGGTGTATTCGTAGGCGAACATGCTGATTTCGGTGTCGAACTGGGTGCCTGGGGCGTGACCCATGATGAGTTCGGAGAGAATGGATTCGCGGGCGATTTGTTCTGTGGTGAGGCCTGTGGTTGGGCGTGGGTCGTAGCGGTCGGCGAGGCGTTCGCTGGAATCGACGATGCCATCGTCGTTGGTGTCGGTTCCTCGGAAGAGTCCGTACCAGAGCATTCGTTTGTAGTTTGGATCGGTGGGACTGGTGGCGGATGGGTCGATGTAGCCCATGGACCATTCGACGATGAACTCGGTGCATTTGGGGATGAAGACGGATGAGCCGAGCATTTCTTGGTCGGCTTCGGCGTAGGTTCGATCTCGATTGTTGGCAAAAGCATTTTCGTCGAAGAGAAGACGGGTTGGGATGTCTTCGTAGCGAACCCTCGACAGTTGGGTGAGGGTATTGAGGTCCCAGCGTGAGGGAAGGGCATCGAGCATCCAGAGGCGTTGTTGGAAGAATGGGCTGCTGGAGTCGCCGAACTGGTTTGGGTCAATGAGGATTTGATCTGGGGCGCCCAAGTCAAGTTTGGTTTTGAAGTCGTCGAAGTCGGTGGTGGTTTGGTAGTCGAGTGGTGAGCCGAGCCAGCCGCCGGTGCCTGGGCCATAGCGGACGATGGTGGCGATGGAGGTGATGTCGGTGGTGACGATGTCGACGAGTCCTGACGCTCGGTAGATTTCAGAATTGGTTGCGGAGATGGGGCCTCCGCCGTTGTATTCTTTGAACCATCTTGGCATATCCGCGGATGCTTGGTAGATGTTGAGTGAGCCGAAGATGGTTTGCATGGCTGGTTGGAGGGCGACTTGCCGGGCGGAGTCTTCGAGCCATGGGCGGTCATTTGAGCGTCGGACATTGAAGAGTTCGTCGGGGAGGTCTTGTCCTGAGGTTTGTGGATTGGCTAGGAGGGTGACTTGGCGGAGGAGTGACCAGTCGATGGCGTATTGGTTTGGGTTTGGGATGCCATCGGTTGAGGGGGTGCCGAGCCATGCTTGTTCTGGGCTGGATTGGTCGATGTTTTGATCGTCGATGGCGGGGTTGAAGAAGAAGTTGTTTGAGTTTGTTGGATTGTTGAATGGGCGGATGAAGTCTGGGCGTCGTTTTTGGCCGTGGCCGTAGTAGATTGCGGCTTCGGTGGATTTGGCGACCATGCCTGGGGAGATGGCGCGGCGGGAGGTTTCGTATTGGCCTCGGGCGAAGAACATGATTTCGTCGGCGCGGCGTGGTCGGCCTGTTTGGTTGAGCCCGGTTGCGTCACCAACCCAGAACTTTGTATCAAAAGCGTTTGTGAATGGGGATAGGTCTGGGTTGTTTGGGTCGCCTGGGGCGTATTGGTGGACGATGACGAGGAAGCCGTCGCGGGACATGTTTTCGAAGTCTTGGCGCATGACTCGTTCGAACTGGGCGGCGAAGCGGTTGAGTTCGGCGACGCGTTTGCCGGTGTTGACGGTTTCAGAGACCGAGGTGAAGATGACCGAGACGCCTGCGGCGATGAGGACGAGGATGCCGATGGTGACCAAGATTTCAAGAATGGTGAAGCCAGAGCGACGGGTTGTGTTGGACTGGGTTGTGTTGATTGGTCGTTGCATACTCATGGCGTGGGCTCCTGGAGTGTGAAGACTCGGATTGCCAGAGGGGTGCGTGGGGTGAAGACGATTTGTCGGAGCCAGGAGGCGCGTTGGGCTTGGGTGGTTGGATTATCGTTTGCGAGCTCGTCGTAGCTATCAAGGGCGAGACTTGTTGGGGCGTGGCTGGGCTGGAAGGGTGGATCGACGCGGACGATTCGAGTGTTTGCGATCTGTGCAATTCGGTCTTTGACTGGGCCGATGATGGTGCGGACGGTGCCGGTGTTGTCGAGGATTTTTTGGCCTGGCTTGGTGGCAAAGGAGATGGAGGTGTCGATGAAGGGATTGCCTGCATCTTCGATGACGAGCCAGTCGAGGTGGTCTTGGAAGGTTTGGGCTTTGAGGGTTTGGGGGGCGGCGTAGACATTGTTGGCACTGCCATTGTCGACGACTGGTCGGCCATTGGTTGGATCAATGGCGACGGGGAGGATGGGGCCGTTGGTGCCGTCGCCGAAGACGAGTGCGCCGCTGAGGGTGGCGTTTCGGGCAGGGCGGATGCGGATGTCGACCAAGCGGATGAAGATGGCGAGTTGTGGGCGGTTGGTGCCTGGTTGTCTGCGGGCGACGATGTCCCAGACATATTTGGGGTCTTTGCCTGAGAATGGTTGGGGGATGAGGCGATCGGCGACGGTCAAGATGCGTCTCATGCCTGCTGGTGTTGTGATGGGTGTCGAATCTTCCAGATCGCGGTACCAGATGCCGTCTTGAGAGCCGCCGAAGCCGCCTGCGAAACCAGGACGGTTTGGGTAGCTGTTGTACGGCATAAATGGGTCGATGATCCATTCGTAGTCGTAAAAGTTGTCAGCAGGATCGATTTTGCCGAAGTTGTTGAGGGGGAGGGTTGTCGAGTCGAACCAAGGGGTGAAATCAATAATCTCGGTTGAGTTGAGGATGGCTTGGGCCATGCTGGCGACGGATTCGCCTTCAACGGTGGTGGCGGCATCGCGCTGTTGAGCGATGACGACGGGGAAGACTGCGCCAAGGCCGAGGAGACCCAACGCGAGGATCAAGACCGCGATGAGGACTTCGATGAGTGTGAAGCCGGGGCGGATGTTGAGATGAATACGGGGACGAATGTTGGTATGGGCCTTCATCGCAGCACCTCCTGGAGTTTGCCCGAGTAGGGGCTGATGAGGTAGAGGCGAGAGCGGGGTTCGTCGAGTTGGGCGAGGTCGGTTGGGTGGTAAGAAATGATACCATCGTTGTTGGTGTCGCCTTCGATCCAACGGTTGATGGCCAGGCGGAGTTGGTCGTTGCTTGGTGGGCTGTTTGGCCAGAGGTCGAAATCGAAAGCGATGGTGGATTCTGAATTGTTTTGGTCGTAGTCGTTGTAGATGGTGCCTGTGATTTTGTTGAGGCCTCGGGCGCCAAGATCGCGGGCCATGTCTTGTTCGTTGTAGAGGGCGATGCGGGTGATGGCTTTGACCAGGACGGTGTCGTGGGAGATGTTTCCGATCCAGAGGGCGCGGTCGTATTGATCTTGGATGCTCCAGTGAGAGCCGTCGTTGTTGGTGTCGGATGCCATGAGCATTCGGATGCCCCAGCGGTTGACATTGTCGGCCATATCGACGCGCTTCCATTGTTCGGTCAGGACATCTGGACGGTCGCCGAAGGGGCGTTGACGGCTGTTGCGTGGGTCGATGAAGAGGGCGGGGGAGGTTGATCGGCTGAGTTGTCCGGTGCGACCATCGAAGCGGATCATGAAGGATTGGCGGGGTGTGCGGAAGTCGCCTTGGATTGCTCCGAGGTCGCCTGTGGTGGGGTTGCCACCGACATGCTGGGCGTTTTTGGCGAACATGTTGGTTTCTGGGAAGACCCAGTTGCCGGTGAGTTTGGCGGGGTTTTGGAAGTCGGTTCCGCCGTAGATTGGGGAGTTGTACCAGACGGCGGCGAAGCGTTGGTCTGGGGCGGCTCCACGGACGACGAACTTGTCGATCATGCTGTTGATGGGGGCGTAGCCACGGACGAACCATGATTCGGGGAGTTGGATGGAATCGCCGCTGCTGATGGGGGCGAAGACTTCCATGTCGATGTAGTCGTAATCGAAGGATGCCAAGCCGAGATTGCCTGCGGCGGCGGCGTAGGGTTCTTTGATGGTTCCGATTTTGACGGCGGGGATCATGGTGAGTTGGCCGTTGTCACCGATGAGGAAGATGATGGCGCCGTCTTCGCCTTCGCGGCCATCGAGTGCGACATCTTGGGCGGCTTGGACGGCGGTTTGGAGTGAGTTGACGGCCAGGGTGCGTTCTGAAGATTCAATGAGCGATTGGAATGCAGGGACGGCGATGGTCAGCAGGATGAAGGCGATGACGACGACGACCAGGACCTCGATGAGTGTAAACGCACCGCGCCGATTGCTCGTTGAGCGGGTTGGACTGGTGTGCGTGTGGTTCGTGTGGGTCATGTGGGTCATTCGTTTTGCTGTGCTTGGTATTGAGATTGGTTTATTTTCCGAACGCCACGACATTGTCGAGCATGGCGGCTTTGCGAACTCGGGCGATGGCGGCTTCATCACCTGCAGGATCAGGGAGGTTGAGGAGTTGGATGATGTATTCGATGGGTTCGGTGCCGAAGAGTCGGTCGGCACCGGCTCCGACGATTGCGAATCGGGCTTGGCGGAGTTTGAGGTTGCCGTCGGTGAGGTCGGGTTGGGCGGTGCTTGCGTCGTCATTTTCGAGTTCGACGAGGACTTCTGGATCAAGGAGGATGGGGGGAATGTTGAGGTCCAGTGAGTTTTCGATGACGAGTCGACGGCGAGCGTCGTAGCGGCCATGCTCCCAGCGGTAGTAGCGGTAGGCGGTGCCGAAACTGTCGACGAGGGCGACGACCTGGTCTCGCTCGGTTGCGTCATAGAGTGCGTAGATGTCATCGGGCAACAAGATGGCGTTTGGTGTGTAGGGCTGAAAGCCGTGTTCTGTGAGGTCGATGGGGCGTGCGTATCCGGTCTGGAGGCGGAGGCCTCGGCGGTCGGTGTCGACGGTGGGTTCGTAGTGGTCGCGTGTGCTTCCGACGGGGTAGCCGACGCTGGAGAAGCCGCCGGTGGGGAGTGGGCGGGTCATGCCTTGGCCTGCGATGCCGTCGACGGATCTTGGGAGGACGCCGACGAGGTAGTAGGCGAGTGCGTAGCGGGAGTAGCGGCGATCGTCCCATGCTGAGCCGATGTTCCAGTTGCCGCCGGTGGGGAGTTCGATGTTGTCAGCGGCGTCTCCTGCACGACGGCGGAAGAAGTTGAAGTCGCTGCCTTGAGACCAGACGACGAGTTGTTGAAAGTTGTAGTCAACGCCGGTGACATCTCTGAGCGGGCCATCTTCGGCTGAGGGGGTGCCAGTTGCCGGGTCGATTGGGCGGTAGTTGTTGGTGCTGACGAGTTGGCCGTCGTGGACGAGGGGGGGGAGGAATCCGAACTCAAGGCGGAACTGTTCGACGGCGGCGGCGATGGCTTCGACGGAGCGTTGGCTTGCGGTTTGGCGTGCGCTTTGGCTTGCTCGGCCGAGTGCTGAAGCGAGGAATCCCAGAATGATTACAACGATGGAGAGCGTGATCATCAACTCCATGAGTGTAAAGGCGCGTGACCGGCGATGGGTGCGGGCTTGGCATTTGGGTTGTGCAGGAAGAAGTTGCACTGTATGGGGCTCCGTGTTTGGGTGATCCATGTGGACTTTGACGACTGGTGATTGACTACTGAAGACTTTCGATCATTTTGACCATGGGGAGGAACATGGCGACGACGATGGTGCCGACCATGCCGCCAAGGAGGACGACCATGATGGGTTCGAGGAGGGAGACGAGAGATTCGACGGCGACATCGACTTCTTCGTCGTAGTTGTCTGCGATTTTCATGAGCATGGAGTCCATGTCGCCTGTTTCTTCGCCGACATCGATCATGTTGACGACGATGGCGTCGCATGTTTTGGATTCGCGGAGTGGGTCTGCGAAGGTTTCACCTTCGCGGATGGAGTCGTGGACTTTTCGGAGTGCTTTTTCGAAGACATAGTTGCCTGAGGTTTGTCCGGTGATGGTGACGGCTTCGAGGATGGGGACGCCTGCGCTGATGAGGGTGCCGAGGGTTCTGGTGAATCGTGCGATGGTGGTTTTGCGTACGAGGGTGCCGAAGATTGGTGTCCAGAGAAGGAGGGTGTCGAGGACCGCTTTTCCGGGGTTTGTTTTGCGGAGGAGTTTGAAACCAAAGAAGATGACGGGTGGACCAAAGATGACGAATATCCAGCCGGGGACTTCTTGGCCCGGTTTGGTGCCTGCGACCCAGCTGGAGGTGTTGACGAGCCAGAGGGTCAGCGCGGGGAGTTCAACCCCAAAGTCTGCAAAGATGGCTTCGAATTGGGGGATAATGAGCAGCATGATGCCCGTGAGGATGACCAGTGCGATGACAACGACCACGATGGGGTAGACCATGGCGCCCTTGATTTTGCGTTTGAGTTTTTCGCTTTTTTCCATGAAGTCGGAGAGGCGTTGGAGGATGACATCGAGCACACCGCCAATTTCACCGGCGTTGACCATTTTGACATAGAGATGGTCAAAGGCCTTGGGTTGTTTGGCCATGGATTCGGAGAGGGAGGAGCCGCCTTCGACTTCTTCGGTGACGCCTTGGAGTACATTTTTGAAGAGGCCTGGTTTTTGCTGGCTTTCGAGGATTTGGAGTGAGCGGAGGAGGGGGAGGCCTGCGTCTTGGAGGGTGGAGAGTTGACGGGTA
>Ga0256839_1004741_pt1 | contig 13046 bp, 14 predicted proteins | sample 354166metaG_FD_185968 | JGI IMG/M metagenome (GOLD analysis project Ga0256839, IMG submission 185968) | Hydrothermal vent microbial communities from Mid Atlantic Ridge, Atlantic Ocean - 354-166 | ecosystem: Environmental > Aquatic > Marine > Hydrothermal vents | place: Atlantic Ocean: Mid... | reverse complement strand
ACGACCAGCGGCATGATGAGATTCTGGCTGCGGTCCAACGCCTGCGCGGTCAGGATGTGTCCTGGCTGCCGGACAACTACCGCCAGAGCCTGAAGGAGAGCCTCGACGGCATGGAACAGGTGTTCGACCGGGTGGACGCAGTGCGCGCGGCGGAACGGGCAGTGAAGGACTATGCCGTCGAGTACAAGCCACTGCATGATTCGGTGCGCCGCACCCAGCGCAAACTGCGCGCCCTCGATCGCGAAATCGAGGCGCTCGAGGACCGCATCGAAGGTTTGCAGGATGCCGATGAGCCGAATGAAGCGCGCATCGAACGCTTGCAAAAGCGAATTGCCGAAGCAAAAGATGCGCAGCAGCAGCTCAGTCAGCAGATCCCGGAGCACTGGGAGGAAGCACTGGCCCAATACAAGTCGATGACCAAGGAAGAAAAGCAGGCGCGCAACCGTTACCGCCGGCAGGTCGATGACAGCTACCAGACCCTGCTCGATCTGCGTGCAATGATCGAGGGCGCGGAGCCGCTGCAGGCATTGAAACCGCGGATCGAGGCGCTGCACTCGGTGGTACGCGATCAGCCCATCGAGGATGCGGTGGCGCAGATCAAGCAGGTCGAGAGCGCCCTTTCCGGCATCAAGAATGCCCATACCGTGAAGTCGAAGTTGTCCAAGGCCCGTCGCGCCCTGAAAAAGAAGCAGGACCGCGATCAGGCCGCCGGCTGGATCGTCAAGGCAGTGGAGGAGCTGGATCGAGAACTCGCCTGGCGCAGCAGGGCAGGCAAGGAATTGTTGCCGGAACTTGAGCAGCTGGATGCGGTGGTGGCCGGCAACATCGGCCTGCGTATGCAGGAGCGGCTGAGTATCGATCAGGCCGAGGCGATTGCGGCCTGCAAGTCGCACCACAAGGATGTCTCGCTGGCTTTCTGAGGAACCCGCATGAAACTCGCATTGAAGATCGTCGGCATCGTTGCCCTGCTGGCCTTCGGCCTGTATTTCTGGGCCACCGATTTCGACCGGCGTCCTACCCGCGTGGACGCGCCCTGGCAGATCGAGGTGCTGTCGCCCGATCGCCTCAAGATCATGGGCGTCACCCTTGGCGAGACCACTCTGGAACAGCTGCGCCAGCGTTTCGGGCAGATCGAAGGCATCGCCCTGTTTCGCAATCCGGACGGGCGGTACAGCCTTGAAGCCTATCTGGGCAAGGTGAACATCGGTCCGCTGAGCGGCCGCTGGATCGTCACCCTAGCCGCCAGCCAGCAGGAGCTTGAAGCCCTGACCGGCCGCGCCATCAAACGCATAAAAACCGAGAACGGCAGCATTCGCTGGACGCTGAACAAGGATGCAAAGGCGGAGCAGGCCAACCGCGCAGTGGCGACGCTGACCATGATCCCCGGCTACAGCGGCATGGATGCGGACTTCCTCCGTTCGCGCTTTGGCGAACCGTCGCGGATCGAAACCGTCGATGACAGCAGCGAACAGTGGCTGTATCCTGAAAAAGGCGTGCGCCTGCTGCTCGACCGCGAAGGCAAGGAACTGTTCGAATACATGCCGCCGTCAATGATGAAGCGCGGCCAACAGCCGGCCGCCCATACCGGATCCACGGAGGACGCATCATGAGCGAGAATGTCGCCATCATCGGCGCCAGCCACAAACCCGAACGCTATGCCCACAAGGCCCAGGTGATGCTGACGGAAAACGGTCACCGGGTGTTTCCGGTCTCCGGCAACGGTCGAGAAATCCTCGGCGTACCCGGCTACCGCTCGGTAGCGGAGATCGACGAAGCGCTCGATACGGTCACGCTCTACCTCAACCCGCAACGCCATCAGGCCATCGTCGATGACATCCTGCGCAAGAAGCCGCGCCGCGTCATCTTCAATCCGGGTACCGAGTCCGATGAACTGGAACGCCTGTACCGGGACAACGGTATCGAAACCGAACGCGCCTGCACGCTGGTGCTGCTGAGTAGCGGGCAGTTCTGAAGCGGTTCAGAGCGGTAAAAAAGGCCGCGACGGAGCCGCGGCCAAGCCAGGACATCGTGCCTATCCAGTCAGTGCCGCTGGCGATCACGGTGGTGCGCTCGCGCGGCGGAGAATTCCCCGGCATCAATGGTGCCGTTACCGTCTCGATCAAGGTCTCCAAACTCCATCATGTGCTCAAGCCCTTTCATCGGGCGGCCCTGTTCGGCGCGTTGGCGTATGCGATTGCCCCGGACTTCGGTGAACTCGTCCAGATCGATCATGCCGTTCCCGTCCTGATCAAAGTGCTCGAAGCGAGGGGGTTCTCCACCGCTTCGACCTTGTCGTTTTCGCCTCAGCGTTTGCAGCACGAGATGCAGTTCGTCAGCGGTGAGTGCCCCGTCGCCGTTTGCATCGGCGAAAGAAAATTCCGGCATGCCACGGCGCTTCCTTGAAGCGTATTCGTCTGTGTCGATGGATCCATTTTTATTGATGTCCATTTCTGCGAACAGCCGGTCTGTGACCCTCGGCTCTTGTGCGAGGAGCTGTCCGCCTGCAAGGAAAAAGAGAGACAGCGCAATAATAATCGAACGGTTCATGGTGCACCTCCTGGGGTCAGTGTTCCATCGGGCTGTTGATGATGGCATCGTAGTCGTCGGGATCCAGGTATTCCGGGATATAGGTGACACCCTGGCTGTCCAGGTTGCGGACAAAGGCCCGAAGGTGATTGCGAGAGCCTTTCATAAGGTTCTCATAGACCAGCACGATGTCGTCGTTGCCGGATACATTGGCGATATAGCGCTCGATGTCCACCAGATCGACTTCCTCGATCAGCGCGCCGACCTTGAACGCGTCGATCAGGCTCGGGTCGCCCTGGGCAATCAAGTCATCATGGAGGTTCTGTAAAATGCTGTTCGTGAAGACGCCCGGGGGATTGTTACCCACCGGATCGGTCAGCCGGTAGCGTTCGATCAGCAGCAGCATGGTATCGGCATGGGTCTGTTCGCTGTCCGAAATATTTTTGAAGACCCGGCGGTTCCAGACCTGGTCAAGATACAGGTAGACATCTCGTGCGAGCTTTTCTTCCTCGCGCATATAGAGGATACCCTCACGCTCGACATCGGAGAGTTCGCCCAGCGGCAGGCTGTCCAGCTCACTGCGCATCACTGAGAGGTTTACGGAGGTGTAGCCGTTGTCATCAACGAGCAGCACTGGGCCGTCATCGTCGCTGGAACAGCCCTGAATTGCGACGAGCATGAGAGGGGCCAGTAAGAGGCCCAGATACCGGTTGTGTTGGGTGTACATGGTGTTGTCCTCGATAGAGATGAATGATCAGTGGGTTGGAGACGGGGGTTGAATGCTTGAACGGTGGCGCCAGGCAATGAATGTGCTGATCACGGCGATCATGCCCCAGACCGAGCTGCGCAGCACCATGGCCATCACTGTTCGTGACTCATGGGGTTGTCCCTGGCTGATGTGGTAGCCCAGCGCCAGAAAGACCAGAAGCGTCGCTACGGCGATGACAATGGACAAGCGGGTTGCCCAGAGCATTTGCTTCCACAGGCCCAAGCCCGCTGCGATGTAGAAAAATCCGGCGATGAAATTGAACCAGAGTACGAAAGGGACATAATCACCCGCTGCGGCCCGGTCAGGACCGTTGACGAACAGAACAAGCCCGCCGGATTTGAGCGTCAGAAGGCCGAACAGCACGGCGACAGTACCCAGGATCCTGAATACAGCAGGATGAGCATTGGTCTTGATCATGACTGTTTCCTCGGTCTGGGGAGGCATGATTTGCCTTCCCGTCAGTGATCAGCGCCGCCCGTGGGCACCGCCCATGCGCGATCCGAATCCGGATCCATAGCGGCTTCGCTGATCCATCGGTTGCGTGTATTCACTGCTGCGTTCGATGCGCAAGGCATCGCCACCACCGGAGCCGTCACGCAGGCGCTTCTTGTCGCCCTTGCCTGTGCCGCCACGGCTCTGGTCTGCGCCCTCCTTGGCAGCGTTTTGCCTGCGCAAGCGCTCGGCATTCATTTGCTGGTACAGAGCGCGTTCTTGAAGCGTCATGGCCTGCTGTTGCAGCCGGATCCGTTCCTGCGTCTGCAGGGTAGTCGGGTCGGGTGTTTCCTGTGCCATCGCCAGGTTGCAGGAAAACAGTAACGGAATTGCGGTAAACAGTGGTCTCATGTTCATTGTGAACTCCTCGGTTTCTGAGTGCATCGTCTGGAAGGCGGTTGCGTCTTCCCCATGCCGCGCATTATGCTGGGGAAGTGTTTCCCAAAAATGTCCTGGCGGTATGAATATGTTTCAAAGTGTTTCAGGGCCATGCAGCCGATGAATGAGGTATCCACCCGGCCTGTGCTGTTGATCGTCGATGACGATATCGATTTGCAGCAGTTGCTGGTTCAGTATCTGAGGGAACAGGGGTTTCAGGCCGAGGCCGTCGGGAACGGCAGTGCAATGGATGACTGGCTGAATCGTCATTCCGCGGATCTGGTGATCCTCGACCTGATGCTTCCGGGCGAGGATGGCCTGTCGCTGGCACGGCGGTTGCGAAAGGAACGGGACATCCCGATCATCATGCTGTCCGCCAGGGGTGAGGAACTGGACCGCATCATTGGTCTCGAAGTCGGTGCGGATGATTATCTGCCCAAGCCCTTCAATCCCCGTGAATTGCTGGCCCGTATTCGTGCCGTGCTCCGCCGAAGCGCCTGCAGCCAGGCAACCGAGGATGCCGGGACAGCTACGGAAACAGACGGGCGTCTTCGGTTCGGGCCGTACAGCCTCGATACGGAAGCCCGCTTGCTGTGGAAAGGGAATGAGGAAGTGGATTTGACCCAGGGCGAGATGGATCTTCTGATCGCGCTCGCCACACACCCGCATCGGGTGCTCTCGCGGGATCGCTTGCTGGAGCTGCTCGATCGCTATGACACTGAAAGTTTCGACCGCAGTATCGATGTCCGCATAACCCGTTTGCGGCGCAAGCTGGGAGAGGGCAATCCTCCGCGTTTTATCCGAACGGTCTGGGGCCAGGGTTATCGTTTCGTACCGGATGCAGTCTGATGCCTGCGTTGCCGAAACCCGAAAGCCTGTTTGCCCGCACGGCAGTGACCTTGCTGATCCCCCTGTTGTTGCTGTCCGTGGTTATTCTGGCCACCAGCATCCATTTTGCGATGCTGCCGATGGCCCGGCGTTCGGCCGACGACCTGGCCGCGTTGCTGGTGTTGTCGGCCAAGACCTGGGCCGAATTGCCCCCGGTTACCCGGCCCGACTTCATCGACGAATTGCAAAAGGCTCATGACATTCGCCTGCGTACGGGGACACTCCGACTCGAACCCTTGCATGAACTGCCGTTGTATGTCTATCTGAGGGTGCTGGAGGCGGCCCTCTCGCGGCGGCTGGAGCAGCCTGATGCCCTGTCCATCGGTCAGGATGCGGAGCAGCCGGGCTGGGTCTGGATCCAGTTGCCGGCGGTGGATCAGCCCTTGCAGTTCGGCATACACGAGGACCGCATTGGGGCACGGCCGCCATTGATCTTCGGGATTGCCTTGCTGGCGGTCTTTCTGGTGTCCATCGGCGTGGCTTTGATCATTGCGCGGCGTATCACCCGTCCGCTGGAACGCCTGTCCGCAGCCACGGGTGCGCTGGGTGAGGGGCGTCATCAGTTGTTGCCCGAGGAGAAGGGAGACGCCCGGGAACTGAGGCAGCTGATTGGTAATTTCAACGAGATGGCGCGGCAGGTGCGCGCGCTGCTGGAAAACCGGACCACCCTGCTGGCCGGCATCTCCCATGACCTGCGCACACCACTCACACGGCTGCGTTTGGCGCTGGAGATTCATGCCGATGGGCTCGACCCGCGGTTGCGCGCGTCACTGGATCGCAATCTGGCCGAGATGGAAGCCCTGCTGGAGCAGTCGATGATGCTGGCACGAGGCATTGATGGAAACGAAGCCCGTGAGCCGACAGACCTTGTGGATTTCTTGCGCACTCTGGCGGCGCAGATGGAAGCGGAATGGATCCAGCGGCACCCGGATAGAATTCCGACTGTGCGCTTTTTGGTTGCCGAGGAGGTGGGACCGGCCTGGCATTGGTCTCTGCCGCGACAGAGTTGTTTGCGGGTGCTGCGGAATCTGGTTGAAAACGCCCTGCGTTATGGAGGTAATGGGGCAGTGGAACTGCGCCTGGAACGGATGGGGAATTGCCCGCTGATCCGGGTGCTGGACCGGGGGCCGGGCATACCGGAGTCCCACCACGAAGCCGTGTTTCGTCCCTTTTACCGTTTGGATTCGTCACGCAACCCCGGCACCGGTGGCAGCGGCCTCGGGCTCGCGATAGTGCAGCAGCTGTGTCAGGCCCTGGGCTGGCGAGTCGAGCTGAGTTTGCGCGATGGGGGTGGGACAGAAGTGCGGTTGCTGCTCTGCGCTTCGGGGCGCGGGTTCAGCGGGGCATCAGACCTTCGCGGATGATCCGGCTCAGTGTGCGCGCATAGTCCCCGGTGTCGGTATCGGGGGCGCCATCCTTCAATCGGTCGCTGATCGGTGCGAACAGAAAGCGTGACGCCATCATCGAAGTCAGCAGCGGCCCCAGTAGCAGTGGCGTCACCGGCCAATCCCGCTGTTCGGAAAGCGGGGTGCAGATCTCCTTGCCGAGCAAGCGCATCATCTGTCGGCCCCAGGCCGCTTTGTGATCGATGACCTCCGGATCGTCATGGGGCAGTTCGGTGATGACCACCACGAGATGATCCCGTCGTCCGGCGAAATAGGCCACTGCCGCCTGGATGAAACCGTCCAGCTTCTCCAGGGCATCCCGGTCGCCTTCCAGCTGTTTCCGTGTCACCTCCAAGTAGCCGGCGAAGAATTCGTCAAGCAACTCCTTGAGCAAGCCTTTCTTGGACCCGAAGAAGTAATTGATCATCGCCAGGTTGACGCCCGCCTCGGCGGCCAGTTCACGCATGCCGGTGCCGGCATAGCCGTGGCGGGCAAACAGCTTGACGGCGGCATCGATGATGCGTTGGCGGGATTCGGATGTCGGCCGAGCGCGCCCCGGAGATTTTTTTCCGGACTTGACTTTCTGGTTCATCATTGTACGCTTTGATCAAACGATTGTTTAAGTGGATTCATTTAAGCAGAAGCCTCAAGCCATGTAAAGCATGGCGGGCCGGTGCAACCCTATACCGATACGGACTCCGAAACCATGAAAAAACTCATCCTGTTCACAGTGGTCGTGGCCCTGGCTCTTGGCGGGACGGTGCTGTTCCAGCGCGCCCAGCAGGCCCGCCTGGAAACGCCGTTGCCACAGCCTGCGGTCTGGCGGGTGTGGACGGTACAGCCCCAGCAGCGGGAGGTCAGGCAGAGCGCATCCTTTCTGGCGCGACTCGATTCCGTCAACAGCGCCAGCCTGGCCTCCAAGCTGAGCGGGCAGATCAGCCGCATTGCGGTGGCGGAGAGTCAGGCCGTGAAGGCCGGTGACCTGTTGGTGGAAATCGATGACAGTGAAGTGCGTTCCAGCATTGACGGTCTGAAGGCCACGCTGGCCTCGGCCCGAGCCCAGAAGGCCTACAGCGGGAAACAGTTGCAGCGCAACCGAGAGCTGTTCAAGACGCAGGGTATTTCGCGTGACCGGCTTGAGTCCAGCGAAGCGGCCTTTGCCAGCGCCTCGGCTCAGGTGCTGGAGCTTGAGCAAAAACTGCGCGGGCTGGAAAACCAGTTGCGTTACAGCCGCATCACGGCGCCCTTCGATGCCGTGGTAGGCAGCATCCTCATGCGCGAGGGTGATCTTGCGGTGCCGGGCAAGCCGATACTCAGCCTCAACGCCCTGGGTCAGAAGCTGACCTTCAGCTTCTTGCCCGGTGCGGCCGTGATCCGCCCGGGGCAGGAAGTGTGGGTCGGTGGCAAGCGTCTGGGCCGCGTCAGCATCCTGTACAACGACGCTCGGGCGGGCCTGTGGGTGGCCGAGGCGCGGCTGGATGAGCGCCTCGATCAGCCGGTGGGCAGTTATCTGAACATTGATGTGGTGACCCGTTCGGGGCAAGGCTGCGCGGTGCCCCTGAGTGCCCTCGTGCACCGGCGGGAACACGCCAGCGTAATGCGTTACGCAGGGGATCGTTTTGTTGAGCTGCCTGTGGTGGTCAAGGCCGAGGGCCGGGATTACGCGTTGATCGAACCCTGTGTCGATGATCCGGTGGCCGTGGCCGCCGAATCCAAGCTGGTGCTGTTGCCGGCAGCCGGTCCCAATGTGCTGATTCGGGGCGCGGGCGATGAGTAAATCCTGGGTAGAGCGCTTGCTCGGGCGCCCGTATTTCATCTACTCCTTTCTGACCCTGTTCCTGTTTCTCGGGGTACTGGGCTATAACAAGATCGAGCGCAAGCTGTTTCCGGATTCGCAATACCCTGAGATCGCGGTTGTCATCGTGCAGCCGGGCGGTTCGGCGAAGACCATGGCGGCCAATATCGCGGTACCTGTCGAGGAGGAATTGTACAGTCTGGGCGAGATCCGTCGTGTGCATTCATCGACGATTGACGAAGTGAGCGTGATCCGGGCCGAGTTCGAATACAGTAAAAATCTTGAGCTGGCGGCCAGTGATGTCGCCACCGCCATCGGCAAGATTCGTTCCTCACTGCCGCCGGATATTCTCGAGCCGCAAATCCACAAGATCTCTTCGGCCACAGCGCCGATTCTGGTGATCGCGGCAAGCCCTCGGCCCGGGCAACCGGGGGCGATGCCGCTTGAGGATGTGCGGCAACTGGCAGAGACCCGCATCAGGCAGCGACTCATCAAGTTGCCGGGCGTGGCCAATGTGGATGTATTCGGCGGTTACGACAAGGAGATCCAGATTCTGCTGGACAAGCAGAAGCTGGACCGCCACGGCATGAGCATGGCCCAGGTCCTGGCCACGCTACAGGCCAACAATCGGGATTACGCGATCGGCTTCATCGACAACGCGCAGAGCCGTTACCTGCTGAAATCTTCAGGACGCGCCGACAGCATTGATGCCCTGCGCCGACTGCGCCTGAGCGCGGATGTGACGCTCGGTGATGTGGCACAGGTGTATTTCGGCCATGCGGAGAACCTGACCGCCTATTTCGGTAATGGCCGGGAAGCCATCGCGCTGGCAGTGCAGCGCGGCCTCAACGGCGATGTGGTGCGCACCATCGAAGGGGTGGAGGCGGAACTGGATAAGATACGTGCCCTGTACCCCGGTCTGAGTTTCGAGATCACCGATACCCAGAAGGACACCATCGTCCAGTCCACCGATAACATGTTCGAATCGCTGCGCGATGCGATTCTGATGTCGGTGTTCGTGGTGTTTCTGTTCCTCGCCAGCTTCCGGCAGGTGCTGGTGGTGTTGTTCACCATACCGCTGGTGTACGCGGCCACGGTCGCGCTGATGTGGCTGTTCGGCATCGAGTTCAATGTGGTGACGCTGACCGGCATCATCCTCGCGCTCGGGCTGTTGCTGGATGATGCGGTGGTGGTAATGGAGAACATCGAACGCCATTACCGGCAGCTGGGAGCCGACATCCGCAGCGCGGTGATGCAGGGCACGCGCGAAATCATGTTCGCCGACCTTTCCGGCACCATCACCACCATGATCGCGCTGGCGCCGATCATGTTCGTCGGGGGCTATCCGCAAACCGTATTCCGCCCGCTGACCGGCACCCTGCTGTTGGCGCTGGCGGCCTCCTACCTGATTTCGATTACCGCGGTGCCCCTGCTGTCGATGATGATCCTCAAGATCAAGGCTCCATGGCTGCTCAAGGCCGAAGACCTGTTCCACCGTGCCACCGGTGCGGCCAACGGGGCGATACAGGGCTTTTTCTCCGCTGCGGTCCGTGCCGCGCTGGATCGTCGGAGCGTGGCGCTGTTGTATTTTCTGGTGCTGTTCGGTCTGTTTGGGATCAGCGTCAAGGGCGTGATGCCGTTGGTCGGTCAGGAGCTGATGCCGCCCATGGATACCGGCAGCGTGCAGATCCGCATTACCACAGACCCCAATCTTCCGATCAATGCCAGTGTGCGGGTGGCGAAAGAGGTGGACCGAATTCTGCGGGCCAACGGGCCTTTGGAACGGGTGTCCATGGCCATCGGCAGCGAGGCGGGCGTGCTCAGCATCGGCAGCGGGTCGGCCGCCGACCAGTTGTCGATCAATGCCACATATGTGAACCGCTATGAGCGCGATGAAACCATCTGGCAGATCGAGCGACGGCTGCGCAAGGCATTGGCGAGCATCGAAAATGTGAAGCAGGTGGATGTGGCCGACTATGGTGCGACCGCCCTGCCCAGTATACGGGCCAATCTTGATGTCATGCTCTCCGCCGGCAATTTTGAGGATCTGGTGGAGGCAGGAAAACAGGTGGAACAGGCCATGTACCGGACCCGGGGGGTGGTCGCGGTGTCCCGCACCTGGGATATCGACAAGACCGTATACAACCTCGACATCGATCCGCAGCGGGCGGCCTTCCATGGTCTCAGTCATTCCGACATTACCGGGCAGCTGCAGGCCATGCTGCGCGGTGTCGTGGTGTCCAGCTTTCCGCTGGCCAACAGCCGTGATCTGACGGTGCGCGTATGGTTGCCAAACGATCAGAGGGATCGCCTTTCGCTGTTGTCAACTCTGACGATCGATACCCCAAAGGGCGAGAAGATCCCGCTGGGTGCGGTGGCCCGGGTCAGCCGTGATCTGGAGCCGTCGATCATCAACCGTGAAGCGCTCAATTACACGCTGGACATTTATGGCCATCGTGAAAAGGCCGCCATTTCGCACATCATGTCCAGTTTTGCCGAAGCCTTCGGGGACACCCAACTGCCCGCCGGGGTGAGCATGGAGCAGGTGGGCGATGACAAGGAATTCAAGAAATCCGCTGCGCGAATGATCGGAGCCATCGGCTTTGCCATCGTGCTGATCTTTTTCACGCTGATCACCCTGTTCGATTCGGTGAAGGTGTCATTGATGATCATACTGTCAATTCCGCTGACCCTGATCGGCGCTTCCTGGATATTGCTGCTGCTCGAATACCATGTGTCGATGCCGGCGATGATGGGCTTCATCCTCCTGTCCGGCATCATCGTCAACAACGCCATACTGCTCATTCATTTTGCACAGGAAAAGATGGCTGAAGGGCTTGGCAAGCGGCAAGCCATGCTGGAAAGCATCCGTATCCGTACCCGGCCAGTGCTGATGACGGCCTTCGCAGTGGCTGCGGGGATGCTGCCCATTGCCCTGGGCTCGGCCATCGGACTTGAGCGACTGGCGCCGCTGGGCGCCGTGGCCATTGGCGGCCTGCTGGTCGGCACCTTCCTCACCCTGCTGTTCATTCCGTTGATCTTCATCTGGACGATGCGTGATGAAAAAACGTGAAATACCGGTTCACCCATTCTGACGGAGGCAAGACAATGACTGGAAATCTTATCGGCAAGCGCAATATCGGTATCGGCCTGATCGCCATGGCCGGTTTCATGGTGTACGGTTTCGTGCTCATCTACCTGCGCGATTTTGCGCCGGACAAGGAAGCCTGGATTGCATCCAGCCATCTCGGGCGCCATTTTGAAGCGCGGCTGGCCCATGTGCACGGCAACCTGTTCAGCATCTTGAACATCGTCTTCGGCTATATGCTGCTCAAGCTGCCGGTTGGGCGAACAATTGCCAGGTGGGTATCATGGCTGGCGATCGCTGGCCTGTTGATGCCGCTGGGCATCTTCGGAGAACTCTACCTTGGCTTGCCTTTTTACCCGGTGCTGGCCGGTGCCCTTTGCATCGTCACCGCGACACTGCTGTTGGCCACCGGCGTGTTGCGGATGCGGGTTCTCTGATGTGTTACCCGGCCATGCACGAGGCGCAAGCATTTTAAGGTTTGTTTAATCCTCGCCTGATAGGCTTCCCGTCATATCAATGACAGGAGCCAAAGATGATCGCACATCCCTCTGACGGCATCAGGGTCTGGGACCCCCTGGTGCGCGTGTTCCACTGGTCCCTGGTGGTGTTTTTCTTTGCGGCCTACCTGACCGAGGACGATTTCCTGACCGTTCATGTGTGGGCTGGCTATACGGTGGCCCTGCTGGTTGCCTTTCGCCTGGTCTGGGGCGTGATCGGCAGTCCTTATGCGCGGTTTACCGCCTTTGTCCGTTCTCCGTCGGCGGTGGCCGCTTACCTGCGTGACATGCTCCGTTTCAATGTGCCGCATTACCTGGGGCACAACCCCGCCGCCGGAGCGATGGTGATTGCATTGCTGGTCAGTCTGATTCTGGTGTCGGTCAGCGGCATGAGCATCATCGCCAGCGAAGGGCAGGGGCCGCTGGCCGGCACCTTTTTCGCCGCGCTGGATGCGGAATGGATGGAGGAGATCCATGAGTTTTTCGCCAATCTGACCCTGCTGCTGGTGTTTCTGCATGTGGCCGGCGTGCTGTTCAGCAGCATGCTTGAAGGCCAGAACCTGCCCAGGGCCATGATCACCGGCATCAAGAAATACCGTGACGACTATGTTGACCTTGAACGGAGGAACAAATGAAGAAGCGATACCCGAGCGCCGTCCTGTTGACGGCAGCCCTGATGCTGGCGCCGTCGGTACAGGCTGGCAATGCAGTCGATGAACTGCTTGCGCGCTACCAGGCCGAGGGCGCACAGACAACCGATGCCGTCCGCGGCGAACATCTGTGGAAGACGCCACAGGGCGAGCGCAGCTGCCAGACCTGCCACGGAAAGGACCTGACCCGCCCGGGCAGTCATCAGCGCACCGGTAAGGCGATCAAGCCGATGGCGCCGAGCGTGAACCCCGAGCGCCTGATGCAGACGCGAAAGATCGAGAAATGGTTTCTGCGCAACTGCAAATGGACCTTTGGGCGTGAATGCAGCGCTCAGGAAAAAGCCGATATTCTGGTTTTTTTGAAGAAACAGTGAACTGATTGGGAGAGTAAAGACATGAAAGCAAACTTCTGGATTGGGTCGGCACTGCTGGCGAGCATACTCGGTTTCGCTGTTTATGGTGTAGGCAGCAGCCTGGCCTCGGGAGGCTACGGATTCGACGATGATGACGACGAATACGGTTACCGCAGGGCTCCAAACCTGCAGGCCATGCGGGTGGAATCGAAGCTCTACCAGGAA
>Ga0256839_1004740_pt1 | contig 13047 bp, 10 predicted proteins | sample 354166metaG_FD_185968 | JGI IMG/M metagenome (GOLD analysis project Ga0256839, IMG submission 185968) | Hydrothermal vent microbial communities from Mid Atlantic Ridge, Atlantic Ocean - 354-166 | ecosystem: Environmental > Aquatic > Marine > Hydrothermal vents | place: Atlantic Ocean: Mid... | reverse complement strand
CGCTAGCCGCTCAGGAGCAAGGCAACGAAAAGTTGCTCGAGCCCAAGCCAGAGAGTGTCGAGCGTGCGAGATTCGTTGACTTCAATGGGCAGCTTGGACTCGGGCTCGCCTCGCTCGAAACAATCGGCGAACGGATCGACCAGGCCCGGCTCGGTGCCGATCCCGTCAAATTGGCTCACGCCGCCGCATTGTTGCGCGTTGCGGAGCACGCCAGTGGGAAGACAGCCAAGATCCACTCCAAATCGATTGCCGCCGAATCGACCGAGTTGGCGATGGCGCGGGGGAACCCAACGGAGCTCCGCGTCGTGGCAGGATTGGTTGGCGGATCCGACGCGAAAAAGATGATCGCACAAGCCGACAAGATTCAGGAAGCCGAAGAGGCGGGTGAGACAAGCAAGGAACTGGAGGGGAGGTTGATTGTCGACAACCACTCGCATTCCGACGTCTATGTTTATGCCGATGGTCGGTTTCTCGGGCATGTTCATGCGCATCAACAACGAGTGTTCAACTATGTCGATGCGCACCATAATGTCGAAGCTCGAGACAGGTTGGGTCATCGTTGGTTGGGAGACGTCCACTACGGACACTACCACACGTATCGTTTTGTTCTTCAACCGCCGCATCATCACTAGGGTCCGCGGTTTTCCAGCGGTCACCTGACAGGAGGCCTTGCCTAACCGGTAAGGCCTCTTTCCGCGCGATGTCCTATCCGGTCGAGATTTCCGGTGAAGATCATCCCATGGATGGGCCGGGCGAACTGGCTTCTTGACGCTGCCTCCAGGGCCCAATAAAATGCTGGTTGGCTAACACGAGACCTGGCGTGTGGTTCAGGCGGCGGTACTCGGGACGTGGCGGCACCGAATCGGGAGTGGGGGGAGTGGGAGCGATGCGTGCAATGAAAGTGTGGCGCCGGGTACTTTGCTGTATGTTGGCGATTCCGGTGATCGGCTCCGCGGGGAACGCATGTGCCGACGTCGGCAAGAACGTGCCGTTGCGCCGGTGTTGGGCCGTGCTTGTGGGTGTCAACTACACCGATCGGACCGACAACGCCGCTTTTCCACCGTTGGACAATGCCGCCCATGATGCTGTGACGGTGTCCGAGCATCTACTGAAGTATTATGAAGGGTACTCGGAGACGCGTATTCGAGTCTTGACGGATCCGGCGGAAAAGGTCGATCTGCTTCCCACCCGGTCCAATATCGACAGCGCGATCACCTGGCTGGAGCAGCATGTCCAGAAAGGCGATTCCGTACTCCTGTTCTTTGCCGGCCACGCGTTTCCTTCCAATGCGGGAGGGGCTGTTTTCTTGCCCCGCGATTACCAATTGAAGGAGGGGTCCTCCGAGTTGGCGGAAACTTCCGCGTACAGGCTGGGACAACTCGTGGAGAAGCTCCAGACGCTGGAGTGCAAACAGCGGCTATTGATTTTGGACTGCTGTTACGCGGGGGCTGTTTACGACCGAATCACTCCGGCCGTATTGGGAGGCCAGGAAAAGCCTCAATCGATGTACTTCGACGCGTTGAGTCTGGAAGAGAGCCCCGCCTTTCAAATCATCGTATCGGCTCGCGCCACACAACGAGCCGATGATGGAGGCGCTCGCCGGAACTCGAAGTTCACTTACCATCTGGTCAACGCATTGAAATTCCACGGGGCCAAGCGTTCCGGGACCTCGCACCCCTACGTGTTGGCTCGCGAACTGGTCGACTATGTCCGACTCCGTTTCGACGACGACGAGAGTCAACGGCCCGACTGCCGCAATCTCTATCACACGGGAGACTTTTTCTTTCGCCCCCGACACGATCGCGACTTGTTTGACGAGTTTCGCATGCCGTCTAGCGAACAGAGTGAGCTACTGGCCGTCGTGGCCAGCCAGCAGGGGCATTGGTGGTTTGAGGAGATGCCCTGGTGCATTCCCGGCCTGCGGAAGCGCATCTTCGACGAAGTGCTGACTCGACATCGAACCAAGAAACGGAGCCGATCTCAGTTGGCACCGGTGTTCAGTCCCAAGCAGATGCGAGAAGTCGCCAGGGAGATCCTCAAAAGGGCGGAGACAGCGCAGGCGGAAGGCACAATCCAGGGCCTGCGCATGAGGCACGCCGAACTGCTGTTCGACGCGCAGGAGAACGGAAAACTCCAGGATGCGCTGGTGCAGATCGAATCGGAATTGACGGCGCTGTTGGAGCGGTCGGGAAAGGCGCCTCGAGGGAGTGGTGCCGTTGCTGCCGCGAGTGAGCCGCCCATCGGGGCTAGGTTGGAAGCGGTCGATTTGCACCTGCTGGCCGTCGTCCGTCATGCACTTCAGGAAGAGGACGGGCAAGCGGCATACGAACGGGCAATCCGGGCCTATCGGGAGCAGGCGGCACGGACCGATCCCGCAGGTGCGGCCGACGGAACAGACGAACGGGAAGAATCGGGCGGCCGGTCGGAAATCTACCATGCGATTCCGCGAGCCCTGTGCCATGCCGACTATGGCGAGTTCTTGCAGCAGATCGGCCGGCAGCCCCAACAGGCAGTGAAGCAGTATCGTGCTGCGATCGAGATTGTGAGAGATTTCGTGCCGGAGAGGGCTCCACGCGAGCAGGACGGCGGAACGTCGCGGCCGGAGCTTGTGGCGAAACTGTTTTCCGTGTTCGTATTGACCCGAATGGCCGACTCGCACTTGTTTCTCAATCACTGGGACGACGCCAATCAGAGTTTGGAGGAGGCGTTGGTCCATGTGCAGGACGTGGCCGCAGGACATTACCTCGAGGCGCACGTACATCGCCGTCGCGCATGGGCGCAGATCATGCAATGGCGGATGTCTCAGGCCATTCGCTCGTTTGGAGATTCGAACGCCGTACTCGACCGGCTTTTTGAACAGGAACGCCAGGACCGGATCGACAATGACGTTTCGCCGGTCGGAACCCCACGGTCGGCAGGTGCGCCGCCTCGGTGGAATCGTCTACCAGAAGCCTTCATCAAATCGACCAATCACGCTGCGAAGCTCGCGTACCTGCATAACTTGCACGGAATCGCCATGGCCCGCAGATTTCTTGGGGACACGACACAGGCCGCGCGCGAATATCGCTGGCTCAGTAGTGAAGTGGAACACGCGATCGTCGCATTCCGGCAGACGACGGTCGATCGCAATCTGGAACGCCATTTCGTGTTGCGAATTGTCAATACTTTGGAACGGCTGGGAGACTGCAACCTGTTTGGAGACCCCATGCAACGGCAACTTGGTGAAGCCGTAGATGACTACCGCCGAGCGCTGCAGTACGTTTACGTGCTTCGCCAGTGGGAAAAGTCACCGGATTTGCGGGTTCGAACCAGCGACCGGTGGATGGGAGTTCTATTGTACAAGCAGGCCTTGGCGCTGAGCGTGCCGTCGCCTGTTCGGGACACGACATTGGCATTGGAGATGTGCGAAGAGGCGGACAAGCTCTTCGCCAAGCAACAAAAGACGGCCACCGATACCTGGCAAGCACTGGGAAAACTGGCCACCGCAACAGTCCGCTTGCTCGACACGGCCGGCCATCCGTCTGCTCAGGCCGGTAGTCCAAGAGTGATGGGAAGGAGTGAGCGTCCGTCGCAGGATGCTGCCGCCTCCCCTGACCTGAGTTCACTGCTGAAGGCTTGGAAACGGCAACCCGTTGACATGCGCCGTGTGGCCGCCGACCAACTTCGCACGGCCATCATCGAGTATCGCGACGTGACCGGACTGAGGCCTCATCGGGATCAACTCGAAGTTTGCTTGTTCGCCGCCAAGGTTCTGATCGAACATGGCGGTGATCGTTCACGGTTTCGCGCCTCGGCCGACTCGGAGTTGCTGCACAGCTTTTGTCGTATGGCTCTGTTTCGCGACACCAGTGATTCCCACGGAACAGGCGAAAGAAGCGAGGCTCGAACGTATCTGCGGCCGTATTACGATGCCATTTTTCGTTCACGGTCCGTGCATGCCGCCGAGAGTCCGGTCGTTGTGAAGGAGCTGATCGAATTGCAGAGTGAGGCGACCAGTGGCCGGCGTCATCACAAGCAAGAGAAGTTGGAACCGGTTCTTGCGATCTATGTTGTGAGAGAAGGCGGAGATTGTTATCTGTTGTGGGACGAACCGGCGGCGCCCGGTGTCTGCGTCTCGCTCGGACAGTACTATGGCATCGCGTCCATATCGCAAGCGACCAGCATCAGTCCGGCTTCCGGTATCGAAAAGGGGCCCACAAGTCCGATCATGGTACCTGCCGCCGGGATGGATGGCGACCGAGCGGCGGTGTCGGCGAGTGGCGCGCTCGGCACGGGAAGCATCCCGCTTCCGAGACAGATCCGCGAGCGAATGGAGGCTCTGGCTGCGCGCGGCGGTAACCATCGGGAAAGCGGCGTCGCGGTGATCTGGCGGCCCGATCCTCGGTTGGCCGTGGCGGCGCGTTACCAGCCGATCGTGGCTCGAGTCGATTCGGCGACCGGCTCTGGTTCGTCTACCACCACGACTTTCAAGTTGATCTGGGCTCAGGATGCCGAACAGGGCGGCTCTCGCAATTGTCCGTTTCGTCTGCCGCACGGGATCGCGTTGCGATGGGGCGAGCCATGACCCACAAGATTGTGCGATTTCGCGACGAACTGGTAAGTCCCAATCCGCAGTTCCTGGAGGCTCGCTTCCTGATCTCTTATGCAATCCAGCGCCTCCTGTCCATCTTCGGAGAAGAGCAGACGTAGTGCCACCGACGCCGCCGTGGAACGCGCACTGCAAGGGCCGGTCGCTGTCGTTTCCACAACGACTCAAATGCGAAATGAGAACCAATTTGAACCGGTCGATGCCTGTTGTCGCTCACTGCGCGTCTCCCATTTTCATAGAACGTGGATATCAGGCGGGTCTGCAGCGGACCGAAAGAACCTTTGGGGCCCGGCAAGGCGTCGGCGTCGGACGCATCCCTGAGATTCAGGAGGCGCACCAGTCTGTCTCTGGAAGGTCGAGTCAAGCCCGCCGAGAGATCGAGCCAGTATTCCAACACGGCTCGTTGATCCACATCCAGCGTCTGCAACACGCGATGGACGAACTCTCTCTCGAAGGCCAACCGGTAACTGCGAACGGATGTTGGCTGGGCCGTGTGGTCGGCCAGCCTCGAGCCTCGGCTAGATTTAACCGTCCAGCCGATTGCTTGTCAAGCAATTTCCTGGAACGGCGGGAGTTCATTCGGGCGCACGGAGTCGCTACGGTGGTGTGACGAAGAGAACCGTGCTTTGAGTGGCAGTGTATGCAGCTCGATCTCTGGGAGCCGAGTCCGGTGCTGTCGAATGATCCGGGTCCGGCCCAGGACGACGTGCCCGCGAGTGACCTGCTAGAATGGAGCCATGAAGAACGCCTCGCACGTGTCGGCCAAGGGACGCGGTACTCCGATGAACCCCGCCAATCGGTTCGAGTCGGTCGAAACGACGGCGGACTGGGAACATCTTGCCGGCGTCGAAGAATGCGGCGTCTCGGCACTGCCCACTCAGTACCTCCCGGACGAATCCCGCTCGATCGTCTCCACCAACGACAGTCCCGACATTCCCTTTCGCTTCAGTCTCAATCCCTACCGGGGTTGCCAGCACGGATGCGCCTATTGCTACGCTCGGCCCACACACGAGTTCCTTGGGATGAGCGCTGGCCTGGACTTCGAGTCGAAGATTCTGGTGAAGCACCGGGCCGCCGAATTGTTTCGATCATGGCTGTCGAAGCGGCGCGAGGCTGCCGACGTCATCGTGCTCAGTGGTGTGACCGACTGCTACCAACCCTGCGAACGGCGGTATCGCCTGACCCGCCAGTGTCTCGAAGTGGCACTCGAGGCTGGCCAGCCGATCGGGATCGTCACCAAAAACGCCTTAGTGCTGCGGGACCTCGACCTGTTGAGACGCATGGCCGAGCAGAATCTCATCCGAGTCTCGATCAGCCTGACGACGCTCGATTCCGAGCTGGCTCGCGTGATGGAGCCGCGCTGTAGCACACCGGCCGCTCGTCTGCGAGCGATGGGCGCGCTGCGTTCCGCGAATATTCCCGTGGGCGTGATGACGGCTCCCGTCATACCCGGACTGAACGACAGTGAGCTGCCTGCCGTGCTCGAGGCGGCGGCCGAAGCGGGTGCCCAGACCGCCGGCTACCAGTTGCTGCGATTGCCGCTTTCGGTCGAGCCGATCTTTGTGGACTGGCTGGAGCGGACTCAAGGAGCCGCCCGCCAGCGGATCGAGTCCCGCATTCGAGCGACGCGCGGCGGAGAACTGAACGCGAGTCGTTTCGGCGAGCGGATGCGCGGGATCGGACAGATCGCCGATTCCATTCGCAGCGTGTTCGAGGTGTGGGCGCGAAAACTGGGACTCGATGAACCACCGCCTCCGCTCGACACCAGCCGGTTTCGGCCGCCGGTGATCGATGGTCAGCAGTGGCTGTTTCCGTAGAGGGCTGAGGCGGTCCGCCGCCGGTGAGGGGGAATCGCAGGCAGGCAGGCAGTTCCCGCCTTGCCTACGCGGGGACCAGTCGCAGCGCATCGCGCGTGACGTGAGCCAGTTGGCGATAAAGCGATGTCTCTGCGCGGGATTCTACTTCGTCCAGCAACGGTGAGGCCCAGGATAGATGAGCGGCATGGTAGGTCGCCGCCAGAGACTCGAGTTCCTCCGGGTGGGATTCCCACAGGTCGTGCTGGCCGAGAATATGAGCCATCACGTCGAGTTGGACGGCAAGATGGTCGTGGGGCACGTTGCCGCTGTCTACTCGAGACGCATAGCCCACCAGATCGATCCATTGCCGCATCGAGACTGTCGTTTCCGATTCGAGCATCCCGTGTTGCCACACCGACTGACTGGGAATGCGATGACCTCGAGGCCCTACGAAGAGGCGGCAAAAGTCGACCGACAGCATTTCCAACATGGCTGCGTCGATGAGTGGACTGGACGTGTCGCAGGAAATCGGAAAAAACGCGGCGAGGATCGGATCCCGGTTCAGGAGATCGACCAGGGTGGGGTCGACTTCCCGCAGCCAGAGTCGTGCGAGCAGACGGTAGAGCCCCGCTGTTGCTCGTCGCTCATCGGCAGACCAACAGAAACCGCCGTTCATCCGATTTTCCGAATCGACACCACGGTATCGTGAAACGCCTGTTGACCGGTCACGGGGTCGGGAGCGATGGGCATCACCCGATTTTGATTCCAGCCGTTGCCCGTGTTGGGTTTCCACTTTCCGGGAGTGCCGCCGGTAGAGTCTTCCCACCACATGTTGCGTTCCCAGTCGGCGTCTCGCAGCAACGCGCCGTCGGTTCCCGCCAGATGCGTTCCGGCGACCGTGTTTTTCTTGGCCTGCGCGACACTGGTGTATTGCCAGTGTCCACAGGAGTTGCTCATCGCGAGGACTCGAGGATGGATGCCCTCCATCACCACTACGGGCACTTGCAACCGTCCCGCGATCGGTCGACCCCGCGGATCGACTTCGATCGAGCGGTCTTGGGACAGGTGAGGCGACCGGCGTTGCAACTCGCGTGAATGATACGCGGTAATCTCGATCCAGTCGCCGTCGCGCAGGCCCAGCCGCCGGGCCGTGTCCGGGTGGATCCAGGCCGGGTTGGTGTGGACGATCTCGGCCAGCCATTTGAGGTTCATCGTTCGGCCGTGGTTATGGACATTCCATTTGAAACTCGTCATCACCAACTCGTCATCGCTCAGTTCCCGGAGTTCGACCGGTTGGAACCAGGTCGGCATCGGCTCGATATCTACGTCGTGTCCTTGATGGGCGTCCGGTCGATTGGCGGTGCGAGTGACGCCACTTTGGCGGATCAGCTCCGAGCAATCTTGATTGCGGCCGACTCGCTGGGCGAACAGACTGCGGATTTCGAACTTGCGGCTGGGCGTGGCAAAGCCTCGAAGAGGAGTGCCATCGACCATGATGCCGATCCCGACACCGTCTTTGGCGATGATGCCGGTGTCGGGGTCGGTGATCGTCCCTCGCAGTTCTTCATCGGTCAGCTTTCGCAAGTGGGGTTCGTAGTACGGCTGGCGATCGCTTTCCCAAATCCCTTCGTCAAGCAGCCGCTCGAGGCCGCTTTTTCCGGTGCGTGGATTGGCCGGTACGTTGGCCGCCCAGCGTTCCATGTACTGTTGGACCGATTCATTCGGGTACCACTTTTCCATGCCGCCTCCGATGCGTCGCGCCAGTTCGGGGAAGAAATCGCGAATGTCACGCGACTCTCCCAGCGGCTCGATCATCGGCGTGCGCAGTCCTGTGTAGGGCCGCAATGCGTACGAAGCTCGGGCATCGAGGTCCCATCGTTCCAGATAGGTGGCCCAGGGAAGGACGAGATCGGCATAATGAGCGGTCTCGTTATAGAAGCAGTTGATGCAAACGTGGAAGCCGATGCGTTGTTCATCGGTCAGTACTTGCTGTGTGAGACTCTCTTCCGGCCAGGTGAGCGGCGAGTCGAGATTGTAGGTCATGTAGACTTGCAATCGGGCTCGTTGCTGCCACAGATAGAGATAGATGATCTCTCCGACTCGCATCCGCCTCCAGACATTGGCCAGAGGATATTCGGGTGGATCTTCCAGGACGCTCCAGGTAGCAGGAGTCGGTGGGAGAGGTGGCGGCTTGAGTGCCGGATCGATGCTGCTCCAGGGGGACCAGCACCAGCCTCCTTTCTTGCCGACGTTGCCCACGACCGCATTGAGCAAGTGAATGGCTCGGTCGTTGTAGTAGCCGTTGAGATGTGCCGAACTGCCGCGGTTGCACAGCGTGGTGCAGGTGGGAGCGGCCTCGGCGAATTCGAGTGCAATTCGCCGAATATCGGCGGCGGGGACACCGCTGATCTTCTCAGCCCACTCGGGAGTGTATGGAGCGAGATGTTCCTTGAGTTCGTGGGCAGAGACGTTGGTCCATCGGTCGAGGAACGAGTCGTCCTGCAATCCGGCTTCCAGAATGGCGTGGCTCATGGCCAGCGCGATGGCGCCGTCGGTTCCCGGAAATGGCGCGTGCCACTCGTCGCTGGCTCCCGCCGTATTGGAGAGCCGCACGTCGAACGTCACCAGCTTAGCGCCGTTGCGGAACCTCGCGTCTTGAATACGGGATGCCAGGGGTATGTGACCCTGGTGGGCTTCGAAGGCGTTCGAGCCGAAATTGAGAATGTACTTGGTGTTGGCGACATCGTTGAGGTCCCAGTCGCTTTCCCAGATGTATGTCAGATTGGCGGCTCGCCGGTTTCCCGAGCAGAGTGCTCGGTGACTCAGTTGCGTCCGCGTCCCGAACGCGTTGAGAAATCGTTTGACGGCGTCCTTGCTGCGCAGACGCCCCTGGTGAAACGCGAACTCTTCGAGACGACCGCTGTCTCGTACGGCTTTCAGGCGAGCTGCGATTTCATCGAGGGCCTCGTCCCAGGAAATGCGCTTCCACTGGCCGGCGCCGCGCGGCCCGACGCGGCGCAACGGGTAGAGCAATCGCTCGGGATGGTACAGGTGATTCAGCCCCGCGTGGCCTTTGGCGCACAGGAATCCGCGACTGTTCGGGTCGCGCGGGTTTCCTTCGATCTTGACAAGGCGGCCGTCTTGCACGTGGCCGATGATCCCGCACACTGTGCTGCAGAGCTGACACATTCCCGGGATCTGCTTGGTGTTTTTGTACTTGTCACGCTCCGGCCAGTTGCGTTTGGCACCCGGGCCGGGCAGTTGGCATACACCGGGGGCGGCTCCCAGTTTTCCCGTCTCGTACGGTTTGCCTCGAATGCGGCGCCATTTTTCCAGATTGATGGCTTGTTGTTGCGGGGACAATTGAGCCGCCGGCGATTCGCCGCCCGGCGGCAGCGCAGACTCGGAATTCGGCGGCCGACATCCGCTGAGAGCGGCCAGGGCGGCGGGGCTCGAGGCGGCCAAGCCGAGTCTCAGTAGTTGACGTCGTGTGGTGCGAGTGTCGTTCATAGTTGGTCCAATCCTGGTAGGCGATGTCGGGCCCTTGGACCAAGGGCCGCTTGGAAGCGATTCAACGAGGTTTCGATTTCCACTGGTAGATGTCGTAAGCCGATCCGGAATACGACTCGCCTTCGGACGGCAGGTCTCGTTCCAGTTCGGCCGGAGCCGGTCCGGCGAACCACATGCGAGGCCGAGTCTGCTTTTCCGTACGCAACTGGACGAGTTCAACACCGTCGTCGCAGGCCGAGTTCATGGCCCCAGTGATCGGCGAGTCGGGGTCGTTCAGGTCGCCGAAGTAGAGCGCCTGCGAGGGGCAGGTGGAGACGCAAGCGGGTGCCATGTCCGCCTGCTCGCGGTGGTAGCAGTTGTGGCACTTGACGGCTTGTTTGGCCGTGGGATCGATGTAGATCGCCCCATACGGGCAAACGTCGACGCAATTGGCGTTGCCGCAGCAAACATCGTAGTCGACCGCTACCGTACCGCCGGTCGTTTTGTGGAGTGCTCCGCACGGGCAGGCTTTGATGCAGGGCGCATCTTCGCAGTGCTGGCACGACATGGGAAGGAAGACGCGGGCGACTTTCGGGTACCGGCCGACGTCCTTATAAAATGTTTGGCGGATGAAATGGCCCAGCGGCACGTCGTTCTCCGCTTTGCAGCTCACTTCACAAGCGTGGCAGCCGAAGCAGCGGCGTGTGTCGACGAACCAGCCGTACCGTTTGCCGTCGTCGGGGGACCGCATTCGGTCTTGCCAGAACGACTCGGGTTGGTAGGGTCCCTGAGGCTCGTTGTCGTCGCCGACCGACGGGGATGCGGCGGCGGCCAGTGGCAGCGCGGCCGCGCTGCGCAGCGCCTCGCGGCGAGTCAGTGGGGGATCCGACACGGTTGTTTCCTCCTCGTAGCACTCCTCCCGGCGCGGGAGAGCCCGCACAGGACGACCCAGTATAGCAGCGAAGGTGAGAGTCTGCACCGGTGTCGGTATCGTTGCGACGGATGGAGCAGGCCGAGAGCCATGACGTGGGGCGGTTGTCGTCGGCGACCGAAATCGTGTGGGTGGCCCGCTTCACCGATGACGATTTCCGCACCAGTTTTCTGTTGCCGCATTGAGGCAGCAGACGTAGTCGTGCTTGCATCGACGGCGTTGCATCCGTCGTGACCGCAGATGGCAGTCTCCTGCGAAAAATGGCACCCACCGGCCCTCGTTCTGGTCCCCAGCAGTCTAATGGGGTCTTTCGTTGCAACATCCACGGTTCCTGGGCGCACCCGGATGATCGGGGCCGTCCGTCGGGCGGCCATCGCGGAAAAGACGTTTTCTTGGGGGGACTCACAGCCCGGGCTCGACCACGAGCGTCTCACGTTCTTGTGCAACGGTGTCCCTCGCCGTCGGACCAACGTCGAGGGAAATGGGATCCGCGAAATCCTGGCGGAAGATCCCTGGCAGGTATCGGTGGCGGCGGTGGTGGCGAGCCGAACTCCGCAGCGGGCTCCCAGGGCTTGGCGAGCCGATTCGTTTTGGTAGACTAACGAGGTGTCCCGAAATCCCCGGCCGCATGCGACCCGGGCCGGGCAGCGATGCGGCGGGGTTCGGTCGAGGCTCCACGACTTGCCAGAGTGGCGGAATTGGCAGACGCGCTGGATTCAAAATCCAGTGAGGGTTAACCTCGTGTGGGTTCGACTCCCACCTCTGGTACTTGCCGGCCGTTCAGGTCTCGTTCCACTCGCCCGGCACCGGCACGGGGTAGAAGCCGTCTGGTCCCGGCTGGACGGGCGGTTCGGTGTCGTAGTCCATGGCGTCGATGTTCTTCACGAACTGGAAGTCGGACTGCGTGATCTCGTCCCAGGTGATCACGCGACCGCTGTGGAGCGCGGCTCGTCCCATCAAGTCCGCAAAGTTGGACAGCGCCGCCCGCTCGACTTCGTTCTGCGGATTGTCTTCGCGGATGTTCTTCAACAACACATTCCACTCGGCATCCCACGGCGTGTATTTTTCCTCGGGTGCCTCCCAGGCGATGTTGTCTTTTTCGATCCGCTGGTCTTTGTAGATCCGAGTCGTTCCCGCATGGATGTTGCCGGAGAACTGTCCGGCGCACTTGGTTCCATGCACGAACGTGGCGAACTCGTTGTAGCAATGTCCCCCGAGCCAGCGGACGTCGTCGGTGGCTTTGGTGCCGTCGGCGAAGGTCCATTCGATGTGGATCGAATCGAAACCTTGCCCGTGATTGGGGCTGTTGGCCATGCGGCCGCCGATACCCAGAGCGGACACGGGGTAGGCTCCCTTGAGCCAACAGATTTCGTCGATCTGATGAATGTTCATTTCGGCGAACAGGCCGCCGGAGACCCAGAAGAATCGCACGAAGTTGCGGATCTGCCACAGTAGCTCACTGTAGTTCTTCGGTTTGGGGCCCATCACGCCGACCCGGTGCATGCGGTAGGCCCGGATCAATTGCAGTTGGCCCATCTGTCCGTCTCGAATCCGCTCGATCATCGCCTGCCGGTTGACACTGTGGCGGCATTGCAGCCCGGCGGCCACTTTCAGGTTCTTCTTCTTGGCCTCCTCGCCCGCCTTCATCAGACGCCGCAAGCCGGGCGGGTCGGGCGCGAATGATTTCTCCATGAAGACATTCACACCCTTCTTCACGGCATATTCGAGTTGAGTCGGGCGGAAGTAGGCGAAATTGGTGATCATGGCCACATCGTTGGGCCCCAGACAGTCGATCGCCTTCTTGTAAGCGTCAAAGCCGATGAACTGCCGTTCCTTGGGAACGTCCATTCGATCGCTGAACTTGGCCGATAACGCCTTGTAGGCTCGGTCCATCTTGTCCTGCACGATGTCGGCCATCGCCACCAGCTTCACAGGGCCGTATTCCGAGTTCATGGCGTTGGCCACGGCGCCGCTGCCACGGTTGCCGCAACCGATCAGCGCGAGCCGAATCGTGTTGTCTTCGCCGGCATGGACGGCGGGAACGGCCATGCCCGCCAGCGCGGCACCGGCGGCGACCTGCCCGGTTCGGTTGAGAAACTGGCGACGATCGGGCTGGGAAGTACGATCCGCTGAGTTGTCCGAGTAGGTCATTGTGCGACTCCTGGGGAGGTGTGAGGTGTGAAGTGTGAGGTGTGAAGTGTGAGGTGTGAGGTGTGAGGTGTGAAGTGTGAGGTGTGAGGTGT
>Ga0256839_1004739_pt1 | contig 13051 bp, 12 predicted proteins | sample 354166metaG_FD_185968 | JGI IMG/M metagenome (GOLD analysis project Ga0256839, IMG submission 185968) | Hydrothermal vent microbial communities from Mid Atlantic Ridge, Atlantic Ocean - 354-166 | ecosystem: Environmental > Aquatic > Marine > Hydrothermal vents | place: Atlantic Ocean: Mid... | reverse complement strand
TGTTGTCATTTCGAGCGCAGCGAGGAATCTGGGGGCGGTGGCATAAGATTTCTCCCTGCGGTCGAAATGACAACGAATGTTGTCATTCCGAGCGCAGCGAGGAATCTTGGGCCGGTGGCATAAGATTTCTCCCTTCGGTCGAAATGACAACGAATGTTGTCATTCCGAGCGCAGCGAGGAATCTTGGGCCGGTGGCATAAGATTTCTCCCTTCGGTCGAAATGACAACGAATGTTGTCATTCCGAGCGCAGCGAGGAATCTTGGGCCGGTGGCACAGGATTTCTCCCTTCGGTCGAAATGACAGGGAGGTGAGGTCGAAATGACAACGTTCCTGTCATTCCCCCTTTCCCTGTCATTCCGAGCGCAGCGAGGAATCTTGGGCCGGTGGCGCAGGATTTCTCCCTTCGGTCGAAATGACAGGGAGGTGAGGTCGAAATGACAGGGAGGTGAGGTTGAAATGACAGCGCGACTTCCGACTGGCATGAAACTTGTATATATCCTGGCACACAAGAGACGAAACCAGCTGATACGAATCCAAGCATGCACTGCAAGCGCCTTCTGATCGGACTGCTCGCCCTGCTGCCTGTGGCGGCACAGGGCAGTGCCTATCAATCGCTGGCCTCCATCCGCCAGGCCGCGGAAAGCTTCGTGCTCAGCCACGCCCATGCCTCGGGAGACGGGAGCATAGAGGTGGCCATCGGGGAACTCGACCGGCGGCTGCGGCTGCCCTTGTGCGGTCAGCCCCTGCAGGCCTTCCTGCCTCCAGGGGGACGCCTGCAGGGAAATACCACGATCGGCGTGAGCTGTCCCGATGCCCGGCCGTGGAAACTCTACGTGCCCGCGCGGATCAGGCACATCGACCGGGTCATCGTCGCCAGGTATCATCTTCCCCGGGGCACACGCATCCAGGCAGGAGACCTGGCCTATGAAGAACGCGATCTGGCCGCCCTGAACCGGGGCTATTTCACCGAGCAGGAGCGGCTGGTGGGAAAAGTCCTGAATCAGCCCGTGGCAGCGGGCAAGGTCATCAGCCCCTATATCATCAAGAACCCCAGACTGGTGAAGCGGGGCCAGGGCGTGACCATCCTGGCTGCCGGCAGCAGTTTCGAGATCCGCATGAAGGGCAAGGCCCTGATGGACGGCAGCGCGGGGGATTACATCAAGGTCAGGAACATCAAAAGCCAGCGCATCGTCGAGGGCGAGGTGATCGGGGCGGGCCTCATCAAGGTACCGCTCTAATTCATGGGGTTATTCTGCCGATATCCTTACCGGAGCGCAAAGGAGACCATCACATGACAATCGAAATCAACGGTCATTCCACTTCCCCGCTCAGCAACGCGAGCAACAACAAGCAGGACGTGAAGGGCCCGCGGGCGGGAACGGACGGCGCGTCAGACGCCGCAGGCACCTTGCAGGATCAGGACAAGGTCAGCCTGACGGAAACCGCGTCCCTGATGCAGAAGCTCGGCGAACGCATCAGCGAGACACCCGTGGTGGACCAGGAGAAAGTGGCCTCGATCCGGCAGGCCCTCGCGGAAGGCCGCTACGAGGCCGATTTCACACGGGTGGCGGAAAAAATGATGGCCTTCGAGAGCGCGCTGGAGCGTGCCTGATCTGCCGGCGCATTCCATGAACCACCACCCCAGCCCCGTCACTGGATTCCTGGAAATCGTCCGGGACGGCATGGCGTCGGCCCGCAATCTGTTGTCGTTCCTGGAACAGGAAAACACGGCACTGCGCAACAATGACCTGGATGGCTTCCTCGACCTGGCACAGCGCAAGAAGGCAGAGATCGTCGTCCTGGAAGGCATAGAGCAGCGCCGTGCTGCCCTGCTGCACGCCATCGGCATGGCCGACGACGCGCAGGCCATGGCGGATTTCCTCATTCGCCACGACAACGAACACGCCGACATGAGCGGGCACTGGCAGAAATTTCTGGGTCTGCTCAAGGCCTGCCAGCGGCTGAACGATACCAACGGGCGCATGATTCATGCCCGCCAGCAACAACTGCAACAGGCGCTCGAAATCCTGCGCGGCCAGCTGGGCAGTGGCGAACTCGCCTATGACCAGCAGGGCAAAACCACCAAGGACATCACACCCACTCCCATTGCCAAGGCCTGAGGGCTTTCTCTGAGGGATTTTTCGCGTCCAGGGTCGCTCCTGCGGGAGGGCAGGTGCACCGCTCTCGGCGTGAATCATGCCAGCAAAACGTCCGCAGAACGCCGCCCAGGGATTTTTCCCAATACCCGTCAGCAAAACTAAAGTTTCGACTCCCGGAGACGATAGACACCGTATCGGAAGAGGCTCCAGGGAAAAGGAAAGGGAATGGATTGTCACCGGGGGACACACGCAATGGCGGGCGAATCTCCAGACGAGAACCCAGCACCAGGCGAGGGGAAGGGCAGTGACCGGCCCGGAGGGGGGACGGTCATCCGCTGCGGCGGGTTGCTCAATATCAGCCAGGCCAACCACCTGCGCGACCTCCTGCATGAGGCCAGCGGACAGCACGATGTCATCACCCTCGATCTCGATGAGCCAGAGCGCATCGACACGGCCGGCGTCCAGTTATTGTACAGCTTCATAAACTACAGCAAACGCAATGGCATCCTTCTTCAATGGCACAATGTCCCGCCAGCGCTTCACGAGATGGCGGCACAATTGGGCATGAAGGCGTTATTGCAGCATCCGCCACGGGCATAAGGCACTGCCTTGCTGCAAGGCGGCAATAAAGGAGGTTGATTATGGCAAGTATCCTTGCGGTCGATGATTCCGCATCCATGCGGCAGATGGTGACATTTGCCCTGCAAAAGGCCGGTCACGAGGTCGTGGAGGCCGCTGACGGCGAACAGGCCCTGGCCCTGGCAAAAACCAGGAAGGTCAACCTGGTCATCACCGATGTCAATATGCCGAAGATGGACGGCATCACTCTGATCAGGGAGCTGCGCACCCTGCCCGACTACAGGTTCACGCCCATCCTGATGCTGACCACCGAATCCGCGCCGGAGAAGAAGCAGCAGGGCAAGGCGGCCGGCGCCACGGGCTGGCTGGTCAAGCCTTTCAACCCGGACCAGCTCATCGCCACCATCAGCAAGGTGCTGGGTTAGCCCTCGACATGAGCATCGACATCAGCCAGTTCCACCAGACCTTTTTCGAGGAGAGTCTCGAGGGGCTGGACATCATGGAATCCGGCCTGCTCAGCCTGGATTGCGGCACGGTGGACACGGAAACCATCAACGCCATATTCCGTGCCGCGCACTCCATCAAGGGCGGCAGCGCCACCTTCGGATTCACGCAGGTGGCGGAATTCACCCATGCCATGGAGACCCTCCTCGACGAAATGCGGGAGGGCAAGCGCCAGGTCACACAGGAATCCGTCGAGGTCCTGCTCAGGGCCGTGGACTGCCTGCGCGAGATGATCGCCGCGCAGCGGGACGGCGGCAGCATGGACGAACAACTGGCAGCCCAGGTCCAGGGGGAGATGGAGGCCCTGCTGGGAAAGACAGGGGGCGATGACCCCATCGACGTCTCCGGCAATACTTCGGGAACACCTGCCGAAGCGGACAAGGCATGCCGCACCTGGCTGATCGACTTCAGGCCGCATCCCGATCTGCTCCAGACAGGCAACGACCCTGCCCTGCTGTTCCGGGAGCTGGCCACCATGGGCGACCTGGAAGTGGAAGTCGATGATGCGGCGCTGCCGCCGTTTCCCGAGTTCGACGCGGAACAGTGCCACCTCAAATGGCGGTTGAAACTGACCACCACGGCCGGGGAAGACGCCATCAGGGAGATCTTCGAATGGGTGGAGGACGTCTGCGACCTGGAGATCACCGCCCTGTCCCCATCACCCCCTGCCGATGCCGGACCGCATGAAATCCGGACAGACCCACCCGGGCAGGAGCCGCCTTTTGAGGGGCCGGGCGAAGGGCCGGGCAAGGCGCAAAGACCGCCCGCGGCAAAGAAACCCAGGCCCACGGAGAGCGGCTCCATCCGGGTCAGTATCGACAAGATCGACCATCTCATCAACATGGTGGGTGAACTGGTGATCACCCAGTCCATGATGGGCAACCTGGACGGCGGATTCGAGGATTTCGACATCAACCGCCTGGAACAGTTGCGCGAGGGCCTGGCGCTGCTGGAACGCAACACGCGGGAACTCCAGGAAAGCGTGATGCGCATCCGCATGCTGCCCATCAGCTTCGTCTTCAGCCGCTTCCCCCGCATGGTTCATGACCTCAGCCAGAAACTGGGCAAGAAGATCAACCTGGTGCTGTCGGGGGAACAGACGGAACTGGACAAGACGGTCATGGAAAAGATCGGTGACCCGCTGGTGCACCTCATCCGCAACGCCATCGACCATGGCATAGAGCCGCCAGAGCAGCGCATCGCCGCGGGCAAGCCGGAAACGGGCACCGTCCACCTCAACGCCTATCACAAGGGAGGCAATATCGTCATCGAGATCAACGACGATGGCGCGGGATTCAACAAGGAGAAGATCCTTGCCAAGGCACGGGAACGCGGCCTGGTGGAGAAAGACGCGCAGCTTTCCGACGACAGGATATACGACCTCATCTTCCAGCCCGGATTTTCCACGGCGGACACGGTCAGCGACGTCTCCGGGCGGGGTGTCGGCATGGACGTGGTACGCCGCAACATCCGCGAGCTGGGCGGCAACATCGAGATCAGCTCCCGGGAAGGCGAAGGCACGACATTCACCATCCGCCTCCCCCTGACGCTGGCCATTCTCGACGGCCAGCTGGTCAGAATCGGCAGCGAGACTTTCATCGTGCCGCTGGTTTCCATCGTGGAATCGCTGCAGATCAGGGCGGAAAACGTCAATTCCATTGCCGGCCGGACCGAGGTCTACAAGCTGCGCGATGAATACATTCCCGTCCTTAGAACCCACGACATTTTCCAGGTCGAAGGCGGCCCCGCACATATCGAGGACGGCCTCCTGGTGGTCATCGAGGGCGACGGGCACAAGGCGGGGCTGCTTGTGGACGACCTGCTGGGACAGCAGCAGGTCGTCATCAAGAGCCTGGAAACCAACTTCCAGCGCGTCTGTGGCATTTCGGGCGCAACGATACTCGGAGACGGGACCGTTGCCCTGATCCTGGACGTCGAAGGGCTCGTGCAACTGAGCCGCAGGCCCGCCGATGAGGGGCCGGGACCCCGGCAACGTGCAGTGGCTTAGCACCCAGAGGAGAATCACATGAGCGACGCAGCCGAACTCGTAGAACTCGACATCAACAAGGACAGTGACAGTGATACCAGCCAGTTTCTCACCTTCATCCTGGGCAGCGAGGAATACGGCGTCGACATTCTCCAGGTCCAGGAGATCAAGGGCTGGGACCGGGTGACCCCCATCCCCAACACCCCCGATTACATCAAGGGCGTGATCAATCTCCGCGGCGCCATCGTTCCCATCATCGATCTGCGCCAGCGCTTCAACCTGGAGAGCATCTCCTATGACGCCACCACGGTGGTCATCGTGCTCAAGGTCCCGGCGGAAGACAAGGAAAGAACCATCGGTATCGTCGTGGATGCCGTGTCCGATGTCTACAACATCTCCGCTTCCGACATGAAGCCGCCACCGGACTTCGGGGATATCGACATCGATTTCGTGAAGGGGCTGGCCACCGTCTCCGGGAAGATGGTCATCATCCTCAACATCGACAGGCTGCTGAACGAGTCCATCATGCCCGACATGGATAGCCGGTCAGAGTAAACCCGGGGAGGTGTGACCATGATCGATTTCGGCAAACCACGTTCTCACAGGCCAGCGGGTCCTGCAAAGCCATCGCCTGCGGCAAGCAAGCCGGCGTGGCCGTCCCGGCACAGGAAAGCCCTGCTGAGCCCGGCCGACCGTGAAGCGGTCGAGAAAATATTCGCATGCTTTGCCTGGCACGGCTGATCTCGTCGGCCGCAAACGTAATCAACCCACGGGGACCGCAACATGAAGACATCCACCGCAAACGAAGCCAGCCCTGCGAAACCGGACATCGCGCTGATCGAAGAGACATTCCAGATGCTCGCCCCGCGCGCCGAGGAGCTGGCCCGGAGATTCTATGCCGAACTGTTCCAACGCTACCCGGAGGTCGAACCGCTGTTCGCCAATACCGACATGGACCAGCAGCGCAGGAAGCTGGTTGCGGCACTTGCAACCGTGGTCAACAGCCTGCGCCGGCCTCGCGAGCTGCGGAAGGTCCTGCGGGAGCTGGGTGCCAGGCACGAGCAATATGGCGCCGAACCCGGACATTATGGCGCCGTCGCGGAAACCCTGCTGGACGTCATGAAGGAACTTGCGGGACCGGCCTGGACGCAGGAGGTCCACGACAACTGGAGCGCGGCACTGAACATGGTCGCAGAAACGATGGTGAATGGCTACAAGAGGAAGGAGAGCACGAACATGGCCAAGACAAAGAAATTATCCGCCGAGATTCTGGATGATCTGCCGGTCACCGACAATCTCGATGTACTCAAGGACATTCTGGAACATGCGCCTGTCAACATCATGATCGCCGATGCCGACGAGAATGTCGTTTTCCTCAACCGGCGGACGCGCGAGACCCTGAAAGAGGTCGAAGACGAGCTGGCATCCTACCTGCCCGGCTTCAAGGCCGACGAGGTCGTGGGCGGGAGCATTCACCGCTATCACAAGGACCCCGCCGCCATCAAGCGCGTGCTGGACAGTCTGCAGCCCGGCGAGGCCCACAAGGGCAAGATCACACCCGGGCATTTCGTCTTCGAGCACGAGACCCGGGTGCTGACGGACAGCGAGGGCAACCGCATCGGTTACGTGGTGCAGTGGCAGGATGTCACCGAGCAGCGCGCCAAGGAGGAAGAGGCCTTCCGCCTGCAGCGGGCCATCGATGGCGCGCAGACAGCCATGATGACCATCGACAGGGATCTGGTCATCACCTACATCAACGATGAAACCAGGAAACTGCTCGGCAAGCACAGCGAGGCCCTGCGTTCCATCTACCCGGGATTCGATCCCGACAAGATCGTGGGCTGCTGCATCGACATGTTCCACAAGAATCCTTCTCATCAGCGGCAGTTGCTGGACAATCCCGCCAACCTGCCCTACGAGACGGACATCCATGTGGGCCCGCTGACCTTCCATATCCGGGTCTCCGCCATGCATGACCTGGATGGCAATTACATCGGCAACACCCTGGAATGGGCCGATGTCACGGAACGACGCATCAAGGAAATGGAAGTGGCGCGGCTGCAGTCCGCCATCCAGGGGGCACAGACCAACATCATGCTGTGCGACGAGAACCTCACCATCACCTATGTCAATCCGGCCGTGGTACGCATGCTCTCCAGGCGCCAGGAAGCACTGCGCCAGATCTGGCCGGGTTTCGATCCCAACAACCTGGTGGGCCAGTGCATCGACCAGTTCCACAAGAATCCCGCGCATCAGCGTGCCCTGCTCCAGGATCCCTCTCGCCTGCCGGCCACCGCCGAGATCAAGGTGGGCGACCTGGAGTTCCAGGTCAACGCCACCATGATCACGGGGCCCAAGGGCGAGTACATGGGCAACATGGTGGAATGGGTGGATATCACGGAACAGAAGGATGCCGAGCGCCAGATCGAGAACCTGGTGGTTGCGGCCAGCATGGGTGATCTCGACCAGCGCCTCGATACCAGCAAGTTCGAAGGCTTCATGAAAAACCTGGGCGACGGCATCAACCAGATGCTGGATGCCGTGGTCACACCTCTCAGAGAAGGAACGCGCGTGCTCCAGGCCCTGGCCGAGGGCGACCTCACAGAGAACATGCAGGGCGAGTACCAGGGCGAGTTCGCCGTCCTGCGCGATGCCCTGGACACTTCCATCAACAACCTGCGCCGCATGGTCAGCGAGATCCGCGCATCCGCCACCACGATCAACTCCGGCGCCAGTGAAATCGCCCAGGGCAATGCCGATCTGAGCCAGCGCACCGAGGAACAGGCCTCCTCGCTGCAGGAGACGGCCTCCAGCATGGAGGAGCTGACCGGCACCGTGAAACAGAATGCCGACAATGCCAACCAGGCCAACCAGCTTGCCGCCAGCGCCCGCGAACAGGCCGAGAAAGGCGGAGAGGTGGTCGGGCGTGCCGTGGAAGCCATGGCGGAGATCAACAACAGCAGCAAGAAGATCGCCGACATCATCAGCGTCATCGACGAAATCGCCTTCCAGACCAACCTCCTTGCCCTCAATGCCGCGGTCGAGGCAGCCCGCGCGGGGGAACAGGGCCGCGGATTCGCCGTTGTCGCCGGCGAGGTGCGCAATCTCGCCCAGCGCAGCGCGGCCGCCGCCAAGGAGATCAAGCAGCTCATCAACGACAGCGTGGAGAAGGTCAACGAGGGCACCCACCTGGTGGACGAATCGGGCGAGACCCTCAATGAAATCGTGACGGCGGTGAAGAAGGTCAGCGACATCATCGCCGAAATCGCCGCGGCGAGCCAGGAGCAGTCGGCGGGCATCGACCAGGTGAACAAGGCCGTCATGCAGATGGACGAGGTCACCCAGCAGAATGCCGCCCTGGTGGAGGAAGCGGCCGCGGCCAGTGAGTCCATGAACGACCAGGCCAAGAACCTGACCCAGCTCATGGAATTCTTCAATATCGGTGAGCAGGCATCGGCCATGGAAGGCGGCGGTGCTGCCGTGGCCATGGGCCAGACCGACCCTCAGCACGGGCCCGCCCGGCCCGCTGCCCCATCCGGCCGCCAGCGCGGGAGCACGGCTGCCCGCCCCGCCGGCAACCGGACGCCTTCCGTGAATGATGATGAATGGGAGGAGTTCTGAGTGCAACGCAACGGACAACAACAATCAAAACGGCACAGATATGGAAAGCCAAGGAAAGATACAACGGGACTTCGACTTCACTGAACGGGATTTCGATCGCATCCGCCGGCTGGTCAGGGAACATGCGGGAATCAATCTCACGGAAGCCAAGAAGGACATGGTATACAGCCGCCTTGCCCGGCGGCTGCGTGCCCTGGGGCTGAAACGCTTCAGTGATTATTGCGCCCTGGTGGAGAACGACGATGGCGGTGAGCTGGTCAATTTCACCAATTCCATCACCACCAACCTGACGGCCTTCTTCCGCGAGAATCATCATTTCGAGTATCTCGCGAATACGCTGCTGCCCCGGTTGCGCAGGGAAAAAACCGCTGAACGAAGGATCCGGGCCTGGTCGGCGGGCTGTTCCACGGGCGAGGAGCCGTATTCCATCGCCATGGTGCTGAAGGAATCCCTGCCGGCCCACGAAAACTGGGATGTGCGGATTCTTGCCACGGATCTGGATTCCAACGTCCTGGAGACCGCCAGCCGGGGCATCTACAGCGAACAGCGCCTGTCAGGTGTATCGCCTGAACGCCGGCACCGCTGGTTCCTCAAGGGCAGGGGCAGGCACGAGGGTTCCGTCAGGGTCTCGCCCGCCCTGCAGGAGATCATACGCTTCCGCCAGCTCAACCTGCTGCGGGAGTGGCCCTTCCGTGGCCCCTTCGACTTCATCTTCTGCCGCAATGTGGTGATCTATTTCGACAAGCCGACCCAGAAGACGCTGTTCGAGCGCTATGCGGACGTGCTGACGGAACAGGCCCACCTCTTCATCGGCCACTCCGAGTCCCTTTTCAAGGTGACCGACCGCTTCAAGCTCATCGGCCAGACCATCTATTGCAAGGTGAAATGACGCCCATGCAAGCAGATTCCCGTCCCGCAGCGCAAAGGTGCCATGCCCCCCCGGTGGCTCTGCCCGGCTTCAGCCATATCAACCGCTACTGGGACAGGACACACCAGATCTATGCCGCCAAGATCCTGCCGGGGGAATTCTATGTCACCCGCCATGACGAGATGATCACCACGGTCCTGGGTTCCTGCATCGCGGTGTGCATCCGCGACAGCGGCAACGGCGTCGGCGGCATGAATCATTTCATGCTCCCCGGCACTTCGGACGGATCTTCCGATCCGGCACTCAGCGATTCCGCCCGCTACGGCACCTATGCCATGGAGATGCTGATCAACGAGATACTCAAGAACGGCGGCGAACGGGAGCGCCTGGAAGTCAAGGTCTTCGGCGGCGGGCGTATCCTCAAGCAGATGACGGACATCGGCCAGCGCAACATCGCCTTCACGCGGCAATACCTGGTCACGGAACGGTTGCGGGTGGTCAGCGCCGATGTCGGCGACGTCTATCCACGCAAGGTCCAGTTCTTCCCGGCCACAGGCCTTGCACGGGTGAAGAAACTGCGTTCCCTGCACAACAAGACCATCGTGGAACGGGAGACCCATTACATGAACGACCTGGTCAGCCGGCCCGTGGCAGGCGAGATCGATCTATTCTGAGGAGAACACATGATGAACAAGAACAAGATCAAGGTACTGGTCGTGGACGACTCGGCGCTCATCCGCCAGCTGCTGACGGAGATTCTCAACACCGACCGGGAGATCGAGGTGGTGGGCACCGCCCAGGATCCCTACCGCGCCCGCGACAAGATCAAGGAGCTCAATCCCGACGTCCTCACCCTGGACGTGGAGATGCCGCGCATGGACGGACTCACCTTCCTGCGCAATCTCATGCGCCTCCACCCCATGCCCGTGGTCATGATTTCCTCATTGACCGAAAGGGGGGCCGACATCACCCTGCAGGCACTGGAGCTGGGCGCCGTGGATTTCGTTTCCAAGCCCAAGATCGATGTCGCCCACTCCCTTGCCGAGTACAGCGAGGATATCATCGCCAAGGTCAAGGCCGCCGCACGGGCAAGGATCCGCACCGGCCTGGAGACACCGGTGGCCCTGAAAGAGGTGGCGCCCAAACTGTCGGCCGATGCCGTGCTCGGGGCCGGTCCGCGCAGCCGACCTTTCAAGACCACCGACAAGATCATCGCCATCGGCGCCTCCACCGGCGGGACCGAGGCCATCAAGGAAGTCCTCATGCGTCTGCCGGCGGATACCCCCGGGATCGTCATCTCACAGCACATCCCCGAGGCCTTCAGCGCACCTTTCGCGGCACGCATGAACAATGCCTCGGCCATGACCGTGTGCGAGGCGGCGGACGGCCAGCAGATCCTGCCAGGCCATGTCTACATCGCGCCCGGCAGTCACCATCTGCTCGTGGAGCGCAGTGGCGCCCGTTATATCTGCCGCCTCAACGACGGCCCCCCCGTCAACCGCCACCGCCCCGCGGTGGACGTCATGTTCCGTTCCGTTGCACAGAATGCAGCGGGCAATGCCGTGGGGGTGCTGCTCACCGGCATGGGCGACGACGGCGCACGCGGCCTCAAGGAGATGCACGAGGCCGGTGCCGCCACCATTGCCCAGGACGAGAAGACCAGCATCGTCTGGGGCATGCCCGGCGAAGCGGTCAGGCTGGGCTGCGTCGATGCGGTGCTGCCCCTGGACAAGATCGCCTCGCGCATCCTGTCCCTGGTGCGTGAGTCCGCCGCCTGACCGCATCAAGATCCTCCTCCATCCCGCCGATAACCTGCCATGAGGGACGCAATGATCGTCCACGGCAAGAGGAGGATTCAAGATGACGACAGGCAAGGGGCGGTATGACACGGTCCGGACACGGATAACGGCAACAGCACTGCTGGCGACATCGATGCTCGCCCTGTGCGGCAACGCGGCAGCGGACAAGCCGCCCATTCCCTTCGACGGCTGGACCGTGAACAACGGCATCATCGATACCTCCCGCTCCTGCAGCGGCGGCGTCACCTGCACCACGCTCGTCGCCGACCGCGGATTCGTCCAGCAACAGGTGAACACGGCCCACGGCAGTTTCATCCGCACCATCATCACCGAGGCCGACGCCACCGGCAATGTCGCCGATCTCGCCTTCGCCGACGAGAACTTCATCCCCGTCAACAACCCCGGCGGGACCGACATCAGCTTCAAACAAAGCATCCGGGACAGTGCCGGGGATTTCCAGAGCATCACCCGTTTCGATCGCCACACCTTCACCGATCCCCAGGACAACACCATCGATATCGCCACCATGGACATCACCCAGAATCTCCAGGGAGACGGGGGTTTCAGCAACGATTTCCGCTTGTGGAAAAACACCACGCTGGTCAATGGCGGGGTCGAGACCTATACGGGAAGACGCCTCGACATCGACCAGCGCCTGCTGCTGGCCGCCGACAACGACCCCTTCAACGCCACTGGCGAGCAGGTATTCGCCTACCGGCAACGCAGCGGCTGGGATGCGGCCTTCAATGGAGAAAGCCTGGTACTGGATCCCGTGAGCCGGGCAGGCGAGCTGGAACTGGATAAGTTGGTCACCTGGAACGACGGCGACGACATTGCGACCACGTGGGTGGCGTTTCGCGACAGCAGCTTCGAGCGCAGCGGCTTCAATTACCAGACCGTCGTCAACCGCAGCCAGGACATCACCGGCCGTGCCATTGCCCTGGAACTGCCCAAGGATGCCCCCATCGATCCCTTCGCCTGGGACGAGGCCAATTTCGGCCCCGCTCCCGGCCTGCCCTGATCCCCCTGATGCCGGCCCGGACGGCCGGCATCCCCCGGCAGGAGGCATGGCTTCGTTCATGACGCCACCCGTCCCACGGCATTTGCCGGAGACAGGGTCGGGGCTTATCATATTCCTGAGGGTGAGGATGCGCCAAGTGATACCTGTCATTCCAGGCGCGGCGGGGAAAGAAAACGCCCTCTGTCATTCCGAGCGCAGCAAGGAATCTTGGAGCGGTGGTGCAAGATTTCTCGCTGCGCTCGAAATGACAGAAAAGGGCAGAAATTGACAAGGGCAAGGGTCGGAATGACAGTGGGCTCGTCATACCACCCTCCTTGTCATTCCGAGCGCAGCGAGGAATCTTGGGGCGGTGGTGCAAGATTTCTCGCTGCGCTCGAAATGACAGAAAAGGGCAGAAATTGACAAGGGCAAGGGTCGGAATGACAGTGGGCTCGTCATACCACCCTCCTTGTCATTCCGAGCGCAGCGAGAAATCTTGGGGCGGTGGCACAGGATTTCTCCCTTCGGTCGAAGTGACACGTGGCTTGTCATTCCGAGCGCAGCGAGAAATCTTGGGTCGCTGGCGTAAGATT
>Ga0256839_1004738_pt1 | contig 13052 bp, 12 predicted proteins | sample 354166metaG_FD_185968 | JGI IMG/M metagenome (GOLD analysis project Ga0256839, IMG submission 185968) | Hydrothermal vent microbial communities from Mid Atlantic Ridge, Atlantic Ocean - 354-166 | ecosystem: Environmental > Aquatic > Marine > Hydrothermal vents | place: Atlantic Ocean: Mid... | reverse complement strand
TGTCGGCGCGGATTCGCTCGACTTCCGACGTGACGTGGGCGCGGACCTTCTCGAACTCCACGGCCGCCTCAGCGCGGGCCTTCTCGATCTCCGAGGCTGTCTCAGCACGGATTCGCTCGACTTCCGACGTGGCATGGGCGCGGACCTTCTCGAACTCCACGGCCGCCTCAGCGCGGGCCTTCTCGATCTCCGAGGCTGTCTCAGCACGGATTCGCTCGACTTCCGACGTGACGTGGGCGCGAATTTTCTCGATCTCCGAGACTGTGTCGGCGCGCAACCGTTCGATTTCCAGCCGCAGAGCTGTCTCTGATTGCTTCACGTCTTGGCGTCGGGCCACGTCCTCGGGGGGGAGGCGCTCGGCGAGGAACTCCATGACGAGGAGCCCTTCTTCCTTCCCCAGAGCATCCTGGAGGATGCGGGCAACTTGAGCGTATGTGGCCATACTGTCTCACCTCTTGGGCCTCGGGGGCAAAGCCTGCTGCTTGCGGCGGTTGGACACGGCGGGCGCCGTGTGCCCAATTGTAGCCCAAAATGGGGGAACGGCGCAATTCACAGAACGCCTGGCCATGTTTTCTCCCGAACCCACAGGGCCAGCGCGGCTCCTGCCATGTCGAAGCCCACATCGGCCAGCGACGGGCTGCGGCCGGGCACGAACGACTGGTGCCACTCGTCGCTCAGGGCGTAGAGGAGGGCGATGACGAGCACGGCGGGCACGCGGGCGTGGGGCCACATGGCCTCCTGCCGCCACGCCCGGTCGAGGAGCAGGGCGAGGACAAAGTAGAGGGCCATGTGGCCTCCGTTCTTCGCGGCCTGATCGAGCCATCCCACGCTCAGCGTGGGCACATTGGGCTGGCTCGAGAGCCAGAAGATCAGGCCCATCCACGCCAGCACCGGCGCCCAAGCGGAAAGCCGCCTCACACTTCCAGCTCCACCACGCCGTGGGATTGGCGTTCGCGGGCCGTCACGGCGAAGATGTAGGTCAGCAGGTCCGCCTCGGCCGGGGTGAGCTCCACGTGGCGGCGGGCCATCATGCGGCGTGCTGTCTGGATGGCCTGATCGAGCCGGTACTCCACCAGCTTCTTCCCCTCGCCCCAGCTGAAGCTGGGCACGAACTTGGGGGGCATGGAGGTGCCGTAGAGGTTGCAGGCCACGCCGATGACCGTGCCCGTGTTCAGCAGCGTGCCGATGCCCGTCTTCGTGTGGTCGCCGATGAAGCAGCCCACGAACTGTTCGCCCGTCTGGCGCAGTTCGCCGTCCACCCAGACCCGGACCGTGCTGTAGTTGTTCTTCAGGTCGCTGTTGGTGGTGCCGGCGCCCAAGTTGCACCATTCGCCCACGACCGCGTGGCCCAGGAACCCGTCGTGCTGCTTGTTGCTGTAGGCTTGGAAGATACTCTCCTCCACTTCGCCGCCCACTTTGCAGACGGGGCCGATGGAGGTGCCCTCGTAAATGCAGGCCCCGGCCTTCACGAGGGAGTTGGGGCCCACGGCCACAGGCCCGATGATGACGCTGCCGGCCATGATGCGCGCCCCGTCCATGACGACGATGGGCCCCTCTGAGGCGTCCAGCACGGCGCCGGGGGCCACGCTGGCCTCCGGCGCGATGTAGATGTGTTCGGCGCCGATCAGGTGGGCGCCGGGATGCACGTCCCCCTCACTCCGCCCAAGGGGGAAGGAGGCCGCGTCGGCCACGATCTGGGTCGCGTTGAGGTGAACGAGCTCCCACGGCCAGCGGACCACTTGGCCCACGAAGCGGTGGTGGGGCAGGCCGTGAAGCTCGGCGGCGTCGGCGTGGAGGGCTTCGCCGAGGGAGGCCGGCGGCAGGGCTCTCAACCGCCACGCTGCCAGGCGGGCGGCCACCACGAGGCCCTCGTCGTCCAGGTAGAGGGCTTCCGGGCCCTCCGGGGGCACGCGGCTCGCCAGCTCGCGGTCGGCCACCACGCGGCCGCTGAGGAGCAGCACGGTGCCCTCCTCATCGGCGGCGGGCCGGCGGTTCACGGGCAAGCCCGTGCGTTGGGCTGTGACGGCCGTCAGGTGTGGGCGCGTGTAGAGGAGATCAGCACGCCGCCGGTAAGCGGCCTCGATCTTTTCCCGGAGCGTGGAGATGCCGCAGCGTAAATCGTAGACGGGGCGTGTCCACACCAGGGGGAGGAAGCGGGACGTGTGCGTGTCCTCGAACAGGGCTAAGGTCACCTGTGATGTCATGACACTGCTCCTCGAAGTTCGCCCATCAGGCGCACGATGGGCTCGGTGTTGGAGGGGCGCAGGCTGAGCCAAGCGTCTGGGCCGCTCAGCTTCATGCCGTCGCACAGGATCACGTCGAACGGGCCGCGGGCCAGCCGCTCCACGAGGGGGGCGATCTGGTCCGACGGGACCGTGTCCTGCAGCTCTCGTCCGTCCGGCAGGCGCCCTTTCACCAGAATCTCCTCCCCCTCGACGGTGAGGTGGAGCTCGGCGTTGTCTCCGGCGACGTGCAGGCCGGACGGGGTGACGGTAACGTCGGGAGCGTTGGTTTGCCACTCTGCAAAGAGGGCTCGCAAGTCGTCGGCGCGGCCGCCGCGGGGCACCAGGCGGGCTTTCACGGGACGCCAGGGGGGAATGCGTCCCACAAGGGCGGAGAGGGGCGTTTGCTCCTGGGCCAGGAGGCTAAGCACCAGCGCGGCCGCGGCCATGCCATCGCGCGCCAGGTGAACGTCCGGCACGATGATGCCCCCACTGCCCTCCCCGCCGAGCACGGCACCGTGCTCCACGACACCGTTGACCACGTTCATCTCGCCCACGGGCGTGCGGTGCACCGGCACGTGGGGGAACATCTCCTCGATGGCGTGGGTGGTGACCACGTTGACGACCAACGGCCCGGTCCGGCGCCGGAGGCGCTCCTGGGCGCAGAGCACGACGGTGTGCTCTTCGCTCACCGGCCGGCCCTGCTCGTCCACCAGGACAAGCCGGTCGCCGTCGGGGTCCGCGGCAAAGCCGACGTGGCACCCGGCTTGGCGGACGAGGGCACAGAGGGTGTTGAGGTGGGCCGGCAGGGGTTCGGGGGGGCGGGCGAAGAAGCCGTGTTGCTCCGTGTGGCAGGCTATCACCTCGCACCCGAGGGCCCTGAAGAGCTCGGCCCAGCGGACGGCGCCGCCGTTGCAGGCGTCCAGCGCCACCCGGAGCCCGGCCCGACGGATGGCGTCGGAGGGCACGGCGGCTAGCACGGCCTCCACGTGGGCGGCGAAGGCGGCCTCGCCTGGCGACTCGACGCCGGCCACGTCGGCGAGGGGCGCCCACGGCCACTCGCCCCCCTCCACCAGCCGGCGCAGGGTCGCCCACACGTCGGGGGCGAGAAACCGGCCGCGGGCATCGAGGAACTTGAGCCCGTTCCAGGCCAGGGGGTTGTGGCTGGCGGTGACCATCACGGCGCCGTGAACCTCGGGCGTCTTCGCCGTGAAGAACTGGACAGTTGGCGTCAGAGTCTGCCCCAAGTCGGCCACGCGCAGGCCGAGCCCTTGGAGGGTGCCGCAGACCAGGCGGGCGATCATGGGGGAGGAGCGCCGTCCGTCCCGTCCCACGGCCACCAGCGGGCTGGCCTCGTCGGTGGCCTGGCGCAGCCACGTGCCAAAGGCGGCCGCGTAGGCCACGATCACGTCGGGAGTGAGGGCGGGCGGTTCTGCCTCCACGGTGCCGCGCAAGCCCGAAATGCCGATCTTGAGCGCCATGGGTCGAATCGTCCTCCTGGAGCTTGTTCCGGTGCAGTGCTCACAGCTCGTCCCGCAGGATGCGCGCGAGGAGGGGGGCCAGGCGATGGGGATCGTGCCTGGCGATGGCCAGCTCGCGCATGCGGATTTCGCCGTTGGCGCGGTAGGGGATGAGTTGGGGTTCCTCGGTGATGAGGGGAGCGCTGACCACCACGGCGCCTTCCACGAGGGTCGTGGCCTCGCCCGTGTCGGCGAAGACCAAGCGGCTGACGGCTTCTCCCCGTTCGGGCTCCAAGCGCACCGGCCTGGCGCCCTCGAGGCGGTACTTTTCCATCACGTCGTGGCTGATGGGCGCGTCGTTGACGAGCACGTAGTCCATCTCCAGGCCGGCGATGTGGCGGATGACCCGCAGGTGGTCGGCCACGGTGAAGCCGTCCGTCTTGTGGGGCTCGGTCATGATGTTGCAGATGAAGATGCGCCTGGCCTCGCCCATGCGGATGGCCGCGCCAATTTCGGGGAGAATGAGCGTGGGCAGCACGTCGGTGTAGAGGCGCCCTGGGGCCACGACGATGGCCTCGGCCTCGCGGATGGCCTGGACGGCGTCGGGGTTGACGTCAGGAGGGTAACTGCGCAGCAGCTCGGCGTCGGGCTCACCCTCCACTTGCTCCCACACGCGGATGCGGCGGATGTGGCGGGAGAAGAAGAGGTGGCGGATGGGCACGCCGTTCTCCAGCCGCTCGATGGCCGTGGCCCCCTCCACAAGGCGGCCGTCCGCCAACTCGGCCCACAGGCTGGCGTGCTCCCCCACGGGGAAGATGACCTGCCGGCTCGTCAGGCCAAGCTCGTCCCGCAGCAGGGAGACGAGGCGCCCCTGTTCTGTGGCCGAGAGGATAACCTTGACTTGGACCGGCTCGCCGATGAGGCTCAAGGCGCGCACGACGGGAATCAGCCCCGTGCCCCCGCCGATGACCACCACCTTGCGGCCCCGCTCGGCCTGCCGGCGCTCGTACATGAGCTGGGCCAGCCCGATGGGCTCGTCGGCCCGCTCGGGGACGAGGGTGCGCACCACGCTGCGGCTGAGGCCCTGCCATCCCCACCAGGCGAGCCCCGCGCCGACGAGCAGGAAGAGCAGTCCCCGCACCCACTGGTTGATGAACTGGAGCGTGAGCCAGTAGGCGATGGCCGGCACGGGAACGGTACGGTAGAGCTCGGCCAACCAGTAGGCCACGCCCAGGGCGATGAGCAACAGTCCGAGGAAGAGAAGTCCCAGCCAACGTTTGAGCCCGATGCCGGGCCGAAACCACTGCCACATGGGGATCACCCCCTTTCGTTCACTCCACGGTCACGCTCTTGGCCAAGTTCCGCGGCTGGTCGATGTCGCGCCCGAGGGCGGCGGCGGCGTAGTAGGCGATGAGCTGCACGTGGACCGCGGCAGTCACGGCGTGGAGCCAATCGTGGGTGCGCGGCACGGTGAGGACGTTGGAGCGCCCCAACAGCTCGGTCAGCCGGCGGTCGTCCTCCGGGACGATGCCGATGGCCCACGCCCCGCGCGCCAGCACTTCTTGGACGTTGGAGACCATTTTGTCGTAGACGTGTCCTTGGGTGGCGAGGGCCACCACGGGCACGCCCTCGTCGAGCAGGGCCAGGGTGCCGTGTTTCAGCTCGCCGGCAGGGTAGCCTTCGGCGTGGATGTAGGAGATTTCCTTGAGCTTGAGGGCGCCCTCGCGGGCCAGGGGCTCGTCCACGTTGCGGCCGATGAAGAAGGCGGAGGGGTGGGCGGCGATGGCCTCGGCGATGGCCTTGGTGCGGCCGTCGTCCTGGAGCAGGCGTTCGATCTGGGCGGGCAGCTCCCACAGGCCGGCGCGCAGGGCCTTGAGGGAGCGGGTTGTTTGCCTCGGCAACCGGCGGTATTGGGCCATGTAGAGCAACAGGAGGAAGATGCCCACGAGCTGGCCCACGAACGCCTTGGTGGAGGCCACGGCCACCTCCGGGCCGGCGCGGGTGTAGAGCACGCCGTCGGCCAAGCGGGCCACACTGCTGCCCACCACGTTGGTGATGGCCAGCACGCGGGCTCCCCGCTCCTTGCCCTCGCGCATGCTGGCGATAGTGTCGGCCGTCTCGCCCGACTGGCTGACGGCCACGAACCACTCGTTGGGGCCGATAATGGGCCGGCGATACCGGTATTCGGAGCCGATGTCCACCGTGACCGGGATGCGCAGGGCCTGCTCGAAGACGTACTTGGCCACCAGACAGGCGTGGTAGGCGGTGCCACAGGCCACGAAGGTCATGCGCTCGACCGCGGCCACCTCTTCGGGCGTGACGTTGAGCTCCTCCAGCTCGATGGGGGCGTCGGCGCGCTCAGGAAGGCGGCCGCGCAGGGTGTCGAGGACGGTTTGCGGTTGCTCGTGGATCTCCTTCAGCATGTAGTGGGGGAAGCCGCCCTTCTGCGCCACTTCGGGCGACCAGTCCACCACGATGACCTTGCGCTCGTAGAGGCGCCGGTCGGGGGCCTTGGGCTCCTTGTAGTTGGAGATGATCACGCTGTCCCGCGTGATGGTGGCGATCTCGCCGTCCTCTAACACGTAAATTTTGTTGGTGTAGTGGAGCAGGGCCGGGATGTCGCTGGCCACGTGGTTTTCGCCCCGGCCCAGGCCGATGATGAGGGGAGGGCTGTCCATCTTGGCGGCCACGAGCCTGTCCTCCTCGTCCTGGTGCATGACGAGGACGGCCATGGAGCCCTTCATGCGCTGCATGGCCAGGGCCACGGCGGTGGTCAAGTTGTCGTCGTAGTATTCCTCGATCAGGTGGGCGATCACTTCGGTGTCGGTGTCCGACTGAAATGTGTGGCCGCTTTCCATCAGCTCTTGTTTGAGCTCCCAGAAGTTCTCCACAATGCCGTTCTGCACCACGGCGACGCGGCCCGAGCAGTCCACGTGGGGGTGGGCGTTGCGGGTGGAGGGGGGGCCGTGGGTGGCCCACCGGGTGTGGCCGATGCCGACGGTGCCGGAGCCGCTCTTCTCGTCCACGATGGCCTCCAAGTCGCTCACTTTCCCCTTGCACTTTCGCAGGTAAAAGTGGCCGTTCTTGGAGACGGCGATGCCGGCCGAGTCATAGCCCCGGTAGGTCAACATGCGGAGCTTGTCCATGAGGATGGGCAGAGCCTCTTTCTTTCCGACGTATCCGACGATGCCACACATGTGCGCACCTCCTGAGTCAAAGACGGCGCCCCCTCGCGCCTTTGTGTCTCGTCCTTCACCCCTCGTTCCTCATTGGCCAGCGGACCCTGTGGGGCTGGGGAAAACGGAAGGCCGGAGGAGCTCCCTCCGGCAAGGTTGGGCGGGCACTTTTGGTCCCGTGCTTGGTGGAGGGCCGTCGTGCCCGCGCTCAGGCGATCTGCTCGTCGGCCGGATTGGCCCGGTCGGCGTAGACGCCCCGGTAAGCCGGGGGCAACAGGCCGGCCAGCCGGCGCATGATCTGGTCGGTCATGGCCTGGAGCGTGCGGCGGTCGGCCTTGCGGTCACAGGCCAGCCGGATGGGCTCGCCAAAGTGAACGGTCACGCGGGGCCGGCGCAGGCGCAGGAGCTTGCGCCACCAGTCCTCTTGGCCGAAGAGGGCCACGGGGAGCACCGCCGCACCAGTGCGCGCGGCCACCAGGGCCACGCCCTCCTTGCCCCGTTGCAGTTGGTGGGTCTTGCTCCGCGTTCCCTCCGGGGCCATGAGAATGGCACGGCCCTGTTTGAGGGCGCGCATGGCGTGTTTCAGGGCGCGAAGGTCGGCCTCGCCCCGCTCCACGGGAAAGGCGCCGTAGTGGCGCACGATCCAGCCCACCACGGGCCGGCGGAAGAGCTCTGCTTTGGCCATCATCTCCAAGTCGCGCGGGAAGTAGGCGCCGACCAAGGGCGGGTCCAACAGGGAGAGGTGGTTGATCGCCACGATGAGAGGCCCCTCGGCCGGGACGCGCTCCAGCCCGCGCACTTCCACCCGGAGGAAGAGGGGGAAGAGCACGCGGCGCAACACCCAGTTGGCCAGGTAGTAGAACCACGGCATGTGGCGCTCACGGCGTGGGCGGTGCTCGCCGGCCATGTTCGCTTCTCCGTGGGCACTTGTCGGCACGGTGGCCGGGTGTTCCCCTTGCATTGTACGCTGAATGCCGTTAGGGTGCCATGAGAAAGGTGTTAGATTTTGCCGGGAAATTGGTCTTTCGTCAAGGCTGTGGGTCATTTGCCGTACACATACACGTCCACCAGGCTTCCGTCAGGAGCGCGGAGGTAGGCGACGTCGCCGTCGTTGTTCCAGATGGGCGACGTGCTGCCCCAATAGATCGCGCCCGGGGCCGGGGTGCCGGAGCCGGTGTAGACCCGCAGCCGCTCGCCCGGCGCAAGCACCACCTCCGGGAAGATGAACTCGTTGTTGGCGGTGTCGCTGAGCGTGAACCCCTCGAGCTGTACGGGCTGGGAGCCCATATTTTCGATCTCCACCCACTCGCCGTTGAGGTTGGCCCGGTCGGAGCCGGGGGCGTCGGCCATGAGGGCCACGATGCGCAGGGGGGCTTGGCTCGTGCGCCACAGGCCGCGCCCGGCTTCGCGCGCCTCCTGTTGGGCCGCGCGGAGCTCGTCCGCGTAGGCCACGTTGGGCGGGATCACGTAGACTTGGCCGTATCCCTGCCGCACGATCTCCACGTTGACGAAGGTGCCGTCTTCCAAGTAAACGTAGGCCAACACGCGATTGTACCGGTCAACGGGCACCACGTCCTGCTCCAGGCGGACGGCCTTGCCGAGCGTCAGCGATTCGGTGAAGGCCTTGGCCTCCTCGTAGAAGGGCTGGCCCCGCTCCGGGGTGTTGACGCCGAGCAGGCGCACTGTCTCGCCGGTGTCCAACACGATGGTGTCGCCGTCGATCACCCGCTCCACCCGGGGCCAATCGGAGGAAGCTGCCTGCCGCCGACAGGCGACGAGCAGCACCACCACGAGGAGGACGGCCGGCCAGAGGGGAACACGGCGCCGTCGCCGGATGGGGGCGGACAGGTGCGGTTCCCGGAGGCTCATGGGGCGTTCACACAGTGCCGTGTTCCCGTGGTCAGGAGGCGGGTCCACTCATCACTCACCGTGGTGGGGGCCCCAAAGGAGAGCCCGAGCGTGCTCCCCAACTCGCGCAGGGCGCGGCGGGCCTCGCGCACGTCGCGCCCTTCCTCGTGGGCCGTGCGGATGGCCGCGGCCAGGCGCCGCAGGTGGGCCACGGCCTGCGGCGTGTCGAGGTCGTTGGCCAGGGCGCTCTCGAAGGCCCGCCGGAAGGGCTGTGGGTCCAAGGGCGTGGAGGAGCCACCCTTCACGTGCAGGGCAGCTTCTAACTCGTTGGCCCACGCCTGAGCCTCGATCTGTTCGCCCTCGTCCCACTCCCACGGCCGACGGTAGTGGTGGCGGAGCAGGTTGAGGCGGATGGCATCGGGCGAGAAGCCGGCGTTCAGCAGGTCGCGCACCAGCACCAAGTTGCCCAGGGACTTGGACATCTTCTCGCCATCCTTGCGCACCATGGCCACGTGGACCCACCAGCGCACGAAGGGGCTCTGGCCGGTGAACTTCTCGCTCTGGGCGATCTCGCACTCGTGGTGGGGGAAGAGGAGGTCGGCCCCGCCGCCGTGGATGTCGATGGTGGCGCCCAAGTAGCGGAGGCTCATGGCCGAACACTCAATGTGCCACCCGGGCCGTCCGGGGCCCCAGGGGCTCTCCCACGTGGGCTCACCGGGGCGGGCCGCCTGCCAGAGCACGAAGTCGAGGGGGTCGTCCTTGTGGGGATCGTCCGGGTTGTTGCCCCGCTCGTTGGCGACGCGCAGCATCTCGTCGTAGTCGAGGCGGCTCAGCAGGCCGAAGGTGGGATCGGCGTGGACGCGGTAGTAGACGTTGCCGGCCCGCTCGTAGGCGAAGCCCCGCTCGAGCAGGCTCTGGGTGATCTTGATGATGTACGGGATGACCCACGTGGCGCGGGGGTAGAAGTCGGGCGGGCGCACGTTGAGGTCCGCCATGTCGCGCACGAAGGCTTCGGTCTGTTCGCGGCCCAGCTCATCCCACGCCTTGCCCACCTCGCGGGCCTTGCGCAGGATGTCGTCGTCGATGTCGGTGACGTTTTGGGCGTAGCGCACCGTGTAGCCTTGGGATTCCAGGAAGCGCACGAGCACGTCGAAGGTGACATAGGTGAAGGCGTGGCCCAAGTGGGTGGTGTCATAGGGTGTGATGCCGCAGACGTAGAGAGTCACGGTGCGGCCGAAGGTGTGAAATGGCTCCTTGCGTCCTGTGAGGGAGTTGTAGAGCTTCATCGTGGTCTCTCACTCTCACCTGCTGGCCGTCTCTGTGCCGGCGTAGTGGGCTTCCATCTGGCGGATGCGCTCAATTTGGGTGAGGTTCCACTCGTCGTCGGAGAAGGGGGTGTCGAACCAGGCATCGAGGATTTCCTTGGCCACGGCCTCGGACGTGAGGCGCAGGCTGAGGGCCAACACGTTGGCGTGATTCCAGATGCGGGCGCCCCGGGCTGTCTCGGCGTCGTGGCAGAGGGCCGCGCGCACGCCGGGCACCTTGTTGGCCGCGATGGAGGCACCGGTGCCGGTCCAGCAGAAGACGATGCCCTCGTCCGCCCGGCCGGAGGCCACGGCCTCGGCCACCTTGCGGCTGGTGAGGGGCCAGTCGGTCTCGGGGTCGTCTTCGGCCAAGGGGCCGAAGAGGAGAAGCTCGTGCCCCCGTTGGCGCAACTCCTCGATGACCATGTCAGTCAGGTGGGTGCGTTCGTCGCTGCCCACGGCTATGCGCATGGTTTCACCTCCACATCATTCTTCGTCGAAGACTTTGGCCAGCCGGGCTTCCATGTCGGCGATGTGGGTGCCGCGCCAGAACACACGCCGGCAGGCTGGGCATTCGTGAAAGGCGTCCTGTGTCTGCCAGACGTAAGCCGGCACGCGGCCGGCGGCCGCTTCCCGCGCGAGCGGGGTCAGGACCGCGTTGCACCGGGGGCACCGGCGGCCGCGGGGTCTGCGAACCAGGGAAAAGGCCCGCACGACCTGGCGCAACTGGTCCCACACGTTGCCGCTGGCGATCAGGAGGGCCCGCACGCCGCGCCGTTTGGTCAACTGCACGTCTCTGGTCAGGATGATGCGACCCTCGGCTTGGGCCAGCTCGACGAGCACCCGGTCGTCGATGTGGGGCTCGTAGAAGGTGTCGTACCCGAGCAGGCGCAACCACGTGGCCAGCCGGCCCAGCATGGCATCAACGGCGAAGCGGTGTTCGTGCATCACAGCGCCCGACGGTCACAGGCGTCTTCAGGGGACCGCAGTGGCCCGGCCTTCTCCCACGCCCTGCCAACTGAACGCGAGGAACCCCATGTGCTGCCCCGGTTCTCGCCCCCTTGTCCGTCTCTCGGTCCGGCTGTGTTCGCATTATACCACATTTTGAGCTGCGAACGAAGGGGCTCGAACCGTTGCCGTTTGGCCCCAGAGGAGCCCCTTCACAACTTCTTCACAATTCCCACATACTGGTTCCACAACTTGTCGGTACACTGAAGGTGAACAAGGCAGAAGCGGAAAGGATGACGGCGGCGCGGAGAGATGGCCGCCGAAACCCACAAGAAACGATCAAGGAGGTGACACCATGATGGGTGGATGGGGCATGATGGGAGGCGGCATGGGCCTGTTCGGCTGGTTCTTCGGCCTGCTTTTCAGCCTGGGCTTGCTGATTCTGCTCGGCCTGGCTATCATCTGGCTGGTGCGCCAAGTGAACCCCTCCTCTGGGGGGAACAACCCCTTTGGGGCACCACAGGCCAATGCGCCCGTCCTCGGCGGACGCACGTGCCCGACCTGCAACCGGCCGATGGCCCCCGAGTGGACGACCTGCCCGTACGACGGGACGCCGCTGCCGACAACCGGACAGACCACAACCACGTGAGCGAACGTTCCTCCCCCCGGGAAAAGGCCGCAGGAGGGGCCGGTTGACACCGGCCCCTTTGGCTTTTGGGCTGAGGAGTATAATCTTACTCGAATTAATGGTAGGAGGAACAATGCGATCGCCGGAATTTTCCCGAGTCCCTTGGGAGGTGAGGAGATGGCCCAGCGGGTGCTGATTATCGAGGACGAACGCCAGCTCGTGCGCACGCTGCGCGGCTACTTGGAGCAGGCCGGCTTCGAGGTGCTCTCCGCGTATGATGGCCGCACCGGCTACGTGCTGGCCCGCCGGGAGAAGCCGGACGTGATCATTCTGGACCTGATGTTGCCGGAGATGGACGGCCTGGACGTCTGCCGCGCCCTGCGCCGCGACCCGGATCCCCTCGTGGCCGACGTGCCCATCATCATGCTCACCGCCCGCGTGGAGGAGACCGACCGGGTGCTCGGCCTGGAACTGGGCGCCGACGACTACGTGACCAAACCCTTCAGCCCGCGCGAGCTCGTCGCCCGGGTGCGGGCCCTCCTCCGCCGGCTCCAGCCCGTGGGCTCGGGGCGCGCCCACTCGGGAGGGCACCTGCGCGCCGGCCCCCTCGTCCTCGACCCGGTGCGGCGCGAGGTGGAGCTGGACGGCAGGCGCGTGGACCTCACGGCCACGGAGTTCGAGATCCTCCACCTGCTGATGCGCCATCCAGGCCGGCCCTTCTCCAGGGCCGAGATCCTAGACCGCGTTCAAGGTGTCGTGTTGGAAGGCTACGACCGCAGCGTGGACGTCCACATCAAAAACATCCGCCGCAAGCTGGGAGACAACCCGCGTGATCCCCGCTTCATTCAGACAGTCTACGGCGTGGGGTATAAGTTCATTGGAGATGTGAGCCATGGCGAGTAAGGTGAAGCAACTTTGGGCTCGCTCCCTCTGGGTACGCCTCACGGCCGCCTTTGCCTTCATTATCTTCTTGGGCGCCAGCGGCGTCATCGCCCTGCTGAGCTTCATCCTCTCGCGGGAATTCGAGCTCTACGTCACGCGGGACAGTGCCCGGTGGGCCCACTGGTTGGCGCCCCAACTGGCCACCTACTACGCCACCAACGGCTCATGGGAGGGCGTGGACGCCTTCATCCTCGGCAGCGGCGGCATGCCCATGATGATGGGCATGGGGGGCGATGTGCCCCCCTGGCACCACACGATGATGGCCGGCCTCTCCGACGGCGTGGACATGTGGACGGGCATGGGCCTGCGCGTCGTAGTGGCCGACCCCGACGGGCGCGTGGTGGCCGACACTTCCGGCGAGCTGGTGGGCCAGGAACTGCCCCCGTCGGCGCGGGCGTGGACGGCCCCTGTCCAGGCGGAGGGGCAGACGGTGGGCCTGGTGGCCGTGGCCCCCCTCTTGCGGCGCGATGCCCCGGAGCTCACGTTCCTTCAGTCCACGACGCGGGCCGTGCTCATTGTGGCCC
>Ga0256839_1004737_pt1 | contig 13053 bp, 7 predicted proteins | sample 354166metaG_FD_185968 | JGI IMG/M metagenome (GOLD analysis project Ga0256839, IMG submission 185968) | Hydrothermal vent microbial communities from Mid Atlantic Ridge, Atlantic Ocean - 354-166 | ecosystem: Environmental > Aquatic > Marine > Hydrothermal vents | place: Atlantic Ocean: Mid... | reverse complement strand
GTATTAGAAGATGCCTGTAGTCCACTTGCTTTTAAAGATTCATATCTTACATGCACAGGGTTTACAGCATTTCCAAATCCATAAGGTTTTTTCAGTGTACTATGCAGCCTCATAGGTGCATGTCCTTCGTTAGGATTTTCAAATGAAGTCTTAGGTAGGGTAAGCTGGGTACTTATACCGATTGAACTATCTACTATATCGACTCCTACTTCTAGGTATTGTTGTAGTGGTGTCGTAGAATCACTACTTTCTATGGGCTGCATGGTACGGGCCAGATTGAGTGTTACATCTGAAGCTGCACATCCATTTGTAAAGTTACTGAGGGGTGTAGTATTTTGTTTTCCTAATGCAGTGACATTTCCTTCAAAGGATGTAGCCATAGAGAGTCTACCACTCAATATTGAACCATAATAGCTTGAAGTTAGGTCATTCATAAAGAGAATGTTCTTATCAGGTCTTTGGATGGAGGTTACCTGACTTAGGTCAAATGTGTAAGGTTGAACTTGTATAGGTATATCTTTATATGTCTTACCTCCAGCAGAAATAATGGAGCTTATGCCACACCCAATTTTTATATTCTTTTCAGAAGGTACAGCATAAAGTGATTCATCATAGTTACCACTATTTAAACTGTCCATACCATTACAATCATCTAGTCCTTGAAATGTTTTTAAGGGTTTCCCATCTTTTGTTCTTGCTCTATCTTGATCAACTCTTGTCCAGTTTAAGTCTTCTAGATGATAGTCATAGTTACCCACATTATCATGTGTATATAAATTGTTTGATAGTCCATTGGTACTATCATCAATGTTTCCTGATATCTTACCATCAAAAAAACGCATTGCTAAGGGTTTGTCCTCTGTATCGGCACAACTAGATCCTGAATCTTTAAAGCCTAAACGAGAAATAAGATTTGCTGATCCTATTCCCATAAAATCTTGAGCGTATCCCAATGCTGGGGCATTACTTCCATAGCGTGTTGCATTTGCATCAATCTTATAGTTATAGCCTGCTGATAGAACATTTGGTGTAGGCTCATCATGATTGTCACCTATAGATACTGCAGGTGATGTAGAGTCATCAGATTCATTTGTATCTGATATTGATATACTATAAGAAGTCGGGCGTATAGAAAAATTATCTCTGGAACAAGTAGGTTTTCCAAAATAAACTTTTAGACATTGATAACACCCACCTTCATAACTACTACAAGAACCACAATAACCTTGTGCATCAGAGGCACTCAAAGCGTTACGATATATCTCTTCAAAGCAGGTGTTATCATTTTTTTCATGACAGTTATGTGAAACCAAGGTACCGTTGCTATCATGAAGCGTCCATATTCTAAATGCAGCACTTCTGAGTGCTTGAACTTGTAGGTCATCTTCATCTTCTATATTTACACGACTTGTATTGTTTCCAAAAGGGACAAATATACTACCATCGTCTCCAATACTACTCACGATTTCATGGCTTGGGTCATTACATTTAAAGTATGTTTCTGCATCATTATAAGAAGTTACATCTATGAGTTCAACTTCTATGACCGTGTTAGATATAGCTTTTTCTTCTGAACTATTTTCATCATAAGAGACTACTGAAAAGTCAAAGTCTTTACCTGCCGCTTGTGTATAGAGTGGAAACCTTAGATTTTCATTGTCTTTAGTAATAGGGGTAATGTCTCCACTGTCAATACGCTCGACGTTGAAAGACCTCCATGTAGGAGCATAAACTTCTGAAATAGGACAACGTTTTAGCTCTTTATAGATGCTATCTGGTGCATTGTATTTTTGAGGATCACTAGTAAGTAAATAATTAATAGGGTTATTTTGTGCATCTGAGGTATCTACTGTGATGTTAAGGTCAAAGTTAAATACTATATTCTGTCCTTGCGAAGGAGGAGTAAATGTAAATTTAGAAAAGTAACGCTCGCTAGAGTTAATGACCCCACCCTCAGATGTCATATCTTTTCCCAATGCAATCTCTGGGATATTTGTACCAAATATATATGTGGCAGGCAGATAGGCGTTGATACCATCGGGTGAATACTCTGCCTTATCGAAGTGTAATGGCGAAGCATCTATACGAAGTTTACTTTTTGTCATATCATAGTCAGCTATCAAACTTTTAAGCCCTAGTGAAATATCTACATTTCCATGGTTAGCGGCTGTAAAGTTTCTATCTAATGAAGGTATGGTATGACCATTTTGCCTTACAGTGTAGTCATAGCATACCTCTGGAGCATCAAGATAGGTAATAAGCATTACTTTACCATCTCCCGCATCAGCTGAAGCTGCCCACATCTCTATGCTTCCTATGGTAGTTCCTGCTTTTGCCAACGCTTGTATGGGGTAGACTGCTACACAAATCTCTTGAGAATTTTCCTGCATACGTCCTGATGGGTAATAATCATAATTATTGTCAATCTTAGCACTTCTAGAACCATACGCTGGACGATTATCAGTAGAACAGTGATTATTTGAAGCTCTACGTATAAATATACTTCCAAGTATTTTTCCTTCCATATCTCGGGCGAGTAGATAAAAGTTGTTGTTACCTCCTCTTTCAGAAACTATGACATAGCCATCTCCACCATTACCGACTTTAACACCTTGTGTGTAGGTCAAACGATGACGAGCAGTAGTAAGGGGAGGTACATCTCCATAGTCTGCATTTTCTCCAACAAGGTATCCTTCAATATAGTGATTTAAGTTTGTATCTGAAAAGGCACTTGTCGCCAAAGTGTTCCAAGTATCATTCCCCCCTACAGGAACACTGACACTAGGACCTAACCCATTATCAGCAATTCTGAAAGTTTTTGGCCCTGCTGAAGTAGACGTATACTTATCTGGAAATTTAAAGTTATTTTCAATGGTTCTGTTTTCTTGAAGGATAGGGTCATAAAAGGTCATCCTTTTAATGCGAGCTGTTAAGGGGCTTTGTTTACCACCAAAACTAGTATAATAATTGTTAGTATCGCCATCTTCCCATGTAAAGATTATGGGTTTTATGGAGTTTGCTGTGGACTGAGGTGTATTTGCATCTGGCTCAGGGTAATCTACGGGGGAAAGTGGTTGAGAATTATTAGTATCGACGACTACAGCCGAGACTTGTACTGGACCAATCCACTTAGCATCATTTTTAGTATCCCACCATCCACCTACAGTAGTTAATATGACTTGAATAGTATAGTCATTATTTATAGTCATATTAGGAGGAACGGTAAAAGTAAGGTCAGTACTCGCTGTTCCTGCTCCTACAGTTACTCTTTTTGTGGCAAATGAAGTCCAAGGTGCATGATTGTATTGGAAGGTTAGGTAAATATCTCTATTGGCAGACGCAGTATAGTCCACGGAAACAGTGACTGTTTCGCCTTGTTGCACTTCAGAAGGACCTTGAATAGATGTTAAGGTATTTGACAATAAATTGGATGTTAAAAATATTAAAGTAATTATAAAAAGTTTGATAATATGCATGGTTAAGACTTCCCTATAAAATAGAACTCAAGTAAAAGTAGATAGTATAACAGAAGAGTGTTAGGTCTTTATTACCCCCACCATCGAGCTACAGTAGTTGAATATAACTTGAATAGTATGGTTAAGACTTCCCTATAAAATATAATTTAAGTAAAAGTACATAGTTTAGTAAAAAAATATCAAAATAGAAGAAAATAAGGGGAGGGGGAAGTATGCGTTGCTGGCTAAAAGTGCATGTAAAATGCACTTTTTACAAATTTAGATTTAATACAAACCAAATTTCCCATCCGCTCTTTTATACATCACTCTCATGATACCTTCATGGTCATTAAAAACGATAAATTGTCTTTTTTTCTCATTTTTGAGTGCATCTACAGCTTCATCAAAGTCCATTGGTTTATGAAGTTCTAAGTCCATAGGGACTATCTCTATCTCTTCTGTATCGAGTTCTGTTACAGCTTCTGCTTCTACTCCCATGTCTTTAAAGGACATAATACGATGCCCTTTTATTTTGTCAGCATGACGTCGGAGTGATTTTTTGACCCTTTCTATAGCTAAGTCTATAGCTGCATAGACATCTTTATCATTTTGCGTGATTACGATGGTGTTTTTGTCTTTTAAATTGATGATGAACTCAACGGTAAAGCCTTTTTTTTCACTTTTACTTATGACAGTGTTAGCGGTGGTAATGTCGAGATTATATTTGTCTACTACATCTACCGCAGCTTCTGCATAATTTTTAATAGCTTCTGTTAAGTCAAAATGTCTACCCGTAATACTACGTTTCATGAGGGTTCCTTTAAATATAAGATATGTACATCTAAGGTGATATACATACTTAATGATAACTTAAAAGGCTTAATGAAGCGTTAATGAATTAGAGTCTTTGTAGGGTTCGCCTATAGTAAGTGATGCCTGGGTCTAGTGACCAGGCAAGATTATTTCTAGCACCTATACTGTCAGGGTCACGATAGCGTACATACGTGTCAATAAGAAGGATTTTTTCTTGAGCATCTATATCACTAATATCCCCATCGCCCACTGTATTGGAACAGGCACTATTCTCTCCTAGATAGTGTATGCGTACATCTATAAAGTATCCTTGTCCTTCCTTTACTTCCGTTTGTGTACCATCTAGACTGGCAGTGATTTTGTTTACACAAGGCTGAGATGTTGCAGCCATAATGGCAAACTCTGTATAGCTTTTGGCATACAGTATGGCTTGTTCTTTTCTGTATTGAGAAGTGGTCTCTTGCACCATTTTACCAGATAAATTCATGATAAATGCACCTATCGTTGCAATGAGTAAAATGACAAATATTGCGGTTATCATGGAGAAAGCTTGTCTTGTTTTATATGTATGTATCATCGGATGACAGCCTTTTCTTTACAAATAGAAATTTCATCAGTATCACTAGTACGCTCTATAACACAGAGTTTGATACGAATGGAGTTTTCTTCTTTTCTAAACCTAAAGACAGAAACATTTTTAAGAAGTGTTGCACTTTTGCCATCTTCATAGTTTTCATTTTGCCATGGTTGATAGGCATAATAGAGGTTTAAATCATACACTTTAAGACCGTTAATGGTAGTTTCATTTTCAGGTACTACAGCAAAGGCAGACGTAGCATACTGGTAAAATTCACTATAAATCATTGCTCCCGCTGTTCTGTCTCCCGCATTACTTGCAGGAAAATTTAGCAATGTTTCATTTGCAGGATCTATGTTAACAGGAAAGAGACAACCTGTACTAGAAGTGCCTCCATAAAGACAAGCACTGGTATATGTTTTACTTGCATTATTATCATAATTTGATGTCATAAAGCGTAATGCACCACCTGTACCATCTGCAGTACCAGTATAATGTTTGATGATAGTATTCATCTCTGTATTGTCTGAACCTACAGAGTGTATAGTTCCAAAATTTGTTTGGGCTGATGCTAAGTCTGTATATCCACTCCATCTTGGTGCATCATAAGCTTCAAAGCTGTCACTGTCATAACCAATCCATTCAAGGGCTATGTACGTATTTCTTTGATCAAGTGGCACAGATCTTGCAGGATAAAAGTCTATACCTTCTACTATACCTGTTTTCCCTGGTTCTCTAGCCAGTAGACTCTCATTCATTCTGTAGGTAAGTCTATTGGCAAGTTTGTTAATGGCAAGTTCTGTGTTGATACTTGCATTATGTACAGAACGTTGTAAAAGGTATGATTCATAGATTTGTACTATAGCACTGGAACCTATAGAAGAAATGACACCAAGTATGATGATGACAAAAATAAGTTCAAGAAGGGTAAATCCTCTTTTTTGAGTAGGCAATATTAACATTAAATCCCGTTCCTTGTTTTTAATCTTGCAGCACCGATATTACACATAAATGAACGAAGTAGTATTTTCTTTTGTAAGACATTACTTGATGTAAGTGTGGTTGTGATGAGCTTTATGTTACTTGTTCCTATAGGTATATTTCCCCACTCTGTATTGTCTTTAGAAAAAGTACAGCCTGTGGAGCTACTACATGCACTATAATTGGCGGTATCATTCAAATAAGTTACATTGGTATCCATTAAAATACTGATATCCATATAGTCACCTTTGGTACTCAACTGGCCACCTTCTAGAGCAATACTAAGATTTGTTTCTGTGTTATGAAAATCATCAACATCATCATTGATAATTTCTATATGTACAACACTTCCTACTGTGACTGTGTCTTTTTTGAAACCAAAAGATGCAAATGGTGCAGCATTACTAGACGCACTAAGTGTTCTTATTTGGTTGACTTGGTTGAGTGTTGAGTTTCCATCTATTTCATTATCACCATTTGTGACGGTAAGAAGGTTATCGCGGGTAAAAGCTTGGGTGTTGTTATCATCCCATGCATAGGTCATCATGGAGTTTGCATGTGATGCTATGATAGCTATGGACTCTTGTTGAAATGCAACGTTACTACTCTTTGTTGCAGTCTCAAGCATCATAGGAATAGAAAGCATCGAGATACCCATAACCACAATGGCAAATATAAGTTCTATCATCGCAATAGCAGGTCTTAATGGATTAGTATATCTCATTACCAAGTCATCCTGTTATTTTTCGTTTTACTTGAGGCTGTGTCTGTAACATGCCCTGTTTTTCCTACCCCAGACCATGAAGATGGCCCGATGAAGTGTACTCTGAAATAATCTTCATCTTCATCATAAATAAGCCATGGTACTGGGTCATACTTAACTTTTACCATACTGTTTCTAGCAGATCCTGCTACCGATACATTTACGTCATTTTGTGTAGCTTGATTGTCATCAAAAGGAGCATCATTTATCGTTTTACTTTTTGTGCCACCATTGACGGAAACAAAAGGGTCTGCATTATTTTCAGTTAAGTGTGAAGCCGTGATATCTGTAATACCTAGTTCATTGTTAGTAAATATAGTAGCAAGATGCCAATCAAATTCTTTCTCTTGTGTACCCTTTGAAGGTGTATCTAATACGAAGACATTTGAACAGTCATTTACTGAAAGAGGAGCCAAAGTGTCATCACAAAATATATCGACATAGATGGGTGTTGCGATAGAGCTTTCTTCTACATTTTCATAGAGTCTCTGAAGCGGGGTCACTTTAGCATAGACATAGGTGACATTTTGGTCATAGGTATTGTTACCTTCAGGAATATAATTGTTTATCATATGTGTATTAGAAGATGCCTGTAGTCCACTTGCTTTTAAAGATTCATATCTTACATGCACAGGGTTTACAGCATTTCCAAATCCATAAGGTTTTTTCAGTGTAGTATGAAGCTTCATAGGAGCACGACCTTCACCAGCATTGTTAAATGCCGTACTAGGTAATATGAGGTTTGTATCTAATCCTTCATGCGTGTCTACAACATTCAGCCCTACTTCTAAATACTGTTGTAAAGGTACATGAGTTAGTGTGCTTTCTAAAGGTTGCATAGTACGGTCTAGAGAGAGTGTAACATCAGAAGCTGCACATCCTGAGGTAAAGTTGGTTAAGCGAGTATTTTCTTTTCCTAGGGCTGTGACATTTCCTTCAAATGAGGTAGCCTGTGAGAGTTGTGCACTTAAAATAGTACCATAATAACTATTGTTAAAGTCATTCATAAAGAGAATGTTTCTTGCTGGTCTTTGTATGGAAGCTACTTGTGTAAGGTCAAAGGTGTATGGTTGTACTTGCAAAGGTATGTCCTGATAGGTATGCGAATCATAGGACATTTGAGAAGTAATACCACAACCAGATTGTCCAGTATTGGTAGTAGAGATAGAATATTGGTCTACACCACTAGGAATACAATCATCAACATCTGGGAATGTTTTAAGGCTGTTACCATCTTTGTCTACATATCTTGACTGGTCAACGATAGTCCAGTTGTTGTCTTCGATATGATAGGTATAATTACCGACATTAGGAATACTTACTAACGCATTCGATTGGAGATTAATGGCTGTTCCAGACATCGTTTCTTTGACGTCACCATTTTCAAACCACAGTCCCCAGTCTGTATCATTGGTGTCAGTACATGTACCCGTAGAAGAGTTAAACAAAGCGCTAGAACGTGCATCATTACTGGAAGGTGTGGTAAATTTTCTGGTGTATCCATGGGTTTGATCATCATTTCCATATTGGGTAGATTTGATATCTACTTTATATTTATATTCTGCAGAGAAGGCACGGCTTGCCATATTTGTATCATTTTCTACAATTTTATTTTGAAGACTTGATGACTCATTTGACTCATTGGTATCATAAATTTTCACACGATAAGATACAGGTTTTATGGCAAAGTTATCTCTTGAACATAATGGTTTTGCATAAAAGTCACGTAAACATTGGTAACAACTGTCCGTAGCATCATTTGCACTACTACAGTCACTTACACAATAGTCTACAAGTGAGCCATTCTTGACTTTATCATAGACGTCTTCTCTAAAGCAACTACCCTCTGTTTTTGAGTCACATTCATGTGCAACTACAGTGCCATTATGGTCTACAAAATACCATAAACGAAATGCTGCATTCCAAAGAGCATTGGGCGTGGAAATTATATCTGATATATCAGTTCTGCTTGTATTCTGACTTATTTTTATGAGTTTACTACTTTCTCCATTAGCAAGTGTCTGGATAATACTTCTTTGCGTATTTTGACATTTAAAAAATGAATTGTCATCATTATAAGGTGAGGAGTCTATGAGTTCGACATCTACGACATAGTTATCAGGAAGGTTAAGCTCTCTACTATATGATGGTGATGCATTCGCATCATACGATACAATGGAAACATCAAATTTCTTGTTAGACACTTGCGTATAGAGAGGAAAACGCAGCTCAGGGTGTGTCACAGGATCATAGGTGCCACTATCAGTTCTCTCTATGTTAAACATCCCCCATACAGGGTTATATGTAAGGTTTTGGTCACATCTTGGGAAGGTGTTATTTTCTGATGAAAGTATAAATTCCACTGGGCCAGACCCAAAATCTATAGAGGTATTCAACTCCATGGTAAAATGTGACTGAATGGTTTCATCTCTTAAGATATCAAAATTATATTGAGCAAAATAACGTTCATAAATACCAATAGTACCACCAGTACTGTTTGCATTTTCACCAATAGCAATCTCTGGCTTTGTTAATGTATGCTGAGATGTAAGAATAGCAGGTATGAGTGTATTGACAGTATTGGGTGAGTATGTGGCATAGGTAAAGGCATATTTATCAGAAGGCGTAAGGTAAAACTTGAGCTTACTTCGTTCTAAATCAAAATCTCCTTCCATGCTTCGTATAGAGATATGCGCTTTAATATTACCTAGACCATTGATAGTAAAGTCCCGTGCTTCATCTACATTTAAAGAAAAACCATTTTTTTGAATGTTGTAGTCATAACAAAACTTAGGTATGTAAAGTTCCGTGGCAAATCCATACATATTTAGAAAAAGATAGTCACCACCAGAAGTAACTGTGATGTCTGTTGATGTCTGACTATTGTCAATAATATGACTCACGTCAATTTCATCTATATCTATACCAAGTGTATTTTCATAATTTGGGTTTCTGCTTGTAACGTTGAGACCATTTCTAGAGATAGTAGCATTTTGTATGTTATTTGCGTCGTTTAGGCTATCTATAATATCAACAGCTGTACCATCTTTTTTTGTAATACTCATAGAGTCAATTAACGCTCTATCAGACTCTGCTGCCATTACAATAAGGTTTGACTTGACTGTACCTGAACGGGGCGTATAGAAGCCTGAGATATTAGATGTAACACTTGTATCATAGCCAGAACCATTGTATACAGCTATATAGCCATTGTAAAGTGAGATATTCTTCAGTGTACGTGTTTGGCTTGTGGTATCTTCAACTATAACAGCGATACCCCATCCAGAACCTTGGTTGGAAGTTTCTGATGCTTTAAGGTCTGCCACCCAGTAGCGTCCACCTTGTGTAACATGTTCCGTGATATTGATAGCTGTACCATAATCAAAAGACCAAGTATTGGCTACCCAGTTAAATTTATCGTTATCCGCTCGTAGGTCAACATACCCTCCACTTGTAGGTGTCTTGAGTTTGATATCTTGAGCAGAGGCACGTATCGTTAAGTCGTTAGTCCTTAGTCGCCCCATTGTAAAAAGCCAAGCTTCTACAACTCTGTCATCTGGTCCAAGTAACAAGTCTGCAGAAGTAGAGTTAAGGTATCCAGCATTCACAGCTACTGGATCTAAATTAGCATGATGTTGGGTAAGAGCATTATTTGTAGCTGAGGATGAAGGTCTCTGACAAGCACTGGTACCATTTTTCCAACACAGCGACTGGTTTCCTATAACCATAAGGTCACCATAAAGGTTTGTACTGCTTTGCCCTGCAATGACTATTTTAGTAAAATCCCTTGGGTTATTAGATGTTAAAGAAGGAGGTGCTGGATCAAGTGAAACTGTTACTCCAGCACGTGTAGCTGAATAGTCTGTAGTATATCGAATAGTAATTGTTGGACCTATAGCTTGATAAGATTCATTAATGTTACCATCAAAACGACGTGTATTACCTGCACTATCTGTAATATAAACAAAGTCATAGTTGTTTTCCATATCTCCTTGTATATAAACAGTGAGTGAAGTATTTCCTGCATCAGTAAGTGTAGTTGTGTCGTCCATGTTGTTGCTATACGGAGACGGAGTTGATGCAGATCGTCCATCTGCAGCGACATTCCATGTTGCCAAAAGGAGATGTGGGAGCAAAAATAAAGTATAAGTAATCATCTTTATATAACGCATAATTGTTCCTTAAATTTAAATGTCTGATAGTATTTTTTAAAATACTAACTTACTCCCTAAACTATACTATAAAAAAAGTCAAAAAAGTCAAAAAAAACTATGTTATGATTATAGAGAAATTATAATTAATACATCATTTTGAGCTAGGAAAGATATATATTTATGTTATTATTTTAGTATACGTTGAAGGTTTATACAACATGAATAAAAAAAGAAACAATGCATTTACCATGTTAGAACTCATTATGGTTATTGTGGTGCTAGGTATTTTAGCAGCACTTGCCATACCACGCATGGAAAATGACTTACGCCAAGAAGCAGCAGACAACATACTTTCTGCACTACAATTTACCCAACATATGGCACTTATGGATAATGTTGTAGATAATATAAGTGCCGATCAACTTAAATGGCAACGTAAGTTTTGGCGTTTTGGTAAAGAGGGATGTAGTGATAATGGTATATTTTATTATATAGCATCTGATAAAAGTATGGGAGGTGGCATCAATGTCGATGAGGGAGAAGCAGCAGTAGACCCTGCAAACGGCAAAGTAATGATGGGACAAAATAATAAGCCTTGTGAAGGTGACCTCTCTGAACAGGTATTTACTACGGCAAATACAGAAGCCTCATCTAATATATTTTTGAGCAGAAAATATGGGATAAAAGAGAATGATGATAAACTTTTTGGAGCTTGTCCCGGTGGTACTACCACAAGATCAATAGGCTTTGATTACCTAGGTCGTCCGCACAGAGGGTTTGAAGGCTCGACTAAACCAGATTATGCAACACATATGGAAAGTGATTGTAATTTGACATTTGAATTTGAAGATGGTTCAAATGATCTAATCATAACTATTGAAAAAGAGACAGGTCGTATTTATCAAGCAAATTAATGTACTAAAATTAAAAGTATTAGGTACAAATAATATAATTTTTACATAGTTTGAGCTATCATAAACTTATTATATAATAAGCTAAGGTTGAAAATGGGTTTTAAAATGAGAACGTTAGTGGCTATGTCAGTAGCCCTACTATTTGTTGGATGTGCAAGTTCTAGTACGAGTGTAGAAGAGTTTAACAAACCGGCACTCTATTGGTATAAGCAGATAGCTAAAAGTATAGCCAATGGAAATATGGATAAAGCAGATGCTTTTTATATCTCTTTAAAGTCTGAACATATGCGTTCACCACAGATGCCTACAGCCATTATGTTACTGGCTCATGCACATATGAATAATGAAAAATATCTCTTGTCTAATTATTATTTAGATGAATATAACAAACGTTATGGCGAGAGCCAAAACCGTGAATATATAGAGTTTATGAAACTTAAAGCCTCTTTTTTAGGTATAAAAGATGTCTATAAAGATCAAAAACTCATTATGGATAGTATAGCAAAAGCCAATACATTTACATATAGATACCCAGGCTCAATGTACGCAGCTATGGTAAACACCATGCTCATACGTTTACATATGAGTCAATACTTACTGAATGAAAACATCGCAGCACTCTATGACCGTACAGGAAAACCAAATGCCGCAAAAATATATAGAGATAAAAACAAAGGCTCTCTTGTCAATTCATCAGATATCACAGCACCTAAACAGGGGATTATAGGTAAGGTATTTGACTAAAGACTATGCATTTAAAACGGCTTGATTAAGAGTTTGGGCTCTTAATCAATTAAAAATTAAAAATTAAAAATTAAAAACTGCGTTTATCACCCTTAATAACCCTTCTAATTTTTACTTGTTAATTTTTACTTTAAAGGATTTACCATGCAACTCAGTGATTATGATGCATTCCCAACCACACTACCTATAGTCGTAGAAGATGAACTTTTTCTTTATCCATTTATGATAAGCCCTATCTTTTTAACAGATAAAAAAGATATAGATGCTGCCACCCATGCAATGGAGAATGACTCTTTACTTTTTGTAACCTCTACCATAGAGGGGAAAGAAGGGAGTAGGGATTTTGACTCACTGTATAAAGTAGGGGTAGTGGGGTCTATTATGCGAAAAGTGCATATTCCTGACGGTAGAGTCAAGATACTGTTTCAAGGACTTTCTCGAGCTAAAATAGCAAAAACAGAAGCACAAACAGAAGTGGTTTCTTTTAGCAAATCAGTCATAGAAATAGTAGAACCTGAAAGTTATAATAAGCTAAAAGTAGATGCCCTTATGGGCATTTTACGAGATAAAATCAAAAAGCTTTCATCTATGAATAGCTCTTTTTCTGCAGACTTAGTACGTACCATAGAAGAAAATGACGAAGCACACCGTA
>Ga0256839_1004736_pt1 | contig 13054 bp, 12 predicted proteins | sample 354166metaG_FD_185968 | JGI IMG/M metagenome (GOLD analysis project Ga0256839, IMG submission 185968) | Hydrothermal vent microbial communities from Mid Atlantic Ridge, Atlantic Ocean - 354-166 | ecosystem: Environmental > Aquatic > Marine > Hydrothermal vents | place: Atlantic Ocean: Mid... | reverse complement strand
AAAAGTGCCAAGAGTTGGGACAAAATCTTCGCTTTGCAATAATTGCCAAAGTTTTTTTGCACCATTTTCAGCCAAACTATATTTTATTGGCATAGAGCCAGCAAGGCGAGTAACATCATCAGGGGTGAATGTGCGCTTAATATTATCCCAACGATCTGGCGCATAATCTGGTGTTTTAAAGCTTAAATCTTGTATATTTTTTTCTAACATTTTCTGTTCCCTAGTAATTCAACTCATAAACCATCAGACACTTAGGCCTGATGGAGAATTGATAAAAATTGATTTGTTTAGTTTAACGCGCGATATGCCTAAGACTTTCGCTTCCAAGTAGCAGAAAACATTGGCTTGCCATTAAACATAGACTCATCTCCTGAGCTGCTAACAATGGAGAATTGTTGACGGACGATTTTACCAACTATTGCATAACCCAATATATCTAAACCACGCTCTTTAAACTGCGCCATTGCATCACGAACTGATGGTGCAATAATTGTAATATATTCTTGATTGTCTGCCTGAACTTCATTTGGATTTTGCATTTATTCCTCCATGTAAATTTATAGTGCGTCAAATCAACGCCTACTTGTAAATATTTGACAAAGCTGATAATATTGCAAGATAAATCAACATAAGCACCTGTAAAGCTGTAAATCACAGTAAATTATTACATTGTTTTTTGTAAAGATTGTAAAGAAATGAATGAAGATAAACAACCGCAAATTGGCGGAAAGATTAGACGATTAAGGCGACAAAGGCATATCTCACAAAACAGCCTTGCTAAAGATCTTGCTATCTCTGCCTCTTATCTCAACCTGATTGAGCATAACAGGCGCAAAATTACCGTGCCATTATTATTCAAAATTTCTGGTTATTTTGGCATTGAACCGGGAGAATTGGCTGAGAGTGATGACGCTCAGCTAGTTGGCGATTTAATGGAGGTTTTTGGTGATGATTTATTTGTTGATAGCGATCTCACCAATCAAGACATTCGTGATTTAGCTTTTTCTAACCCAGTTGCCGCACGAGCAGTTTTGCGCCTATTTGATAAATATAAAGAAAACTCTCAAACGGGTGAAAAACTCAAACCAACTCCTCAAAGTGAAGAAGGGCAATATCATCGGGCAACTGATGCAATTTCAGATTTCTTACAAGAGAATGCCAACCACTTTCCAACTATTGAACAAGCCGCCGAGCGAATTCGCACCGATATAGATCACGCTAGCAATAATCTGATGGAGGGAATAGGTACTTATATTCTTAATGTTTTTGGCATTACTTGGCGACTATCTTCATTGCCTACAAATATTGCTCGCAGATTTAACCCTAATAATGGCCTGCTTGAAATTTCTGATATTTTACCGCCCGAATCAGCAATTTTTACTCTTGCTCATCAGTTAGGCTTGCTTGCCATTGAGCATGAAATAAACGAAATTTTTGACAATAGTAATCTGCCTGAGCAAGACGCGCCAGCGCTTGCCAGCAACGTGCTTGCATCATATTTTGCCGCCGCTTTAATAATGCCCTACACGCCATTTCTTAATGCCTGCAAACAATATCGCTATGATATTGATCGTATCTCACGCCGCTTTAGCGTCAGTTTTGAGCAGGTCTGCCACCGTATGACAACCCTGCAGCGCAAGGGAGAGCAAGGAATTCCCCTGCATCTAATTCGCACCGATATTGCAGGCAATATTTCTAAGCGGTTTTCACTTTCTGGCATTCATATTCCACGTCATTCTGGCGCTTGCCCACGCTGGAATGTCTATTCTGCATTTTTGCAACCAGGGCAGATAAATATTCAACTTAGTCAAATGCCAGATAGTGAGATTTATTTTTGCATTGCAAAATCATTCGAAAAAGGCGGCTTTAAACATAATGCACAAAGGCGAAATTTCTCTATTGGTTTGGGCTGTCATGTCAGTAATGCTAAAAGAATGATATATTCCGATGGGTTAGATTTAAGTAATGAAACACAAATTGTCCCAATCGGTGTTGGCTGTAGAATATGCCCACGCATGGAGTGCGAGCAACGAGCCCACCCACCAGCAAACCATCGTTTTAATATTGATGGCAACCAAAAAGCCGAGAGTCTTTATGGTCGGATATAGAAATTAGAATCATTTTAAATGTTATACTTATCAACATCCTAACAGCAGAAATCAGCATAACCACTTGCAATTTGACCCAGAAAAGTAAGTGTGCTACCAATGGAACAATCACTTTATTGTGATAATTCATCACTTTATTGTGATATCTCATGATAATAGGAGGAGACACAATCATGAAAAATTTATTTAAATATCTAATATCGGGAAGTTTAACTGCAATGTTCGCACTGGTAGCTTTTGCACTACCATCACTTTCAGATGAGGGATCAATTGCTCGGGGGGGGCAATTATATGACAAATGGTATTCAGTTATCAAAGAAAAAGGCCCACAGGAAACACACCCTGCTTGGCCTGCAACTAATACTGCAAAAAGCGGCGACACAACTTGGCGTTGTAAATCTTGTCACGGCTGGGATTATAAAGGTGTTGATGGCGCTTATGGTAACTCAAAATCTTACTTAACTGGTATTAAAGGCATAGACGGTATGGCTGGCGCTGATATAGACGCAATTATTGCTGTTTTAAAAAATGACACGCACCAGCTTGTTGATTTAATGGATGAGGGTGACTTTAAAGATTTAGCTATGTTCGTTTCTAAAGGTCAGGTAGATATGTCGCAATATATTGACACAACAACCAAAGCATTTAGCGGTGGCGATGCAACAGCAGGTGCTAACTACTATAATACTCTTTGCTCTCAATGCCATGCTAAAGAAGGAAATAAACCAAAAGACATGCCAGAGAGCTTTGGTAGCTTAATGGGTGGAAATCCTTGGGAAGGAATGCATAAAATCTTAAATGGTCAGCCAAATGAGAATATGCCAGCCTTAAGGGCATTGGATCGTCAGATCACACTTGATATAATGGCTCATATGGCAACCCTGCCTACTGAGATGTAATCTATTACATTTACTGTCGCGTCGGTTTATTGCTGACGCGACTTTTTTATTTCTGGGGGGATTTAATGATTAAAAAAGTTTGGAATTGGTTTTGGCGGCCAGCCAGTATGGCATGGGGCGCTATTTTTGTCTTTGGTGGAATTGCTGGAGTTGTTTTCTTGGGTGGTTTCACTGTTGCCTTACAACAAACAAATAGCTTAGAATTTTGTATTTCATGCCATGAAATGAAAGACACTGTTTATGAAGAATATAAAAAAAGTGTGCATTATTCCAATGCCTCAGGGGTAAGAGCAATTTGCACAGATTGCCATCAACCAAAAGCATTTGGACCAAAATTAATCAGGAAAATTAAAGCCAGTAATGATATTTATCATACAATACTTGGCTCTATTGATACTCCTGAAAAATTTGAAGCTAAGAGGTTTGAATTGGCGACACGTGTCTGGGAATCAATGAGAAAAACTGATTCGCGTGAGTGTAAAGAATGCCATGCGCAAGAAGCAATGGATTTCACTAAACAGGGCAGAAGAGCATCTAAAAAGATGCAAGAAGCGTTTGAAATAGGTGAGAAAACATGCATTGATTGCCACCAAGGCATTGCGCATAAATTACCCGTAGATCCTAATGCCTAATGAAATTAAATTCATAAAAAAATGGAGCGGGTTGTAAAACTCGCTCTGTTATTGAATTGGCAGAATGCTAAATGCCTTTGTGGGCGGGTATGACTACGAATGAATTTTCACCGCCCTACCCGCAACATAAGTTTGCTCAACCGCTCTGTCATCGCCCATTGTCTGAAGCAAGAACAATTCTTCACTGAGGCTGTTTATCGTTTGCTCTCTTAGTGCCATTGCTGGGGTTGCTTTTGCGTTTAACACCACAATATCAGCATAAGAGCCGACCTGTAATCTTCCTATTTCAGCTTCTAAACTTAGGGCGCGTGCATTGCCTAATGTCATCATGTAAAAAGACATGAACGGGTTAAGGCGGTTGCTATTCATCTGCTGCACTTTATAAAATTCATCCATTGTCCTTAGCATAGAATAAGAAGTGCCACCGCCAATATCGGTTGCTACAGCTGAGCGAACTCCCGCCTTTTTCATCACCTCTAAATCATATAGTCCAGAGCCTAAAAATAGATTTGATGTTGGACAGGAAACCGCAACTGAGCCAGTTTCAGCCATCATAGATTTTTCACTTTGTGATAGGTGAATAGCGTGACCGAATAAGCTTTTTTTACCCAATAGGCCATAATGGTCATATATTGAAAGATAGTCATTATGCCCAGGATAAAGCTGTTTTGTCAGGGCAATTTCTGCATTATTTTCTGATAGGTGAGTTTGCAAATAACAGCTTGGGTTCTGCTCCAAAAGCGCCCCCACCATTTCTAACTGCTCAGGAGTTGAGGTTATCGCAAATCTTGGTGTGATGGCATATTTTAAGCGCCCCACATTATGCCATGATTTTATTAAAGACTTGCTTTCTTCATAGGCTTTTTGAGGGCTATCTTGCAAAAGTTCGGGGCAGTTTCTATCCATCATCACCTTACCAGCAATCATTGCCATATTACGCTTTTTTGCCTCATCAAAAAACGCCTCAGCAGAAGCAGCATGAACAGAGCAATAAGCGCTGGCTGTCGTTGTGCCATGGCGCACTAATTCATCAAAAAAAGCTATGGCGATTTTTTGACCATGCTCAAGGGAGGCGAATTTTTGCTCCTCAACAAAAGTATATTTATTGAGCCATTCCAAAAGATTTGCGGCATATGAGCCAACCACTTGCATCTGCACAAAATGAATATGCGGGTCAATAAATCCGGGCATAATTAAATGCGGGCGATGATCAATTATTTTGGCATTTTTATTAGCGGCCAAGATTTCTTTATATTCACCAAGCGCAATAATTTTACCATTTTTTATCGCAACAGCGCCTTTCTCAATATAAATATAGCTTGCCTTATCATATATGCCTTGTGGCTCATTTTTGAACGAAAGCACACGCCCGCGAAGTATTTTTACGCTCATATTTCAAGATCCATTCGCTTGCCCCATCTTATACCAATCAAGAATTAGCTGACGCTCAGCACCTTCCATATAGCTGATATTTCCTGGTGGCATGGCAGAGCTAAAACCTGACTGCAGGGCAATCTGTTTAGCGTGTTTTGCAATAGAAATATCACTGTCCAATATCACATTTTTTGGCGCACTATGAACGCCTTCATAAAATGGCTCTGCCGTGTGGCACATTGAGCAACGCCCCAAAACCACATCTCGCACATCTTCAAAATTTGCAACTTTCATAAAAGCCTGCGTAGTGCTTGATGCTGTTTCTTCACTCTCATTTATTTCTGGCTTTCCAACAATAGAGAGCCAGATTATCACCGTGAACAAAATCGCAGCTACAAACCAAGTCCAATTTGGCTTGCCTTTTCGAGCATGTTTGGTGTTAAAATAATGACGAATAACCACCCCAATTAAAAATACCAATGAGGCTATCAACCAGTTAAATTCAGTGGCAAAAGCTAGCGGATAATGCACGCTAAGCATTAGAAATATTACTGGCAGGGTGAGATAGTTATTATGCAATGAGCGCTGTTTTGCCTGCGCTCCCAAATGCGTTGCAGGAGTTCGAGAAGCTTTTAAATCAGCGACCACAATTTTCTGATTTGGAATGATTATGAAAAATACATTTGCGCTCATTATCGTGGCAGTGAAGGCACCAAGATGTATCAATGCCGCACGTCCGCTAAAAACCTGCGCATAAAAATATGCCATTGCCACCAGCACAAAAAACAGCACCACCATTAAGCCATTTTGGCTCTTGCCGATTACGGATTTACATAGCAGGTCATAAATCAACCAACCAACGCTAAGCGATAAAAGTGAGGTTAAAATAGCGCCCCATTTAGGCATTTCAAGCACATCAATATCAATTAAATAATAGCTATTACCAAGATAATAGACCAAAATCAGCATAGTAAAACCACTGAGCCAAGTCGCATAACTCTCCCATTTAAACCAGATTAAATGTGAGGGCAGAGTTTTAGGCGCAACCATATATTTTGTAATATGATAAAAGCCACCGCCATGCACTTGCCATTCTTCTCCATGTGCTTTTTTGGGTAGGTTCTCAGTTTTTCTCAGACCTAAATCCAGCGCAATAAAATAAAAGGACGAGCCAATCCACGCAATGGCAACAATCACGTGTAGCCAGCGAGTAGCAAAGGTCAGCCATTCTAGAATTATTATCTGTTCGATCATTTAGTGCTTTCTTTGTTTATAAAATTTTTCTTGTTATAATCATGCAACTATCCATTACTTGGTATATTTTTGTTTTTCATGAATATTTGTGGATTCTCAGCTCAAGCCCGATAATAACGAAAGGGAGTGATATTGTGCCGACGAAGCAACCCAGATACTAACGTCACTGAACAACAGCTCTGGATTGCCGCGTCGCTTTGCTCCTCGCAATGACACAATTTTTAACCCCATACGTTTTCTATCTCAACCCCAACCCTCCCCTCAAAGGGGAGGGAGGAAGAAGAGCTACTCGACCAAAAATCCTCTGTCATTCTGAGGCGAGAGCCGAAGAATCTTTTCTGTGACGTTAAGACCCTTCACTCTCGTTTAGGGTGACAACAACATAAGAAACGCTAACCCATAATAGCCTAGTGGCTTTTAAGGGCTAGCAATTAGACAGGCAATTACTGTTTTTAGGCTTCAACACCCTCAGCATACCAATCAACAGCCCAGAACTCGCCATCATCAATGATATCACCAGCTTCAACACGAAGCTCGCCTTTATTATCGGTAATGGGTCCGGCGAATGGGTGATATGATCCATCAATAATGCCTAAACGAACTGCTTCTGCAGCGGCAACAACATCAGCTGGAACTTTCTCATTATATGGTCCAATAACAACTTCACCGCCAGCAATGCCTTCCCAAGAGCTACCCTCTTTCCAATTACCATCAAGTAGTGATTTGACTGCCTTGATATAATATGGTGACCAGATATCAATGATAGAAGTCAAATGCGCCTTAGGTGCAAATGCACTCATGTCTGCGCCCTGTCCAAAACCACCAATAATTCCACGCTCTTCTGCAACTTGCAGTGCTGCAGGGCCATCAGTATGTTGAGTGATAATATCAACACCTTGATCGATCAAAGCACGTGCCGCATCTGCTTCTTTTGCAGGGTCAAACCAGCTATCAACATAAACAACTTTAGTAATAAAGTCTGGGTTGGCTTTTCTTGCTGCAAGGTGAAATGCGTTAATGCCCATTACAACTTCAGGAATAGGGAATGAGCCAATATAAGCACCAATTCCTGTTTCACTCATCATGCCGGAAATTGTGCCAAGCACTGAGCGACCCTCATGAAAACGAGCATTATAGATAGAAAGATTTGGTGCTGTTTTATATCCTGTTGCCCATTCAAATTTCACATCAGGGAATTGGCCAGCAACTTTAAGCATAGAATCGCCATAGCCAAAGCTAGTGCCAAAAATTATATCATGACCTTGTTGTGCAAGCTCGCGAAAAACACGTTCACTATCTGGCCCTTCAGCAACATTAGTCACAACGGTTGTTTCAACCCTATCAGCACCAAGTGCTGCAATCATTTCTTGACGACCTAAATCATGGCCATAATTCCAGCCATTGTCATCTGGCGTGCCAATAAGCACAAAAGCTGCCTTTACTTTGTCTTTTTTTGCAAAAGCTTTAGTGCCGATAAGCGGAAGCATTGCTGCAGCACCACCAATTTTAAGCACATTACGTCGATTAAAGTTTGTCATATTTTTCTCCTGTTTTAGTTTCTTTTTTAGTTTTCTAGTTGGGTATAAATGGCTTGCCTAAACATGCCGGAGCGCTTGAACTAATCTTATGCCTTAATGAGATAAGAACAAGCACAATTATTGTCGCTAAATAAGGTAGCGAAGCCCAAAGCTCTGATGGAATGATGCGAAACGCACCACCAGCCGCTTTTGCATAAAGTTCCATTGTTGCAATTAAGCCGAAAAGATAAGCCCCTGCAAGCAACCTACCTGGTCGCCAAGCTGCAAAAACAACTAATGCCAGCGCAATCCAGCCGCGACCTCCTGTTAAACCTTCAACCCATTGCGGGGTTAAAATAAGTGGAAAACAACTCCCGCCAATTCCCGCCATTGCACCACCAAAGGCAATTGCGCCATATCGCACGCCAAGCACAGAATAGCCGATTGAATGAGCAGAGTGATCATTTTCTCCCACAGCACGTAAAATCAAACCAGCTCTGGTTTTTTGCAAAAACCACCAAATAGCAAATACCATGAATAATGAGAAATAAACCAATGGGCTATAGTCAAAAAATACTCGCAAATATGGATGTTCACTTAAAGCTGGTGGAAAAACCGAGCCGAAAATATCAATTGGCTTGCCTGTAAATGGCTTACCAAAAAGAGCGGAAAAACCAGCACCAAAAATTGTTAAGGCAAGACCTGTTGCGACTTGGTTGGCTGAAAGAGAGAGGGTTAAAAAAGCAAAAATCATTGAAACGCTTGCACCTGCAATAGCGGCTGCACCAATGCCGAGCCACGGATTGCCGCTGGTATAAGTGACAGCAAAACCAACCACTGCTCCCGTTAACATCATACCCTCAACACCAAGGTTTAACACGCCGCTTTTTTCAACCACTAATTCACCAAGTGCAGCAAATAAAAGCGGGGTTGAAGCACCAACCATGGTGATAATTATTGCAATAGTTAGGTCAACATTCATCGTTTAGCCCTCACTATTTTTATATTATAGCGCACTAAAACATCGCCAGCCAAAAGCAAAAATAACATCATTGCCTGAAATAGGCCAACGGCAGCATTTGGCAGGCCAATAGTTGTTTGCGCCACCTCACCGCCAACAAAAGTAATCGCCAAAACAATGCCCGCAAATAATACCCCTATCGGGTGCAATCGGCCTAAAAATGCAACAATGATTGCAGTAAAACCATAACCAGATGGGAATTGCGGCACCATGCGATTAAACGGGCCTGCAACCTCTAGCATACCAGCAAAACCTGCCAAAGCGCCACCAATTAACAAGGTCAACCAAATGGTTTTATTTTCAGAAAACCCGCCATACCGTGCAGCATTTGGCGCTGAGCCTACTGTCTTTACCTGAAAGCCAAAAACCGAGCGGCTCATTATTATCCATGCAAGAATAGCTATTAACACAGCAATTGGTGCGCCTGCCTGCACAATTGTTCCAGGAATTATATAGGGTAAAATCTGATCGGAATTAAATAAAACCGTTTGTGGCTGACCATAAGAGGTTGGGCTTTTCCATGGGCCAAAAATCAAAAAATTGAGTAATTGCACTGCAACATAGGTCAGCATTAAAGTGGTCAAAATTTCGTTGACTTTAAGTTTGGTGCGAAGAAAAGCTGGCACAAAAACCCAAGCCATGCCACCTAATGCGCCTGCAATTCCCATAAGAGGTAAAAGCCACCAACCGCTTAAATCGTGAGTTAAAAGCGCCACGCCAGTTGCCGCTAAACCGCCAACAATATACTGCCCTTCTGCGCCAATATTCCACACATTTGCTCTATAGCCGATAGATAGGCCAACCCCGATGATAATAAGCGGCGCGGCCTTAACCGCTAAATCCTGCCATTTTAGCGAATTGATAATTGGGGTAAGGAAAATTTCACGCACTGCGCTAAGGCCATCAAAACCTAAAGTCGTAAAAACCATTGCGCCCAAAATCATAGTCAAAAAAACTGCTAAAACTGGTGTGGCGAATAGCATTTTTTTGCTTGGTTGCAGTTTTTTCTCTAACCTAAATTGCATTGGCTATTTCCCCCTTTGCTTTGAGGTAGGAAAATAAATGGCTCTGGATTCCCGCTTTCGCGGGAATGACGAGGGAGTGAAAACAGCTTAGAATAAGTAATGGTTTTTTATTACTCTGACTATTTCCTATGTCACTCTTATCGCTTTCACTGTCACTCTGAGCGAAGCGAAGAGTCTTTAAAAAAGCTAGATATTTCGCTTCGCTCAATATGACAGAGTTTAACTTTCCTCCTTGAGTAAAACTGAAAAAATTAGATATAAGAAATAATGCATATAAAAATATAATCATTACCCTGCCGCCTCATTTTGCAGTTCGGCAGGTGCTTGATTTGCGCCATGAACACCACCCATTAACAAGCCAATTTCTTCAATGGACATTTGCTCTGTCTTTTTTGGCTCAGATAATCTGCCCTCATTGATAACTGCTAAAGTATCGCAAAGTGCAAGTAGTTCATCTAGGTCTTGTGAAATGATTAAAATTGCACAGCCGCCAGCTGCAAGATCAATAAGCGCCTGATGAATTGCCGCCGCTGCACCTGCATCTACCCCCCATGTTGGTTGCGAAACTACCAACACATCTGGCACTTGCAACATTTCACGTCCCATAATAAATTTTTGTAAATTTCCGCCAGATAATGAGCCAGCGATTGCTCCAGAGCCAGTTGCTTTGACGTTAAACTCATCTATCACCGCTGTGGTAAATGCTTTTGCCTTATTGGCGTTTATCATACCAGCACGCACCATATTCTGACGATTTCTTGCGGTTAAAACTGCATTATCTCTTAGTGAAAACTCCCCTATTGCGGCATGGCCATGTCTTTCTTCTGGCACAGCGCATAAGCCTTGTTTTCTGCGCTCATTTGCACGCATCGAGCCAACAGGGATTTTATTTATTTTTATTATGTTTTCATCATCAAGAACCACTTCACCACCAAGCACGGCTTGCAATTCATTTTGACCATTTCCTGCAACACCTGCAATGCCAAAAATCTCACCATGGCGAACTTCAAAAGAAATATTTTTAAGACTAACGCCAAAATCTCCCTGCCCTTTCACCGACATTTCATGCACCGCTAATCCAACATCACCAAGTTGTTTGGACTTATTCTTTTTAATAGCATGCAAAGATGCGCCAATCATCATTTCTGCCATAGATTTTGAGGTTTCCTTTTTAGGGTCGCACTCACCTACAACTTTCCCACCACGTAAAATTGTAGCATTATCACAAAGCTGTTTTATTTCGTCTAATTTGTGCGAAATATAAAGAATTGAGCAACCCTGTTTGGCCAATTTTCTTAAAACTTCAAACAATTGTTCTACTTCTTGTGGCGTTAAAACTGAAGTTGGCTCGTCCATAATCAACAATTTTGGATTAAGCAAAAGCGCTCGCACAATCTCAATCCGCTGACGCTCACCAACTCCAAGGGTCGAGACAATGCGGTTTGGCTCAAGGCTTAGGCCATAAGTTTGCATCACCTGATGAACTTGTTTCTCAAGCTGTTTCTTTGAAATTTTATTGTCCATACCAAGTGCGATATTTTCAAGCACACTCATAGCTTCAAAAAGTGAGAAGTGCTGAAAAACCATACCAATGCCAAGTGCTCTTGCTTGTTTTGGGTTAGATATATTTATCTGCTCGCCGTCCCAAAAAATCTTTCCTTCATCGGGTTGCATAACGCCATAAATCATTTTTACTAGAGTTGATTTACCAGCACCATTCTCACCCAAAAGCGCATGGATTTCGCCCGACTGTATTGCAAAAGAAACATTATCGTTAGCCAGCACGCCGGGAAAGCGCTTTGTTAAACCTTCAAGCTTTAATCTTAATGTTTGTTTACTGGTTTGTTTACTGTTCAAAAAATTTCCCCGCTTTAATCAACCCCTATGTTGGATATAATTTCACTAAGAGTCAAAGCCGCAATGATATTTGGACGTTTATCCCCAGCCTGTGCATTTGTTTGTGCATTAGTATGTGGCTGGCCTATTGGGCAGGTTATTTTTGCTAATTGCTTCTCGTTGCCACCATTTTTTAATAGCCAATTAGCAAATTTTTTACACTTAGTCTTTGAGCCAATCATGCCAGCATAACTGGCATGATTTCGTTTTAGCACTTCAGCCATAATTAAAAAATCAAGCGCATGATCATGAGTAAAAACAACAAAGGCACTATTTGCTTTTGCTTGCTTTATTATTGTTTCTGGCAAAGGGGTTATGATAGTTTTTATTGTTATAGGAGAATCAAAAACTATGTCTTTTCTTGTATCAATAAGGAAAGTTTTAAATGGCATAAAAGCTAGCAGATTCGCTAGTGCCTTACCCACATGACCTGCGCCAAATAGGTATATTTCAGGAAGATTCTTCTCTTGGATTTTAGTTTTTTGCAAAAGCTGTGTGCGGTGATTTTCATCAAGAATTTGCAATTTTATCTTCACCCAACCACCACAACATTGAGCAGTTTTTATACCAAGTGAAATTTCTAATTCTTGCTCTACTTCACCAGTAGCCAGCATTTTTTTAGCTGCTTTAATCGCCAAAAATTCTAAATTTCCTCCACCAATTGTGCCTATAATTTGCTTTTCATTGACCAGCATAAAAGCATCAATATTTCGTGGTGTCGAACCCTTGGTTTCTAATATGCTTATTTTAATGCATGGTATTGGTGGTTTTAAAAAATCTTCAATTTGTGCAAATCTGATATCCATTATTTGCTAATTTCATTTTTTAGCCGCTCAATGGACATTAAAATATTTTCTGGCGTTGCAGGGCTATTTAGCCTTGGGCATATTTTATAATCAATTACAGAAGCAACAGCCATAGAAATTGCTTCAAATACCGAAATTGCCAACATAAAAGGAGGCTCACCAACTGCCTTTGAACGCTTGATTGTATTGGCGGGATTTTTTGACCATTTTGCTAACTGAACATTGAATTTTTCTGGCATATCTGAGGCAAGCGGGATTTTATAGGTTGAGGGAGAAAATGTTGATAATTTACCCTCCATATCCCACGCTAATTCCTCGCTAGTTAGCCAACCCATGCCTTGCACAAAACCACCCTCTATTTGACCAATATCAAGCGCCTCATTTAGCGAGTTGCCAACATCGTGCAAAATATCTACCCTCTCAACCTTGCTCTGCCCCGTTAAAGTGTCGATACTCACCTCAGATACAGCAGCGCCATAAGCATAGTAAAAAAACGGGTTTCCTTTACCTTTATCTCTATCC
>Ga0256839_1004735_pt1 | contig 13054 bp, 14 predicted proteins | sample 354166metaG_FD_185968 | JGI IMG/M metagenome (GOLD analysis project Ga0256839, IMG submission 185968) | Hydrothermal vent microbial communities from Mid Atlantic Ridge, Atlantic Ocean - 354-166 | ecosystem: Environmental > Aquatic > Marine > Hydrothermal vents | place: Atlantic Ocean: Mid... | reverse complement strand
AGTAAACAGCTGCAAACGGACCACTCACGGTGAAGTCCAAATCCACATCACCCGTATCCTTGAGAACGATTGACTGGCGGCGCAGACCAGCCAATACGCCCAGCCCGATATCACTCTCATATCCCAGGCTGACGGTCGTATCCGTCACCCTGTTGTCGTTGACAGAGAGCAGCGAAGCTTCCAGACCCGCGAAAAATCCGGTAAACGGCAGTTCAAATACCGCATTGCCGTACAGCAAGGGGATAGTGGCAGTGAAACTCTCCTTGGTTGAAACGGGTTGTCTGCTGACCCAGGCACTACCATCGATAACCTTGATATTAATACCGAGATCCAGATTTACCCAGTTATCCAGAATTTCGTAATAGAGGATGGCATCAATCTGATCCAGGGTCAGATCCGAATCAACGCCAGGCAGGCCAGCCGTTACGTCGCCAAAACTCGCATTCAACGTACCATTCTCTCCCTCCAATTCCAGAGATGTCTTTATCAGCTTGATGTTGGGCAAGAGGGGGACAGGGTGCTCAACTGCCGCCCAGAGTACGTTCTCTCTTGAATCTCCCAGATTGAGATCATCACTAAAATCATTGGCACCTGAATCCATATAATTGATAACGCCACCGGGTTTCGGATTCCAGTAGGCGGCACCGATCTCAAAGCCGATAAAATCGGCCGTGGCAGTATACGGCAACAGAGAAAATACAATTGCAGGCAGTAATTTTTTCATTTTGGTTCCTTTGGAAAACAGTTTGACCACGAGAATAGAACAAATAACGTATCAATTCCACATCACATTTCAGAACGCGACAAAAAATCCAGCAGGATTCCGGCGAATATAACCAGCCCGAACCAGTTGTTATTAAGAAAGGCCTGAAAACAGTGATCTGGATTACGGTCCTTGATCAACTCCTGTTGATACAGCGCCAGTCCAATTGCCACGGTCACTCCCATATAGTAGAGCGCCCCCATGGGAATAAGTGCCCCCGCAAGAAACAGGGCCAGAAATACCATTGACTGGATGATGCCGATAATAATGACATCCACATCACCAAACAGGATGGCAGTGGACTTGACCCCGATCTTCAAATCATCCTCACGATCAACCATGGCGTACATGGTATCGTAAGCCGTGGTCCACAGCACATTGGCAATAAACAGCAGCCAGGCGATGCGATTCACCTCACCGGTCTGGGCAGCAAAAGCCATGGGTATTGCCATGCTGAAAGCCATACCCAGAACCACCTGGGGAAGATGAGTATAGCGTTTGGCAAAAGGGTAGAGTGCGGCAAGGGCGACGGCCACAAACGACAACAGGATAGTCTGCCAGTTGAGCAGCAGCACCAACCCAAAAGCGACAAGACATAGAAAAACAAACAGCTTCAGCGCTTCGCCGGGAGAAACCCGGCCTGCTGCAACAGGACGGTTGCGAGTGCGTCGCACATAGGGATCGATATTGCGATCAGCATAGTCATTGATCACACAACCGGCGGAGCGCATCACGATCACACCCAGTACGAACACAGCCAGCACCAGCGGATCCGGTTTGCCTTCAGCCGCGATTACCAGCGCCCACATGGTTGGCCAAAGCAATAACAGAATGCCGATAGGACGATCCAGGCGCATCAGCAGCGCATACTGATGCAAACGTTCTTTTATAGCGGCAACAGGGAGCGACATCTATCTCTTTTTCCAGGGGCATTCGCCAACCGTTGGCAGAAAAAGTTCACTGACCAGCAAGGGGCGGTTTGACAGGCGAAATATCGAGCGGCGGCCCCATATGGTTCCAGGGATATCCGCCAGTTCTGCCGATGCTATCTGGTGAAGCTTCATCTGCGGCTCCAGCCGGGTTACCTGAACTTCACTGCGCCGCATGGAGGGATCAGCAAACAGTACCGCACCCAATGGACGATTACCCAGATGGATAAACCGCCGCTGCGGTCCAATCAATGTAGAGCGGGGAATGACCGTCCGCGCATAGACCCAGGGAACACCGTTACAAAGCAGCTGTACCTGCCGCACCATCGCATAGCGTTTTGCCCTGATGCCGAGCTGCCTTCCCTCATCAGGCAGGGGGGTGTCCCAACCCTGACTCAACAGACGCACCTGGAAATTCCCGTCACTGGCCTGTTGCAACAGGCGTGTCAGTGAGCCTGGTGCAAGCAGCCAGCGGCGCATTTCACACGGAGCATCCCCCGGACGCAACTGATGAGAGGAGCGCCATTTTGCAATATGTGTTATCAGCATAAAAAGTATTGTTGGATGTAATCGCAAACTAAAGCTCGAGACACTTGAAGGAGTTCTGGAATCTGCTCCAGACGAGCAAGGATAACCTAAACTCCTCCATACTGGCTACGCTCTCCTATCCAGCGCTCCACCAGCGGTGTTACCTGCTGTGGATCCTCCTCCAGTAGCAGCTCTGCAGCTCTTGCCACCTCGGGCAGCATCTCCCGATCCCGCTGCAGATCGGCAATACGAAACTGCAACATACCGGTCTGCCGGGTGCCAAGAACATCACCCGGGCCTCGCAGTTCCAGATCTTTCTGCGCGATGACAAACCCGTCTCCGCTTTCACGCAAAACTGCCAGGCGTTGATGCGCAGCCTCACTCAGCGAACCATGATACATCAAAACACAACTGCTCTCCCGGCTGCCGCGCCCTACCCGGCCCCTCAACTGATGCAGCTGGGCCAGACCCAACCGTTCAGGGTTTTCTATAATCATCAAACTGGCATTGGGCACATCTACACCCACCTCGATGACCGTCGTGGCCACCAACAGATCAATCTCCCCCGCCTTGAAGGCACTCATCACCGGTGCCCGTTGTTGGGGTTTCATGCGTCCATGCACCAGTCCGATGGAGAGCCCGGAGAGGGTTTCGCTCAGCATTGCTGCTGTATCTTCAGCCGCCTGCGCTGCCAGCGCTTCAGACTCCTCAACAAGGGTGCAGACCCAGTAAGCCTGGCGCCCCTCCCGGCAGGCTGCACCGACACGCTCGATGACCTCGTCCCGGCGGCTGTCCGGCACCGCCACCGTGGACACGGGGGTACGCCCCGGCGGAAGTTCATCAATAACCGACACATCCAGATCCGCATACGCCGTCATGGCCAGGGTACGGGGGATGGGTGTTGCGGTCATGATCAGTTGATGAGGGTAGCCCCCGTCACTGCCCCCCTTCTCACGCAGGGCAAGGCGCTGATGTACACCGAAGCGGTGCTGCTCGTCGATGATTACCAGACCCAGCCTGTCAAACATCACCTGCTCCTGAAACAGGGCATGAGTTCCCACCACAAGATGAGCCCGGCCACTGGACAGCGCCGCAAGCATCTCCTTTCTCTCTGCGGCCTTGAGCTGACCCGACAGCCAGGCCACCTCCAGCCCCAACGGCGTCAGCCAGTGGCGGAAATTGATAAAATGCTGCTCTGCCAACAGCTCAGTTGGCGCCATTATTGCCGCTTGAAAACCGGCCTCCACCGCTTGCAGTGCAGCCAGAACAGCAACAATGGTTTTACCGGAACCGACATCACCCTGAACCAGCCGCTGCATCGGGAAGGCATGCGCCAGATCCTGCCGGATCTCTTTCCAGACCCGTTGCTGGGCAGCGGTAATGGAAAATGGCAGTTGTTCCAGAAACTGTCCAGTCAGCCGGGCGGTACCCTTCAATTGCGGGGCAGGCTGGTGCTGCATGACACTGCGCAGCTTGCGCAGTGTCAAATGATGTGCCAGCAGCTCTTCAAAAGCCAGGCGTTGCTGTGCCGGATGGCATCGCTCGGCAAGCATATCAAGCGCCGCATCTTTTGGAGGCCTATGGACATAGGCAAGCGCTTCATCCAACGCAGGCAGGCCGAACCGCTCACGGAGTTCTGGTGGCAGCCTTTCGGTTATCGCACCGTTTTTAAGGTATTCAAGCGCCTGCTCTACAAGAGAACGCAGAGTTAACTGATGCACCCCCTCGGTAACGCGATAAACCGGGGTCAAGTGTTGCTCGGCGGGTGCCGCTTTCCCCTGCTCCAGCAGACGATACTCGGGATGAATCATCTCCAGGCTATTTACCCCTTCGCGCACCTCACCAAAACAACACAACTTCGCCCCCCTGGCCAGAGAGGCTTTCTGGGCGGCCCCAAAATGAAAAAAGCGCAGTACTAGCGTACCGGTTCCATCACTGATGGATGACAACAGCATACGGCGTCGGCCAAACTTGACTTCGGTATGCCGAACCTCCCCATGAACGGAAACTGCCATGCCAGGCAGCAGCTCCCCGATTGCAACCAGCCGGGTGCGATCCTGATAACGCACCGGCAGATGAAACAGCAGGTCCTGAACCGTTAAAATATCAAGGCGGGCAAGACGCTCCGCCATTTTTGCACCAACCCCTTTCAGCGTTGTAACCGGAATGGAATCCGCTTGCGGGGCAGATATGTCGCTGGATCCCATCACACAGTCAACGCCTCAGGCAAGCTCCATCACCGCATCCATCTCTACCGCAGCCCCTTTTGGAAGGGCCGCAACACCAATGGCGGCACGGGCCGGATAAGGTTGACTGAAATAGCGGGCCATCACCTCGTTGACCAGCGGGAAATGGGATAGATCGGTCAGGTAGATATTCAGCTTCACGATATCGTCCAGACTACCACCTGCCGCCTCTGTTACCGCCTGGAGGTTCTCGAATACCCGGATAATCTGAGCAGTCATGTCTCCGTCGACCAGTTCCATCGTCTCCGGCACCAGAGGAATCTGACCCGACAGATAGACAGTTTTACCAACCTTGACCGCTTGCGAATAGGTTCCGATAGCTGCGGGTGCCTGCTCAGTAAAAATCACTTCCCGTTCCATTCAATTCCCCTTGTCAACTCTGTTTTCGTACGATGCGCACTACATTTTCAATACGACGGATGCGGCGCATAATGGCGGCCAGATGACGCCGATCATGCACGGTAATGGTAAACAGCAGCGCACTGTGCCTGCCATCCCGTTCTTCCATATCCACATTTTCGATATTGGCATCCAGCGCCGAGATGGCTGCCGCTACCGTAGCCAGAACACCCCGTTGATTGGCCACATCCATGCGCAGTTCAACCGGGAAATCCCCCTCAATTTCTTCCGCCCACTGAACATCAATCCATTTATCAGGATCATTCCTGAATTCATTGAGATTGTTACAGTTTTCCGTATGGATTACAATTCCGCGCCCGGCGCTGATAAAGCCCAGGATGGTATCACCCGGGATGGGGTGACAGCATTTTGCGTAGGTCACAACCATCCCCTCGGTGCCCCTGATGGCAAGCGGAATAGAGCTGAACGGCGGTGCCAGTTGCTCTCCTTCGGCCAGTTTTTCAGCCAGTGAACGGGCCACAATGGGGGCCATGCGTTTGCCCAATCCTACCTCCGCCAGCAGCTCATCCAGAGAAGCAAGATTCAGCTCCTCCAGCAATTGAGTCAATCGGGGTGCCGGAAGTTTGCTGCAAGAAAGGGAGTAGTGAACCAGGCTCTTGTCCAGCAACCGTTTGCCAAGCGCCACTGCTTCATCATGGTGAAGACCTTTCAGGTAGGCCCGGATTGTGGACCGTGCCTTGCCGGTAACAACATAATCCAGCCATGCCGGATTGGGCAAGGCACCGGGCGCGGTGATAATCTCCACTGTCTGCCCGTTGAGCAAACGGGTATTGAGCGGCATCAAACGGTAATCGATTTTGGCGGCCACGCAGCCGTTTCCAACATCGGTATGAACTGCATAGGCGTAATCTACCGCTGTCGCACCCCGGGGCAGCACCAGAATCTCCCCTTTGGGAGAGAACACATAGACCTCATCCGGGAACAGGTCAACTTTGACATGCTCCAGGAACTCCATGGAGTTGCCCGCATTTTGTTGCAGCTCGAGCAGTTCACGCAGCCACTCACGGGCATGGTGCTGGGCTACCGAGCTGTCGCTGCCGCTCTTGTACAACCAGTGGGAGGCAACCCCCGCTTCAGCAACCTTGTGCATATCTGCCGTACGGATCTGTATCTCGATAGGAACACCGTAAGGACTGAACAGTACGGTATGTAACGACTGGTAACCGTTGGCCTTCGGGATGGCGATATAGTCCTTGAAGCGCCCCGGTACGGGTTTATAGAGGCTGTGAACGATACCCAGCATGCGATAGCAGGTATCAACCGTATCCACCACAATCCGAAAGGCATAAACATCAAACACCTCACGGAAAGGCAGCCGTTTCTGCTGCATTTTCTGGTAGATGCTGTAAAGATGTTTCTCCCGCCCCATCACTTCACCCTCTACACCCTCCTGGCGGATCCGTTCGGCAATAGTGGATTCAATTTTTTGTACAATCTCCTTGCGATTGCCCCGGGCCCTGCGCATTTCGCGGGATAACACTCGATAACGGTTGGGATGCATGGCGGCAAAACCATGATCCTGCAACTCCACCCGCATGGAGTTCATCCCCAGCCGGTTGGCGATGGGTGCATAGATCTCCAGTGTTTCACGAGCAATACGGCGACGCTTGTCCGGACGCAACGCCCCCAGGGTACGCATATTGTGCAGGCGATCGGCAAGCTTGATCAGGATGACCCGGATATCCCGCACCATGGCGAGCATCATTTTGCGAAAGTTTTCAGCCTGGGCTTCCGCCTTGCTTTCAAACTGGACCTGGGTCAGTTTGCTGACCCCGTCCACCAGCTCGGCAACCTCTTCGCCGAACTCGTCAACAAGATGCTGTTTTGCTGTGGGAGTATCTTCTATGACATCATGCAGAATAGCCGCAACGATGCTCTGGTAGTCCAGCCGCATACCGGCCAGTATTTTCGCTACCGCAAGGGGATGGTGGATATAGGGTTCGCCAGACAGCCGCTGCTGGCCGGTATGTGCCGCAGCGGCAAATTCGTAGGCACGATAGACCTCTTCTATCTGTTCTGGCTCCAGATAGTTCTGGAGCAGACGGAGTAACTTGGCAACATCTGACGCCGGGCCGTTTTTCCGCCCGGCAAGTTTCAGCAGAGTGAGAGTCGCCCGGTTACTCGGCCGGGACCGGCTGTTCTTCGGTAACAGGCTGCTCCACAGCTTTTTCATCAAGTACCTCGTTGGTGGTCAGGCCTGCAGCAATCTCCCGTAACGCCACTACGGTGGGTTTGTCATTCTCCCACGGTACCTTGGGTTCCTGGCCCAACGCAATCTGCCGTGCCCGTTTGGCCGCTACCAGCACCAGTTGAAAACGATTATCGACATGTTCAAGACAATCTTCTACAGTTACACGCGCCATATCCAGGAAACTCCCAATTATTTCAGATCAAACAGCCAGCAATTCTACTGGAACAACCAATCCCGTTCCACCTCATTTTATTTTTGAGCAACGAGGCGCGTTAGCAGTTCACTCAATTTCACCCGCTGTACCTCGACTCGCAACCGCCTGGCCCGAATGATGGCTCGCAGTTCCGTCAGCGCAAGTTCAAATTCATCATTGACGACCAGGTAATCAAATTCATTGTAGTGAGACATCTCGCTGACCGCATCACGCATGCGGCGGTCAATGGTCTCCTGGCTATCCTGCCCGCGACTACGCAGCCGCTGCTCCAGAATCTCACGCGATGGAGGAATGATAAAAATACCCACCGCCTCCGGCAGTGCCTGACGAACCTGGCGTGCGCCCTGCCAATCAATCTCCAGAATGACGTCAACACCCTGCTGCAGCCGCTCCAGGATATTGGCCCTGGCTGTCCCGTAATGATTTCCGAATACCTCGGCATGCTCCAGAAACTCGCCGCTGGCGATCATGCGCTGGAATGTTTGCAGATCGACAAAGTGGTAGTTTACTCCATCCCGCTCCCCCGGCCGGCATGGCCGGGTAGTATAGGATACTGAGACCTCGATTCCCTCAACGCTTTCCAGCAGGGCCTTTACCAGGCTGGTTTTTCCTGCTCCCGATGGTGCCGCAATAATATAGAGTGTACCGATCATTCTATGTTCTGCACCTGTTCCCGCATCTGCTCTATCAATACCTTTAACTCGACAGCAGCCCGTGTGGTCTCCGCGTCGGCCGACTTGGAAGCAAGGGTATTCGCCTCTCTGTTCAGCTCCTGCATCAGAAAATCCAGCCGTCTGCCTACTGGCTTGTCCTGCTCCAGTACATGCCTTACCTCTTTCACATGGGCGTTCAGCCGATCCAGCTCTTCAGTCACGTCAATTTTTTGTGCAAACAGAACTATCTCCTGTTCCAAACGTGCCGGTTCCAGCTCTTCCTTTACTCCAGCCAGCCGCTCTTCCAGCCGCTCCCGCCACTGCGCTGCCACTTCAGGCAGATGCTGCTGCAGCTCCGTTACTACTTTTTCTATCACCTCGCAGCGCTGTTCAATAAGCGTTTTGAGCTGCTCCCCCTCCCTGCCCCGCATTGCAGTAAACTCATCCAGAACCTGTTCCAGCAACGCCAGCACCTGCTTTTTCAACGGTTCTGTTTCAAGTTCAGGGGGCTGAAGCACGTCAGGCCAGCGCAGTATATCCATTGAATTGACCGCAGAGGGATTGTATAGCATGGCATCGATGGTACGGCTGGCTTGCGCCACCTGGCGTGCCAACTCCTCGTTGATAACCAGCCCGGTCTGTGCCGTGGAGGGATGCCAGTTCAGACGGCACTCAATCTTGCCACGCCCCAACCGCGCTCCGATCTGTTCCCGAATGGCCATTTCCAGAAAACGGAGTTCATCCGGAAGGCGAATGCTCATCTCCAGATAACGGTGATTGACCGAACGCAGCTCCATATCCAGCGAACCCGCTTTACCATGCCGCTCTGCCCGGGCAAAGGCTGTCATGCTTCGAATCATTGAAATGTGGTAACCACCCTGTTGTTGTCTGTGTTTAACCACTCAGCGAGTAGCCAACATGTTGCGTCGTCGAAATAGTCTAACCGAATCAATCCAATTGCGGCTATAATTATCCGCCATTTATAACAGCAGGACATCTAACATGCGCGTAGACGGACGCAACCCGGAGCAGATACGCCCGGTTAAAATCACCACAGGTTATACCAAACACGCCGAGGGCTCCGTACTGGTTGAGTTTGGCGACACCCGGGTTATCTGCACCGCGAGTGTGGATGAGCAGGTACCGCGGTTTCGCAAGGGTTCAGGGCGTGGTTGGGTAACAGCAGAGTACGGTATGTTACCGCGCTCTACCGGCAGCCGCATGCGGCGGGAAGCCGCCCAGGGGCGGCAGGGCGGGCGCACCATGGAGATCCAGCGCCTCATCGGCCGCTCCCTGCGTGCAGTGGTCGATCTTGCTGCACTGGGGGAGCGAACCATCACTGTTGATTGCGATGTTATTCAGGCAGACGGCGGTACCCGTACCGCCTCCATTACCGGTGCCTATGTCGCGCTGGTGACGGCAACCCGGCATCTGCTGGACAAAAAGGCTATCAAAAAGAATCCCATTCACGGCCATGTTGCCTCTATTTCGGTTGGTATCGTCGATGGGCAGGCTGTGGCCGATCTGGATTATGCGGAAGACTCGACCGCCGAGACAGATATGAATGTGGTAATGAACGATGCTGGTGCATTTATCGAAATTCAGGGGACTGCCGAAGGCCATGCCTTTCGCCGCGATGAACTGGACGCGATGCTGGATCTGGCCCAGCCAGCCATTGCACAGCTGATTGAAAAACAGTGTGAGGCGCTGGACAGATAATATGCAACGTATCGTGCTGGCCACCGGGAACCCGGCCAAGGTTCGTGAACTGGGACAACTGCTGAAGGGGCTCGAAATGGAGATCCTGCCACAGGCTGAGTTCGCTGTACCGGACATCGAGGAGACCGGCCTGAGTTTTGTGGAAAATGCCCTGCTGAAGGCACGTAACGCAGCCCTGCATACCGCGCTTCCCGCTATCGCTGATGATTCCGGTCTGGAGGTTGATACGTTACAGGGTGCACCCGGAATTTACTCCTCCCGGTATGGTGGTTCAGAGGCCACTGACCGGGATAATATCGAGAAGCTGTTGCACGCACTGAAGGAGGTCCCTGAGCAGCAACGTACAGCGCGCTTTCGCTGCCTGCTGGTCTACATGCGGCATGCCGCAGATCCCTGTCCTGTCATCTGTCAGGGAACCTGGGAGGGATATATCCTGCGAGAGCCACGGGGAGAAAATGGTTTCGGGTATGATCCGGTATTCTATATCCCTGCCCTGGAATGCAGCAGCGCACAACTGGAACCGGAGGTAAAAAACCGGATCAGCCATCGTGGCAAGGCCCTGCTCCAGCTAAAAAAGGAGTTATCCCTGATGTAACAAATATCTTGTGTAGCGGCTCGAATTGCTTCTGAAACGGGTCAGACCAAGGCGGAAAATGTGAGTTTATGCCGAAAAAGATGTTCAAATGCCGGGTAGTACATGGATCTACGGACCCAGCCAAGGGTAAATGACCATTTTCCAACGCAGAGATGACCCGTTTCAGGAGCAAGCCGGGTAGTTACTCCCTGATCAGGTAACACCCATGTCAAAACCACTCTTGTCAGAGCATCAACCCCGCTTCACCGCATCCCCTCCTCTGAGCCTCTATATCCATATTCCCTGGTGTATCCGGAAATGTCCTTACTGTGATTTCAACTCCCATGAAACAGATGACAACCTGCCACCCGAATCTGCCTATGTGGAAGCCCTGATCGCTGATCTGGAAAATGATCTTCCCCTGATCTGGGGGCGTACCGTCACTACCCTGTTTATCGGCGGAGGCACTCCCAGTCTGTTTTCCGCCCAAAGCATTGAAAATCTATTGTCACAACTGCGAGCCAGACTTCGTTTCGGATCCGATACTGAAATCACTCTGGAAGCCAACCCCGGCGCCATCGATGCGGAGCGATTCAAGGAGTACCACGCGGCTGGAATCAACCGTCTCTCTATCGGCATTCAGAGCTTCGATGATGGCTTGCTCCGGAAACTGGGTCGGATCCACACCGGTCAACAAGCGCTACTTGCGGTAGAGCTGGCCCGTACAGCCGGATTTGAAAATATCAACCTGGATCTGATGTTTGCCCTTCCGGAGCAGACCGCCGGAATGGCTGAGCATGATCTGCGAACGGCCATCGAGCTGCAGCCGGAGCACATCTCCTACTATCAACTTACAATCGAGCCAAATACCCCATTTTATCATCATCCTCCAACCCCTTGCGATGATGAACTGATATGGAAAATGCAAGAGGAGGCCAAACAGCTGCTTGCCGGTCACGGCTACGCGCAATATGAGGTTTCAGCGTACGCCAGACAACAACGGCGCTGCCGGCACAATCTCAACTACTGGCAATATGGGGACTATCTGGGTATTGGTGCCGGGGCGCACAGCAAACTGATCAATCCACACACTCGATCCATCACCCGGCTGACAAAAGTTCGTCATCCTCGGCAATATCTTGCCAGCGCCGGTTCTCCCCGATGTATCCAGACCCGGAACCCGCTGCAAACAGAGGAGATAGCTCTGGAGTTCATGATGAATGCACTGCGCCTTACGGAGGGATTTGAATCCAGGCTGTTCACTACCCATACGGGGCTGCCGCTGGCCTTTCTGCAAACAGCGCTGGAAACGGCGGTGGGAAAAGGACTAATCAACAGAGATGCGCTCCATATCCGGCCCACCGATCTGGGTAAGCGCTACCTGAACAATCTGCTGGAGTTGTTCCTTCCAACACAGAAAAAGCCGCTGTAAGGCGGCCTTTTCCGGAAACGAAAAATCAGATCATACTTCCATAACTTGCTCATCAACCGACCGGTTATGAGATTTGACACTACCACGCTGTTTTTGGGAGATGTTTTGCAGCTGTCGCCGCGCTGCATCAAATGCATCACGAATTGCCACATACAGATCCTCGTGCGGTTCCCGCTTAACCACAACCTCGGAACCCGGTACCGTAATATCTATACACGCATTGTACATCACACCTTTATGTTGGTGACGATGAGGCGCTTCCACCACCACACGGCAACTCATTATTCCATCATAGAATCGTTCCAGCTTCAGTGCCTTTTCTCTCACTGCAGCTTCAATAGCCTCAGTAAGCTCAATATTTCTGGCGGTAATTTGCAATGGTAACTTCATCTGTATAGAACCCCCTTGATCTGCTGTTCCAGGTAATTAAATAAAAAAACAGGACCCTTCCGCTACCCCCTTTTTCCCAGACTCAGATCTAATAATAGACCATTACCCGGATTGTTAAAGTTTCATGAACTGCCAATACAGATATTTGGCGCAGCTACCTACCGGTTATCAATGTGCACGGCCAACACATCACAGGGAGCCGCATGAAGCACAGCATTTGCCGTGGAACCCAGCAACCGCTCCAGCCCATGACGGCCATGGCTGCCAATAACAATCAAATCAACATCTTGCTCCTTGGCGTACTCAATGATAGTCCACTTCACCGAACCAACCTCTACTAACCAGCTCACATCCTTCATGCCCTCCTTGTCAACCAGTTGCTTGAGCGAATCCTGAGCAGATTTCAACATCTGCTGTTCAAAATCCACCGGCAACGATGGCATGCCTTCATAAGGTGGTGCCATAACCACCGGTTCAATAACATGAATCACGCTTAGCTGAGCCCCAGTACATTTCCCTAGCTCCCGGGCTCGCCTGCAAACCTCTTCCACTCCAGGCATAAAATCAACTGCAAGCAGGATGTGTTGGTAAGCGCTCATCTTTGATTACTCCGATACGTCAGACAAGAGATAACAGTAACAACACGAATAATACAACAAGACCAATAGGAACCAGCAGGTTCTTCCAGTCACCGGCCGTCGCCTTCGGAGCATTCTTGAGAGTATGCTTCAGTCCCGGAAAGAACCAGACCAGAATAACCACCACCAGCAACCCCAGCAGCACCTGTTCCCACACAGCCATCGTCTCCATATACCTACCTTATTCCGTTATCAAGACAATCTCAACCTTCATTACGATTTTAGAACCCTGGATACTGCCAGCACTCCATCAAATCGAGTAGGAGGCGGGGTCACCCCCGCCGTCCTCTCACACCACCGGACGTGCGGTTCCGCATCCGGCGGTTCATGAGACACTCTGGAGTCGTCGCACGGTAT
>Ga0256839_1004734_pt1 | contig 13055 bp, 14 predicted proteins | sample 354166metaG_FD_185968 | JGI IMG/M metagenome (GOLD analysis project Ga0256839, IMG submission 185968) | Hydrothermal vent microbial communities from Mid Atlantic Ridge, Atlantic Ocean - 354-166 | ecosystem: Environmental > Aquatic > Marine > Hydrothermal vents | place: Atlantic Ocean: Mid... | reverse complement strand
TACCTTTTTATCTTCAATCATGCCTACTATACCCTTTCCCGCTATAGCTTTGAAATCACTGACCTCTTTAAGTTCTATGCCTTTATCTTTCGCAAATTCAACAATTGCGCGGGCTATTACATGTTCCGATCTGCTTTCTAAGGAAGAAGCTAAGCTTATTACTTCTTCTTTACTGAAACCTTCGGCGGATACTATTTCGGATACACCGAATTTTCCTTCCGTCAATGTGCCCGTTTTATCAAATAAAACCACATCTATATCTTTTGCCGTCTCCAGTGCCAACCTGTTCCTTATAAGGATTCCGTTCCTTGCAGAATAAGCTGTGGATACTGCCACAACGAGCGGTATTGCAACACCGAGGGCATGGGGACACGCTATTACCATTACGGTAACTGCCCTTTCCACTGCAAACTGAACATCTTTTCCGAAAAACATCCACGCTACAAATGTAATACCGCCTGCGCTTATGGCTATTATGGTAAGGTAGAAGGCAACTCTATCCGCCAGATTACTAAGCTTTGTCTTGGATTCTTGGGCTTCTTTTACCAGCTTTATTACCTGGTTCAGGTAAAGCTCTTCACCTACCTTTTCCGCCTTCATTTTTATTGAACCGTCAATATTTATTGATCCACCAATAACCTTACTTCCCCTCCCTTTAACAACAGGTTTTGACTCTCCTGTCAAAAATGCTTCATTTACATGGGTTTCTCCCTCTACCACAACTCCATCAACGGGAATCTTCTCTCCGGGTTTTACTAAAAGTATGTCTCCCTTTTTTATATCCGATATGTCTATTTCTACTACCTTTCCGTCCTTTATAAGATTTGCCTTGGTTGGCATAAGCTTTACAAGGGATTCCAATGCCTGAGAAGCACCGAGTACGGACTTCATTTCAATAAGATGGCCCCAAAGCATGATAACTATTAAGGTTGTCAGCTCCCAGAAAAATTCCTTTCCTCCAAATATCAGGGTGGAAATACTATATAAAAAGGCTGTGGTTATGGCTACCGCTATCAAGGTCATCATTCCTGGTTTTCTTTTTGAAAGCTCTTCTGCTGAACCTTTTAAAAAGAAGGAGCCTCCGTATATGAAAACAACGAAGGAAAGAAGGGGGGAGATCCATTCGGAAAAGGGAAACTCAATTGCTTTGAATCCTAAGAATTCTTGAAAGCTCTTTGAAAAATAAAGGACGGGCAAAGTCAGGACGGAGGTAACTATAGCCTTCCTATATATTTCCTTTATGTGATGTTCATGGTGGGAATGGATATGTACATGTTCCTTTCTTTCGGTTTTCTTTACTATATGTTCCGGGAGAAGGTCCATTCCACACTTCGGACACTTGCCCATTTCCTTTGAAACCACTTCGGGATGCATAGGGCAGACGTACCTAACCTCCCCTTTGTGAATCTCCGCTCCGTGGTGATTGTGCTTGTGTTCCATCTTCTTACTCCTTTGTTATGTACTTAATAAGGGCAACTATTCCGAGCACCATAAGGATGAAAAGAAGTGCACCCAAAAGGAACATAAGACCGTGATGGTTATTCCAGTGCATCATTTATGCCCCTTCGGTCCGTGTTCCATGTGTTTGTGATTCTTTATGTCAAGGTGCTTTATGAATTCAAGGCTCAGCTCTGAAAACTTATAAACCCTTTTACCTTTGGCAAACTTCTTTGCTTTAAGTCTGCTTTTAAAGGGAGCGAGATCTTTACCCATGGGACCTTCCTCTATAACCACATAGTAGGCTTTTGTACCATCAATCCATTTGCCCGTTTTGTAATCCTTCACCCATAATTCCGCAATCTTTTCCTTATTCTTGAAGTAGTATTGAAGTATGTGCTTGGGTGATTCCGCATACTTATACGTGCCGTCCTTCATCTTTACTTGGGATGTAAGCTCCGGAGACATATTTACATCCATATTGCACACTATGCACCTTTTGCCTTCAAGTTCTTGTGAAGGTTGAGAACCTGCAAGGGCTGTGATTATCAAAAGCACAGTTACAATTCTTCTCATCTCATTCACCTCCCAAAAGGGTTTTTAACTCTTCCCTTAGCTGGGGATTCTCTTCAAGTACCTTTTGGACTTCTTCCTTGTTTACCGCAAGCATTTTCAGCATCCTCTTTATAACCTTTGGGTGTTTCATAAGTTTCTCGTGTAATTCCTTTTTACACTGTCTCATGTGTTCCTTTATCAACTTCCTCAGTTCGGGATCTTTCATCATCATGTGCATGCCCATACCCATGTGGTACATCATCTCCCCGTGTGATTCCTTCTTTATATCCATGTCAGGCACTCCGTGGGCAAAAATAAGACTTGCTCCCAAAAATGAAATAGTTAGCAGTTTCTTCATAGCTATACCTCCTTTTAATTTTTAGTGATGGTGTCCTCCCGCGGATGTGGTCCCATAAAGCCCTCTTAGCTGGGCTTCTGAATCTAACAAAAATGTACCCCTTACAACCACCTTTTCACCTTCCTTAAGACCGTGAATTACTTCGTAATATCCTTCCGCCTTCCTGCCGAGTTTTACATGTCTCGGTTCATACATGCCCTTTCCCGTTTCTACGAAAACCACTGTCCTTTTACCTGTATCAACTACAGCCGATTCCGGTACGGTCAAGACTTCTCCTATCTCTTTTTCCATCAGTATTTCAACAAGGGTATCTGGTTTTAGTTTAAAGTCTTTGTTATCTATTTTTATCCTTACCCTCACAGTGCGTGCCATTCTGTCCGTTTGAGGGAAGATGTAGTCTATAACACCGTCGTACATTTCTTCCGGATTGTCCCTCGGCGTTATAAGCACCTCCATGCCTTCTTCCACATAAGGAAACAATAGGTAAGGAATTTCTGCTATCACCCACACTTCCGTAAGATCTGCTATTTTGTAAGCCACCTGCCCTTCCTTTACATACCCGCCCTCGTTGACTTTCTTTTCAAGGATAATCCCGTCAACCGGTGACTTTATAATGCTTTTCGCTTTCAGATATTCAAGTTTTCTCTTTGCGGACTCTATTAGTGTTTTATCCCCCTTTTTCTTTGCTATTTCGTATTCCCTTTGAGCTACTTCTATGTCCGGACTCAGTACTTCCATGAGAGGATCCCCTTTCCTTACCAGTTCTCCTTCAAACCTTCTGAATGTTTTCTCAACCCATGCATCTGCCCTTACCGTTATGTCAAAAATCTTCTCCTTGTTTATCTCTATGAAACCTACGGTGGTGAATGACTTTATCAGCTCTCTTTTCTTTACCTCTTCCGTTACTATACCGACAAGCTGTACCTTATGATGTTCAACCATTATGTGCTTTTTGTGTTTTTCGTGGTCCGCTTCTTTTAGAGGCACCAAAGCCATTCCGCAGATTGGACACTCCCCGGGTTTGTCACTTCTTATCTGAGGGTGCATGGGACATGTATAGACTTCCTTCTTTTCTTCTTCCACTACCGCAACCTTTTCTTGCTCTTCCTGACTGCAGGAGTATATACCTGCACTTAAAATAATAAAAGGTACTATTGCCAGCAGTATCTTCATAACAATTCCTCCGCTTTCACAACTACTTTTGAAATGTCAAGCAATAGTTTTATTTCGCGAAGTTTAAGCTTCCATAATTCCCTGTAAGCTCTTAAAAGCTCCCTGAAGTCTTCCTTTTCGTAAATGAAAGCCACATTTAAACTTTCTATTTCCTTCTTCTTTTCTTCTATTTCCTTCCTGACGAGATCGTACATTTCCCTAAGGGATAAGTAGATAGCTTTGAGGGCTTCATACTCTCCCTCTACCTCCAGCTTTATACCTTCCATGTATGAAATCTTTGCCCTTATATCTTCCCTCTTTTCCATTACCATCAGCTTTTCCTTTTTCTCGTACCAAAGGGGAATGGTAAAACCAGCCTTTAAAGTAATAAGGTCGGGTATGTCCGGTCTTACCAGATAGGCACCTGTAAGGTATATGTCAGGAAGATGTTCTACTTTTAACCTGTCCTCTTCCGCCTTAAGAACTTCTATTTCCTTTTCTATTACCCTTACAAATATACTTTTGGATGGATTGAAGGTCTCGGGGAATTTAAGAAGGGGCAGGTCTTCTCTTTCCACTTCAATATCTACACCGACCAACGCCTTTATATTTGCCAGACTTTTCTCCCTCAATCTACGAGAGAAAACTATACTTTCTTCTATCTTTTTCAGTTCAACCTTTAAAAATATGAGATCTGATAGATTTGTTCTGTCGTAAATGTAATGTTCTTCGGATACATCTAATAGATCTTCTATTTCCCTTTTTATTGATTTAGAAAGATCTTCCAGAAGGAAGGAATATTGAAAGTCAAAATAATTTTCTTTTATCCTTCTTATTAATCTTCTTTCAAACAGCTCTTTATCCTTCTTTATCTTCTCCTTCCACTTTTCAGCTATTTGTGAATCTTTCTTTCTCTTTTCTCCCAGCACATACTTTTGGGAAATAAAGAGGGCTAAACCACTCATGGGGTTGGAAGCCCTCGGAAAGGGGTACTCAAGTTCTACGCTCTGGAGGGCAAAACCCACCACAGGGTTGGGCAAGGAAAGCTTATACTCAGACCGAAGCTCCTTTGATCTTATGAGATTTTCATAAGATTTTAATGTAGGGTTGTTTTCAAGGGCAAGATTTATAATCTGCGCCAGCTGTTGGGAATAAGAAAAGTAAATAAAAGTTAAAACAATTATTAATAATCTGACCATAAGAGAATGATATTCATAAAGTATTGTTAATTCAATCTCTTTATTTCACTTATTTTTAACGCTTTTAACTGTTAATTTTAGTGTGATTTTAACATTTAAATAACATGTCAGATTATAGGAAGTTTAACCGTTTCTTTTAATTATCATGAAAAATTTAAGAATCAAAATAGCTCGTATTGTGGCAGGCTATCTATTTTTAAGTTCCCCTGCATATTCACAAAGTGCTTCACTAATACTAAATCCATTAAGCTTTCTGTTCGGTACTTTCAGCATAAAGGCGGAGGGATTTATTGAAGACAGGAATGAAAGTATAGTGGGCGGTTTTGCCTATGGTAATTTAACATTAAACGGATTTTACGGAACTGTTACCGGTTTTTCTCTGGGATACAGGAGTTATGTAGGGCGGAAGGTTAATACTTTGTTTGCAGGCATCAATATGAATTTACTTTTTGTAACCGGGTATATTGATAGCTACAATATGAGCTTCACTTTGTTCGCACCCGGCGGTTCGGTAGGTATTAGGGTTGGAGGTAAATTGTTTGTAGAAGGTGCTATCGGTATAAGCCTTATGATAGGAAGTGCAGATGTGGAAGGTATATCCGGTATATCCTTTGCTGGCTATACACCAACTTTCAACTTCGGTATAGGTTTTATGTTCTAAACATTGAATCTGAAGTACACCACATCACCGTCTTGAATTTCGTAGTCTTTACCCTCTAATCTTATCAAACCCCTCTCCTTAGCCCTGTTCCATCCTCCCGCTTCTACAAGGTCCTTCCAGTTTATAACTTCTGCCGCTATGAATCCCTTTTCCATGTCAGAATGTATTTTGCCTGCCGCTTCTTTTGCCTTTGTTCCCCTCTTTATGGTCCATGCCCTTGTTTCCTTAGGTCCGGCGGTAAAGAAGGTTATAAAGTTAAGTACCCTGTAAGCTTCCCTTATTAACTTATTAAGTGCTGGCTCATCAAGCCCGTACGCTTTTAGCATATCTTTTTTTTCCTCTTCCTCAAGGGCTACAAGCTGGGCTTCAAGTTCCGCACACAAAACTATAACGGATGTCCTTTCCTCCTGGGCGAGCTTCTTCACTTCCTTTACATATTTATTGTCTCCACCGTCAGGTAGATCCTTTTCAGATATATTTGCCACATATATTACGGGTTTTACAGTCAAGAGAAAGAGGGTTCTGTTTATGTAGGACAGAATGTCTTCGCCAAGCTCCTTTTTTCTTAAAGGTTCCAAGTCTTCCAGTATGCCTTTTATAAAGCTTAGATACTCTAACTCTTTCCTTGCCTCTTTATTTCCCCCCTTAGCCATCTTCTCAACCTTCTGCAGACGATTTTCCACGGTTTCCATATCTTTTGCTATAAGTTCAAGGTCAATGATCTTTGTGTCCCTTACCGGATTTACACTTCCCTCTACATGAACTATGTTTTCATCTTCAAAACATCGCAATACATGCACTATGGCATCAACTTCCCTTATATGAGCAAGAAACTGATTACCCAACCCTTCCCCTTTACTCGCTCCTTTTACAAGCCCCGCTATGTCAACGAATTCTACGAAGGTAGGTGTTATCTTCTCAGATCTTTCAATTTCTGCAACTTTAATAAGCCTTATGTCCGGCACTTCAACCATACCTATGTTTGGTTCTATGGTACAGAAAGGATAGTTTTCCGCCTGAGCTTTGGCGGTTTGGGTTATTGCATTAAATAGGGTTGACTTTCCTACATTGGGTAGTCCGACTATCCCGTACTTTGAACTCATGAGGCTTACTATTATAAAGAGGTAAAGCCCCCTCAGGGGGCTTATTTTTTACATGCCGGGAAGTTCAGGCTCTTCCACTACTATAGGCTCTCCTGTGAGTGCTTCTAAGAAGGCTTTTAATGCCTTCTTTTCTTCCTCCGTCAGGTTAAGGGGTTTTAAGAGAGGATCCTTATTTGGCACATCTCCTCCCCCCGCATTGTAGAATTCTATGACTTCGTCCAAGGTCTTAAACACACCGTTATGCATGTAAGGTGCAGTCTTTGCAATGTCTCTCAAGGTAGGTGTTTTGAAAGCTCCCTTGTCTTTGGGATCTTTAGTCTGAAAGTAGGCTCCCAGATCTCTGTCTATTTCCCTGTGATTCTTAAAACCGAGGGTTTTTAATACAAAGGATCTGGTTGCTTTTACCATAGGATCATCTTCCACAGGATTTTTTGGAACTCCGAGTACATGTAATTTATTATCTGTAAAGTTTGGTCCGTTATGGCAGTTTACACATCCTGCTTTACCTATGAAAAGCTCCATTCCTTTTATCTGTTCGGGAGTCATGGCATCTTTATCGCCAAGCATATATCTGTCAAAGGGTGAATTCTTTGATATTATCGTCCTTTCAAAGCTCGCTATTGCCTTGGCTATATTGTCTATGGTTATGGGATCCTCTTCATTGGGGAAAGCCTTTTTGAACATTTCCACATACTCCGGAATTGCATTGAGTCTCTCTATCAAGAGATCATAGTTCATATTCATTTCAAAGGGAGATGCTATGGGACCTTTTGCTTGCTCCTCAAGGGTTTTTGCCCTTCCGTCCCAGAAGAGGGCAGTATTGTAGGCAGAATTTATAATTGTAGGAGCTTGCCTGAAGTGCTTAGTCCCTGGATATGCGGGTGACATCTCCCTTGCCTTTGCAAATCCCTGTCTCGGATCGTGGCACTTGGCACAGGAAACGCTTCCGTCGCCTGAAAGTCTCGGGTCAAAGTATAGCATCTTACCCAGTTCTATCTTTTCCGGAGTCATAGGATTATCTGGCGGTACAGGAGGAGGATCTACGAGAGGTTCAATGGTGGGCTTTTCTCCTGAAAGGGCTGAGGAGAAGGCTATTGCCGAAATTAGTACTGCAAAGGATTTTTTCATGTTAAACACCTCCTCATTTATCCTTTAATTTCAAAGTTAAGCTTTGTTGCCTTTCCTGCTTTTACTTCAACCTCTTTTACGAGGGTGCCGAAACCTTCATGCCACATCTTTACCCTGTATTTTCCGGGAGGAATGTCTGTTATCTTGAAGTAACCCTTTGAGTCGGTTACCTGATAGTAGGGATTGTCAACTATAACTATCCATGCTTTCATCCAGGAATGTATGTTACAAGTTATTTCAACTATACCGGAACCTTTGAAGGTTACTTTATCCTTATCTCCTTTTTTGTGTTGTTTGAATAGAAATACAAGAATAAAATTAAGTACTCCGTTCGCTTCATGGGTCACATTATCATGGTTTATGACGGTGAGAGTAGAACCGACGCTTGTTACTATAACTCTCGGTTTAAATTCGCACTTTTCTTGTATAAGCTCTATGTCCTTTTTCTTTAAAGGTTTTCCCGACTTTATATTCTCTATATAAACTACAGCGTTTTTAACTCCACCCCCTTTTGAAATAATATATTTTTTATCAACCTTATAACCTTCGCCACACACTTCCTGATCCTTAATTATAGGCATTCTTTTGTTCTTTGGAGGCTTGCTACCTTTAAATAGAACATAACCTTCTATTGAGCCTCCCTTTTTTACCGGTGAGGATTGATAGGCAAAGGCTTGATCAAATATCTCAACATATCTGTAGCTGACGGAGGAAGCTTCTGGATAAAAATAAATAAGTAAGCTAAGGCTAATTGAAGCAAGTATGGAGATGCTTAGCCATCCTTTTCTTTTCATATCCGACCTCCTGTGAAATTTTTTGGAGCATACACTTATCTTTCTATCGTTAGGTTCTTATATGGTTTGAGTGTTAAAGAGTTATACTTTAAAGGAAAGGGGTTTGTAATGGATTTAAGCATAATAATAGGAGGGAAAGCAGGAGCGGGTATAAAGGAAGCGGGCAGAATGTTAGCAAAAGTGCTTACCAAAATGGGCTATCATGTATTCGTATATGTGGACTATCCTTCCCTTATAAGAGGAGGTCATAACTTTGTAACTATAAGGTTTTCCGAGGAAAAAATTTCTTCTGTTAAAAAGAAGGCAGACATAATAGTGGCAACGGACGGAAGGAGTATAAAGGCCCATAAGTATGATGCCAAAGATAGCACTGTTTGGATAATAAACGAGAAGGAGAGATTTGACGGGGCAATAAGGGCGCCTTTTAAGGAAGTTGCACCCGGATTTTTTAAAAGCTCTTCTATCTTGGGCGTATTACTAAGGATATTGGGTATTCCATTAGATGAAGGACTTCCTCTAATAATGAGTTTACCTCAGAAAGAAAAAAATGAATCCATCTACAGGGAAGCTTATAAATCTGTAAGGGAAATATTCAAGGTTAAAAAAATAAAAGAAAAGGTCGGTGATGTTATTACGGGAAACGAAGCCATAGCCTTGGGTGCGGTTGACGGAGGGCTTGATGTATATATAGCCTACCCAATGACTCCCGCCTCTCCCGTACTTCACTACCTTGCAAAACATAAAAGTGACTTTGGTATAAAGGTGGTACAGCCGGAGAATGAAATTGCGGTTATAAATATGGCTCTTGGAGTGTCTTATGCAGGTAAGAGATCAATGGTGGGTACCTCGGGCGGTGGTTTTGCTCTCATGACGGAAGCTCTCAGCCTTTCTGGTATGGCTGAAATACCTCTCGTTATATACGAAGCCCAAAGAGCTGGACCGAGTACAGGTGTTCCCACATATACGGCTCAGTCAGATCTACTCTTTTCCTTATTTGCGGGACACGGCGACTTTCCACGCGTGGTCTTTGCTCCGGGAGATCCGCAGGAGGCATATTTGTTGGCAAGAGTGTCTTTAAACATAGCGTGGAAATTCCAGGTACCGGTTATACTGCTTGGGGACAAACATGTTGGCGAAAGTTTATATACGGTGCGATTGGAAAGGAATAGGGAGGTGGAGGAACCCAAGCTATGGGACGGTAAAGGTGAATATGGAAGATACAGATTTAGCGAGGATGGGGTGTCTCCTCTTGCCTTTCCCGGCGAGGAGGGAGTGGTGGTTAAGGTTTCAAGCTACGAGCATGATGAAAGAGGTATTACTGTTGAAGATGCTTTATCCGTGAAAAAGATGCAGGAGAAAAGGTTGAAAAAAGGGAAATTCATTAAAAAGCACTTGCTTAATAGTAACTACACGGTTTCCATTTCAGGTGAGAAAAATCCGGAAAAAGTAATACTTACCTGGGGTTCCAATAAAGGTGTCGTTGAGGATATCGCAGGTAAGTTAGGTTTTAAGGTAATAAGACCTTTGTTGTTGGAGCCCTTTCCTTCGGAAAGAATAAAGAGGGAGCTTGAAGGTGCTAAACTTATTTTATCCATTGAATGTTCTTCCTCCGGCCAATTTGTAAAGCTCCTAAATATGAACGGTATTTATCCTACGGATTGTATAAAAAAGTATGATGGAAGACCCTTCTTCAGCGATGAACTTGAGGAAATATTGGGGGAGTATGTATAATGAAGGCGGTTAAAAAAAGCCTATATACTGGCGCGGAGATAACTTGGTGTAGGCTGTGTGGTAACTTTAACATAATGAGTGCCTTCGGATGGGCTGTACAGGAACTTGCAGAAGAAATACCCTACGAGAACTTTGTTATGGTTTCGGGTATAGGATGTCACGGAAAGATAGTTGATTATATTGATCTAAACAGCTTTTATTCATTGCACGGAAGGGCTTTGCCTACCGCTACCGGCATAAAGCTTGCCAACCCAGAACTAAAGGTAATATGTTTTGTAGGTGATGGAGACATATACGCTGAGGGCATATCCCATCTAATTTTCTCAGCGAAGAGGAATACGGACATAACGGTTATAGTGCATAATAACAGGGCATACAGTTTGACAACGGGACAGTTTGCACCTACAAGTCCTGCAGGTTTTAAGGGTAAATCCACACCGTACGGATCTCCTGAGGATCCTTTGAACCCTTTGACTCTTATGCTTTCCTCAGGTGCAACCTTTGTTGCTAGGGGATACGCGGGACTTGTAGATCATCTGAAGAATATAATAAAGGAGGCTATAATTCATAAGGGTTTTTCCTTCATTGATGTGCTCCAGCCCTGCGTGGCTTTTTACAATACTTATGAACTTTATAATAATAATGTTTACAGGTTAGAGGATGAGGGGCACGATCCTACCGACTACGAGCTTGCTTTAAGTAAGGCTAAGGAATGGGATTACAATACTGAAGGAGGCAGGATAGGTATAGGTATTTTTTATAAGGTATCAAAGCAAACCTTTGAGGAAAGAATTGGGTAAAATTTTAAAATAAAGTCCGGAGGGAAAGGTATGTGGGGAAGGTTAGGGATTGCTTTTCTCGGCTTGGTATTAGTTGGTAGCCTCTCTTGCACAGCAATGACTTACTATTACGGTCCCGTAGGTTTCATTTACGAAAATACCAAGGCACCTTTCCCTCAGAGCGGACAGGAAGTTGAATATTCAAAGGTAGGAAAAGCCTGCTCTACCAGTCTCCTTGGATGGTTTGCCTTCGGAGATGCTTCTGTGGAAGCTGCTGCAAGGAATGGAGGTATAAAGAAGATAAAGCACATTACTATTGAGAGAACCAATCTGCTCGGTTTATACGCTACCTTCTGTACTGTTGTAAAAGGAGATTAGGCTATAAGAGAAAGGGCTTTTATTGTAGGCAAGGAGGAGCTTTTAAGATTACTTACCCTTTTATATGATAAAGGTTTCAGGATAATAGCCCCTGTGGAGGAAGAAGGAGTAATTCTACCAAGGGAAGTTGACCGCTTTTATTCCTTTCCCGAAGGTTTAAAAGAATCTCAGGGAAAAGGATTTTACAGGCTTGAATGTTCCAAAGAAGGAGGGATATTTTCCTATACTCACGGACTTAATTCAATTAAGGAATTTTTGCATCCTCCTGTTGCGGAATTGATAAAAATGCGTTCTGATCTTTCTCAAGGGAACGAAGAAGTAGAAAAGGTAAAGATGGCATTCATAGGTTTAAGGCAAGAGGTTTTTACTTGAAGAACCAAGTACCATGAGTACATCACCGTAGGAGCAGATAATAACTCCCTCCTTTGCAAGATCTATAGTCATGTCAATTCTGCCTGCAGGTATAACACACACTGGGCAACCGGGACCGTGTACAAATTCCACATATACTTCAAGAAGTTTATCTATACCGTACTTTATTATTATGTGTGTCCGCCGCGGAATTCCATAATGCGAACTATATTTCCTTTTTAACACCGTATATTTCTGCTCACCAAGAAATATGATAGTAAAAATCTTTCTTGTTAATTTATGATAATTTATGTTAAAATTTAAAGCAAATTAACATCAGGAGGAAGAGTATGAAAGGGTTCGTATTTCTTTTACTTATATGCGGTATGCATTTATACGCTGGAGAGCTTGTCTTGGAAAGCATAAAAGTTAAAGGGAGAGAAGAGGTATTATATAAGGAAGGCTCAGGGACAGGCAATTTAAAGGACGCAGGGGAATTTCTTGAAAGGACAAGTGGTATTTGGAAGTTAAGAAAGGGGGGAATAGCCAACGACATATTAATAAGAGGATTTAAGGGAAGCGACATAAATATCCTTTATGACAGTTCAAAGATATATTCAGCCTGCCCTATGAGGATGGACCCTCCTCTTTTTCATGTGGATCTTTCCGAGATTGAACACATTAAAATAATAAAAGGTCCCTTTGATGTTAAACATTACGGCGTGGTCGGAGGCTCTTTAAACCTCATTACGAGAAAGCCAAAGAGGGGTTTAAGGCAGAAATTGGAAGTTAACTTGGGTTCCTTTTCTTATGCCAGCATCTTTTCTGAAACTTCATACAGAAAAGGTTATTTTTACGGATCCTTAGGATATTCTTACAGATATTCAAAGGCTTACAAAACGGGGGGAGGGAAACTATTCACCGAGTATAGTAACTATAAGGACAGATTTAAGGATACGACCGCCTTCAATACTAATACCCTTTGGTTAAAGGCGGGTTATGCACCTTCAAAAAGAAATGGTTTAGAGATCTCTTACACGGCTCAGAGACTTAGGGATATTCTTTATCCTTATCTCCTTATGGACTCTCCCGAGGACAATGCTGACAGGATCTTCTTAAAGCTCCGCTTGGGAAACTTTACTGCTGAAAGTTACTATTCCTATATATACCATCTGATGGACAATACAAAGCGGAACGCCGGAATGTTTATGCAGACGGAAAGCGGTTCTTTAACTTACGGTTTGAGGTTTGACTACCGTATCAGGGAAATACTTTTAGGTATGGAAGCATTCCGGTGGCACTGGAGTGCCGAGACTACAATGGGTAACACGAAACAGTTCAGTTTACCCGATGTTTTATTTCAGGACATGGGCGTATTTGGCGAACTCGGTAAGGTTATTAATAAAAATATAAAAATTAAATTCGGAAT
>Ga0256839_1004733_pt1 | contig 13057 bp, 16 predicted proteins | sample 354166metaG_FD_185968 | JGI IMG/M metagenome (GOLD analysis project Ga0256839, IMG submission 185968) | Hydrothermal vent microbial communities from Mid Atlantic Ridge, Atlantic Ocean - 354-166 | ecosystem: Environmental > Aquatic > Marine > Hydrothermal vents | place: Atlantic Ocean: Mid... | reverse complement strand
AAACCGATTCCCGCCAGCGCACCGACCCCGTGACCTGATCCACCAGCAAATTACGGATCAACAAAGGCGCATCCACCGCCGCCGCGGCGACATTGGCCACAACCGGCACGCTGGGCGTTTTGAATTCAACTTCGCTTAATGCCGTTTCCATGACGTCAGCGGCAGGCTTCATCAACGCACAATGAAACGGCGCCGACACTGGCAGAATAATTGCGCGTTTTGCACCGGCTTCTTTGGCCAAAATACAAGCGCGCTCAACCGCTGCTTTGTGGCCCGAAACCACCACCTGCCCCGGGTCATTGTCATTCGCCGCTTGGCACACTTCGCCCTCGGCGGCCTGTTCAGCCACAGCGGATGCGGCTGCAAAATCAAGCCCCAGCAATGCGGCCATCGCACCAACCCCGACCGGCACTGCATCTTGCATGGCTTTGCCACGAATTTTCAATAACCGCGCTGTATCAGCCAGCGAAATCACCCCCGCCGCGCATAGCGCCGAATATTCGCCCAAGGAATGCCCCGCCACAAACGCCGCGTCGGTTACCTGAACCCCCTCGGCATTCAGCGCTGCCATGGCCGCCATGGATGTGGCCATCAAGGCAGGTTGGGCATTTTCTGTCAGGGTAAGTTCCGCAATATCGCCTTCCCAGATCAAGCGCGACAGGTTCTGGCCCAGCGCCGCGTCGACTTCATCAAACACAACCTTGGCCGCTGGATAAGCCTCGGCCAGATCCTTGCCCATGCCAATGGATTGCGCCCCTTGACCGGGGAAAATAAATGCTTTTGTCATGGGGATTCCTCACCAACTAAATTTGTTATAGAAATTTATATCCCGAGCTAGAAGGGAATGACAACATTATCATTCCCAACTAGCCCCAAACGGCCGAGAAAATTGTGCCTATCAACCAATTCGGCGCAGAAACAAGATCTAATAAAGGTTGAATTTATCAAAAAATAAGTAAGCATGTGGTTTTTGGAGGTAGTTGTGTCCTGGCAAATCTTAACCCCAATTCTTTTGATCCTTGGCTTCGCTTACATGTTCTGGTTTTACAAAAAACCACCTGCACCGGTTGGTGCCGTTTGGCGGTTAGCAAAATCACTAAATGTAAAACCTGAGTTTATTATGGAAATGATCGGAAATATGGGTAAGTCACGCGGTCAGATTTTCATTCAAACTTTGTCAAATGTGGAGACAGAGTCTTTAGAGCTCGGTGCTCAAACGTTTTTTGTTTATCAAACTTATTCTAAAAACCGGCATCCAGAAAATATCCGATGGTGGACAAAGAAAATGGTGGCAAGAGGGTTTCAAGTTGCTCTAAGCACAAAATCTTGTGAAGCTATATCCGTCTTTCTAAACGAAATTGGAGTAGATCAAATAAGTTTGATGGATTTCAGGAAAGAGATAGCCGCCGCAAATAGCTAAGTGGGCAATCATGCCATTGCACATTAATGCTTACGAAGCTTTCAATTGATCACCATTCTATTTCGCTTAAATATCCCAGGGGTGAGTTGAGCGCTGCCCAAGGGGGGACAGCACCCTCCGCTTGCTGGTCAGCATAAATGCACCAGGTTTTGTTTTGCATTTGTTAAACGATTTCCTATATAACAAGTTAACAGATACAGGAAAACCCAATGGCACTCGCGTCGCAAAATGAAAATAATGTTCAATGGACCGTCACCAACAAAGGCAAAAATGCCTCTGGGGGTAATTCGTATGAATTGCGCGAAGTTGCAACGGGCAAGACCGAGGATGTCCAAACCGAAGGTGAGTCCGACAAAGTTATTGATACTTTGATCCATGACTATAGCGACATGCTGAAACGCCTTGCCGACAGATAACACACATTATGTGGTATCCTATTTCGACGCTGTAAAAATCCACGAAGAAGCATTAGCCATATCGGGCGGACGTTCAGGGATACTGAATAAATCCAGCCTGTTATCTGCACTTTCACGGCCCTATTGCGGGTATTTTGATACGGTTGAAGAAAAAGCATCCGCATTGATGGAAGCTGCGGTGCAAAATCATGGTTTTGCCGATGGAAACAAGCGCACCGCAGTTATGTCAACATTGCTATTTGTCACCCGGAGCGGCTTCCAGCTGCACCCGATCAACGCTGCCGACGACCTCGGATACGGCCTCGAAAATCTGGTGGTTGCCCTTGCCTCTGGTCAAACAAACCGCGAAACAGTTCTGGAATGGTTTCAGGCGCGACTCCAACCGGCCTAACCCCCTTGCATTCCCCCCAAACCGCCTTATAACCCCCCAATCCCCTGCAATCTCTTGATCGCGGATGCCTCTCGAATGCGGATGGGGGATGTTAACGCCGCATGTTGAAGCACGCTTGTATAAAGGAATATGATATGGCGCTCTATGAGCACGTATTTATTGCCCGTCAGGACCTGTCAAATACACAGGCCGAAGGGTTGATCGAACATTTTGGCGGTATTCTGACCGACAATGGCGGCAAAGTCGTTGACAGCGAATACTGGGGCCTGAAAACCATGGCCTATAAAATCAACAAAAACCGCAAAGGCCATTATGCTTTTGTGCGCTCCGATGCTCCTTCCCCTGCGGTTAAGGAAATGGAACGCCTGATGGGTTTGCATGACGATGTCATGCGCGTTATGACCATCAAGGTTGACGAACACGAAGAAGGCCCATCAGCCGTCATTCAAGCCAAAAACAGCCGTGACGAGCGCCCCCGCCGTCCGCGCCGCGATTAGAAAGGACCTTAAACCATGGCAAACAAACCATTTTTCCGCCGTCGCAAGACATGTCCTTTCTCGGGTGATAATGCCCAGAAAATCGACTATAAAGACGTAAAGCTGCTTCAGCGTTACATTTCAGAGCGTGGCAAAATTGTGCCGTCACGCATCACCGCGGTATCCGCCAAAAAACAACGCGAGCTGGCAAAAGCCATCAAACGCGCCCGTTTCTTGGCCTTGCTGCCATATGCTGTGAAATAGGAGAAATACGATGCAAGTAGTACTTCTTGAACGCGTGGCCAAACTGGGCCAAATGGGCGATGTTGTTAATGTCAAAAACGGCTTTGCACGCAATTTCCTGATGCCGCAGGGCAAAGCATTGCGCGCCACCAAAGCCAACCTGGCCGCGTTTGAATCCCAGCGTGTGCAGCTGGAGGCCAACAATCTTGAAACCAAAGGCGAGGCTGAAAATCTGGCGGCCAAACTTGACGGTCAGGTTTTTGTTGTGATTCGCTCGGCATCCGATGCCGGGTCGCTTTATGGTTCGGTTACCGGCCGCGACGCTGCCGAAATGGCCACCGCCGAGGGCTTTACCGTTGATAAAAAACAGGTTGTTCTTTCGGCTCCGGTCAAGGAACTGGGCTTGCATAACATGCAAGTCGTGTTGCACCCCGAAGTTTCGGCAACCATCACCATCAACGTGGCACGTTCCACCGAGGAAGCAGAATTGCAAGCCTCGGGCAAAACCATTCAGGAACTGAACGCCGAAGCCGAAGCCGAAGCAGATTTCGATATTGCCGAATTGTTTGACGATATCGGCGCTGCCGCGCTGGACGACGATGACGAAGCCGCCGAAGAACCTGTTGTTGACGCACCTGCCGAAGACACAGAACAGCCTCAATAAAGGCTGTTTAAACAAATTACCGGCCGCGCAACACCAATTGCGCGGCCTTTTTTATGGCGAAGACCATGCTTAAAATACCTGATCGGGTTTTGTTGACGCTTTTCATTGCCGGCTTTGGCTTCTCGGTGCTTTCAATATTTTTCCTTGATCGTTTTGCATATGAAATCATCCGCCCCGCGTTTGCCAGCCAACAGGTGCTTTGGCAGAACATCACCTATCTTGGCGATTCTGAATGGATGGCAATACTGACATTGGCGATTATCGCCACAGGGTTGGTGTTGAATTATTTCCAGCCCAGACCTTTATGGGTTAAAATGTGGCGGTATGGCACATTTTTATTTATTCCGGCTGCGATTGCCGGCATTTCGGCCTTGTTGTTGAAAAACATGATCGGGCGCGCCAGACCCTATGTGTTTGACACCGAAGGCCCGTTGGGCTTTTCACCTTTTGCCTTTGAAAACAATTTTGCGGGGTTTCCATCGGGCCATACCACCATGGCATTTGCCTTTGCCACCATGCTGGCAATTCTATTTCCGCGGCTGGCGGCTCCGGCTTTTGCAATTGCGATACTGGCAGGGTTCAGCCGCATGGCCGTTAACGCCCATTATCTGGGAGACGTGATTTTTGGCGCAACCTTTGGCACGATTGTCACGATATTTGCGGCCAAAAAGCTGGCCACCAAATTCAAATACCGGACGTAAACCCGCCAACCGGTTTTTAGCTGGTTTCGGGGGCTTCGGGTTCAACCAGCATTTGGGTGCCCATCAACCCTTCTTCCAGAGGCATGGTGTCAACCTCGCAAGCCGCCAGAAATGTTAGCATAAATAGTGCTGATACAATTGCTTTCATTGCAAATATTCCTTTATTTCATAGTTGATATTTTCACATTCTAACCGGGTTGTTCAATAATGAAACCGTTTTCACCGGCATTCATGTGATTTTGAAAATAAAAAGTTATCCCCAGCATTAACATAGCGTGGATAACCGTTTTCCACGGTATATATCTTGGCAGAACAGGAGCAAAAAATGGCAGATGGCGGGCAGATACCGGAGGCTGAGATGATCACGCTTCCCCATAATATCGAGGCAGAACAAGCACTTTTGGGTGCTTTACTGGTCAATAACGATGTGTTTGACCGGGTGGCCAGCATTGTGAATGATTCGCATTTTTATGATCCGGTCCATGCGCGGATATTCGAAACCGCAGCGCGACGTATTCAGAAAAACATGCTGGTATCGCCTGTCACCCTGAAAGCATTTTTTGAAGATGATGACGGGCTGAAAGAACTGGGCGGCGCGGGATATCTGGCACGGCTGGCCGGCGCGTCGATTTCGCTGTTTGCCGCCAAGGATTACGCCCAGATGATCTATGATCTGGCGCTGCGCCGTGATCTGATCTCGATCGGGCAGGAAATCGCTGGTAAAGCCGCCAGCGTTGATATGGAATCCACCCCCGAAGAACAAATCGTTGACGCCGAACAAGCGCTTTATGGTCTGGCCGAGGAAGGCAGCTCCGACACCGGATTTCAAAGCTTTCTACGCGCGGTCACCAGCGCGGTTGATATCGCCAATTCGGCCTATCAACGCGAAGGCAAGCTTTCCGGTATTTCCACCGGCCTTACCGATATGGACAGCAAAATTGGCGGTTTGCATAAATCGGATTTGCTTATTCTGGCAGGGCGGCCCTCGATGGGGAAAACATCGCTTGCCACCAATATCGCCTATAATATTGCCAAGATTTACAAAAAAGGCATCCTTGCCGATGGTTCCGAGGGCGCGATAAATGGCGGTGTCGTTGGCTTTTTCAGCCTGGAAATGTCATCCGACCAGCTTGCGGCGCGGATATTATCCGAAGCCGCGCGCATTCCATCGGAAAAAATCCGTAATGGCGATCTGAACGAGGAAGAATTCCGCCGCTTTGTCGAGGCCGCCAAGGATCTTGAAAAATGCCCGCTTTATATTGACGACAGCGCGGCTTTGCCGATTTCAACCTTGGCGGCGCGGGCAAGGCGGCTGAAACGCCAGCACGGGCTGGATGTGTTGATCATCGATTATTTGCAACTGGTGCGCCCCGCCACTGCCAAAGACAGCCGTGTAAACGAGGTATCGGAAATCACCCAAGGCCTGAAAGCCATCGCCAAGGAATTGAACATTCCGGTCATCGCCCTTAGTCAGCTTTCACGGCAGGTTGAATCGCGCGAAGACAAACGGCCAATGTTGTCGGACCTGCGCGAATCCGGTTCCATTGAGCAAGACGCCGATATTGTGATGTTTGTTTACCGCGAGGAATATTACAAAGAACGCGAAAAGCCCGGCGAGCACGACATTGAAAAAATGATGGCATGGCAGGGCGAAATGCAAAACCTGATGGGCAAGGCCGAGGTCATCATCGGCAAACAGCGCCACGGGCCGATTGGCAATATCGAGCTGTCATTCGAGGCAGAATTTACCAAATTTGGCAATCTAGCCAAAAATTACCAGCGACAGGTTGATGATTTCTAAGCGGGGGATTTTACCCCCCTTCGCTGCGCGAATTCACCCCTAGAGTTTCTTTAACAACAAAGAAGACAATATGCAGGCTAAGTTAACCATTGATCTTGATGCAATTTGCAAAAACTGGCGGGCATTGGATGCCTTGTCGGGGCAAACTGTGGAAACAGCTGCGGTGATCAAGGCTGATGCTTATGGGCTGGGCGCAGATGTTGTCGGGCCGGCGCTGAAAACGGCAGGTGTAAAAACTTTTTTTGTGGCACAGGCCGAAGAAGGCGTGGTTTTACGGCAGGCCATTGGTGCCGGGCCGCGGATTTTCAATTTTTCGGGGTTAATGGCGGGGGATGCGGCCGCGCTTGCTGAATATGATGTTATTCCGGTGTTGAATTCAGCTGAACAAATCGCGGCATTCACGGGTGGTCCTTGCGCCGTGCAGTTTGATACCGGCATGAACCGTTTGGGCATGGAACCAGCCGATGCGGCACGGCTTCGGGATGAAATAACGGCATTGGCACCGGAATTGATTCTTAGCCATCTGGCCTGTGCTGATGAACCCGCCCATAAAATGAACGCCGCGCAACTGGCGGAATTTGTGGCCATGACCGCCAGTTTCCCCAAAATCAAAAAATCGCTTTCGGCCACGGGCGGGGTGTTGCTGGGAGGCGATTTTCATTTTGATATCACCCGCCCCGGGATCGGGCTTTATGGCGGATTGCCATTTGAAAATGCGGCACCTGTGGTGCAATTGGACCTGCCGGTTATTCAAACCCGCGAGGTCAAAACAGGTGAAACCGTGGGCTATGGCAACAGCTGGACCGCGCAGAAACCCAGCAAAATCGCCACGGTTTCGGGGGGCTATGCCGATGGCATCTTGCGCAGCGCTGCCAGTGCCAGCCTGTTTGCAGATGATATAGCCTGTCCGGTTATCGGGCGGATATCAATGGATCTGATTACCGTGGATGTAAGCGGGCTGGAAACCGTGCCGCCGATGCTATCCTTGCTAAACAGCGTGCAAACCGTTGATGTGCTGGCGGGCCATGCGGGCACAATTGGCTATGAAATCCTGACCGGCCTTGGCGCGCGCTATAAACGCCGCTATATCGGTGGCAGCTGACAAAGGGTTTTTATGCAGGCCATTTTATTGATCAACAGTTTTTTTGCCTCTATCGGGCGTTCAACGCTGGCTTTGCTGGCCAGCATCGGGCGGTTGGTGATTTTTATGGCAGACAGCCTTGGCCATATTGTGCGGCCTCCGTTTTATCCCGCAGAATTTTTGCAACAATTGCTGCGCATCGGGTATTTTTCCTTGCCGGTTGTTGGCCTGACCACCCTGTTTACCGGCGGCGCGCTGGCCTTGCAGATATATGCAGGCGGGGCGCGGTTTAATGCCGAAAGCGTGGTGCCCTCGATTGTGGCCATCGGCATGGTGCGCGAATTGGGTCCGGTGTTGGCAGGGCTGATGGTGGCAGGGCGGGTCGGGGCCAGCATTGCCGCGGAAATCGGCACCATGAAAGTCACCGAACAAATTGATGCCCTGACCACGCTTTCCACCCATCCGGTTAAATATCTGGTGGTGCCGCGCATTCTGGCCGCCACATTGGCAATGCCGGTTTTGGTGTTGATCGGTAATATTATCGGGGTGATGGGGGGGTATCTTGTCGGGGTGTATCGGTTGGATTTCAACTCGGCTGCCTATATCAGCAACACTGTTGATTTTCTGGAAACGGCCGATGTGACTTCTGGGTTGATCAAGGCCGCTGTGTTTGGGTTTATTGTGGCGGTGATGGGCTGTTATAACGGGTTTCAATCCGAACGCGGTGCCCAAGGCGTGGGGCAAGCGACAACCAATGCCGTGGTTTCGGCCTCTATCCTGATATTGGCATCCAATTACCTGCTGACCGAATTGTTGTTTTCCGCATGATAGAATTGCGTGGCATAACAAAGGCTTTTGGCAATAATGCAGTGCTGCGCGGCGTGGATCTAAGCGTGACCAAAGGCGAAAGCCTTGTGGTGATTGGCGGATCCGGCACTGGAAAATCGGTATTGTTAAAATGCATTCTGGGCATTGTGCAGCCGGATGCGGGTGAAATTCTGCTGCATGGCAAACCGCTGGATCGTGATGTGTTTTTGCAGGATTTCGGTATGTTGTTCCAAGGCGGAGCGCTGTTTGACAGCCTGCCGGTCTGGCATAATGTTGCGTTTCGTCAGCGCCAAGGCAAAAACCGCCTGACAAAACCCCAAGCCATTGAACTGGCGGTGGAAAAACTGCGGCGTGTGGGGCTAAAACCCGAAACCGCCTATTTGCATCCGGCAGAACTGTCTGGCGGTATGCAAAAACGGGTGGGGCTGGCACGGGCCATTGCCAGCGACCCGAGCGTGATATTTTTTGATGAACCAACCACGGGGCTGGACCCGATTATGGCGGGGGTGATCAATAAGCTGATCCGCGAGATTGTGGTGGAAATGGGCGCAACATCGATCACCATCACCCATGACATGAGTTCTGTGCGCGCCATCGCCGACCGTGTGGCGATGCTGCATGATGGCAAGCTGCGCTGGCAGGGCGATGTGGGTGAAATAGATCAATCGGGTGACCCTTATCTGGATCAGTTTGTGCATGGGCGGGCTGATGGGCCTATTGAAGGGGTTCGATAGTTTCCGCCATGGCAAGAGCGGAGGTCATTGTATATTCCTTTGCCGCGCCCTATTTCTTGCCCGTAGGGTGCGTGGCTTCCACGCACCGATATTGCAACAACCGGTGCGTGGAAACCACGCACCCTACGGAAAGACCCATGCTCAAGCTCCTCAACCTTTCCTTATTAGTTTTGTTCCCCATCGCCTGGTTTGCGCCCATGGCCAATGCGGGCCTGCTGCCTTGGTTTGGCCGCACAGATATTAGCGTGATGACCAGCCTTTCATCGCTTTGGGAAACCGATATATTTCTGGCAGCACTTGTGGCGTTTTTTGCGATTGTTGCACCTATGCTTAAAATCCTGCTGCTCGGGGCCATTCATATGGGGTGGCTGGGGGCAAATATGCTGGATGCATTAGGCATATTAAGCAAGCTGGCCATGGCCGATATTTTCCTGATTGCACTGCTGATTGTGATGGCCAAAGGCATCGGGGTTGGTAAAATAGAAACCGGCTGGGGCATTTATCTGTTTACGTTTTGTGTGATGCTGTCGATGCTGGTCACGGAACTAACCAAAAAACGCATGAAAGAAACCTGATGGCCAAAGCCAAAACCACCTTTACCTGTTCCAATTGCGGCGCAACCCACAAAAAATGGGCGGGGCAATGCGATAATTGCAAACAATGGAACACCGTGCAGGAAGAAGCCGCGCTTTCCGCCGGCCCCGAGGGCAAAACACTGGGTGTTGCCAAGGGCCGCAAGGTTATACTTTCCGATCTTTCGACCATTGATGCGCCATTGCCCCGCATGAAATCCGGTGCCGAGGAACTTGACCGCGTATTGGGCGGCGGCATGGTGCCCGCCTCGGCCATTCTGGTTGGCGGAGACCCGGGCATTGGCAAATCTACTTTAATGCTGCAACTGGCGGCGGCATTTGCCAATAACGGCCAAAAGGTGATCTATATTTCCGGCGAGGAATCCGCCGCGCAAGTGCGAATGCGCGCAGCACGGCTGGGTAAATCAGATGCGCCGGTGCAACTGGCCAATGAAACCAATATTCGCGATATTATCACCACGCTGGATGCAGAACGCCCTGCCCTTGCCATTATTGATTCCATTCAAACCATGTGGGCCGATCATGTGGGTTCCGCCCCCGGCTCGGTTTCACAAGTGCGGGCCTGTGCCCATGAACTGACCAGTTTTGCCAAGAAACGCGGGGTTTCCATTGTGCTGGTTGGCCATGTCACCAAAGACGGCCAAATCGCGGGGCCGCGCGTGGTGGAACATATGGTCGATACGGTGCTTTATTTTGAAGGCGAGCGTGGCCATCAGTTCCGGATTTTGCGCGCGGTGAAAAACCGGTTTGGCCCTGCGGATGAAATCGGGGTGTTTGAAATGACGGGCGGTGGTCTGGTCGAGGTCAAAAACCCGTCAGCGCTGTTTTTATCGGAACGCGATAAACCCGCGCCGGGTGCTGTGGTGTTTGCGGGCATAGAGGGCACCCGCACGGTTCTGGTTGAAATTCAGGCGCTGGTGGCCAAATCATCGCTTGGCAGTCCGCGCCGCGCGGTTGTGGGCTGGGATTCAGGGCGTTTGGCGATGATACTGGCGGTGCTTGAATCCCGTTGTGGCATTTCTTTTGCCAATCTGGATGTTTATCTGAACATTGCGGGGGGCATGCGCATATCCGAACCCGCCGCTGATCTGGCGGTTGCTGCCGCGCTTATTTCTGCGCGGCAGGACAATCCGCTGCCCAGCGATTCGGTCTGTTTTGGCGAAATCAGCCTGTCTGGCGCGCTGCGCCCCATCAGTCAGCCCGAAAATCGGCTGAAAGAAGCCGAAAAGCTGGGTTTTTCACAAGCATTCGCACCTTCGTTGATGAAGACTGTGTCCGAATCAGGCATAAGCGTGCAAAAGTTCGACAATATTGCAGATTTTATTGAGACCAGCTTTGGCGTGATCGACGATTAAGGGACAAATAATATGGAAGACTATACAATCATTGACGGGATCGTTGTTGCGATACTGCTGATCTCGGGGTTTTTGGCCTTTGCGCGGGGCATCGTGCGCGAGGTGCTGTCGATTGCCGGCTGGGCCGGTGCGGCGGTAATTGCCTTTATGTTTGCCCCTAAAGGTAAAGATCTGGTTTACGAAATTCCGGTAATCAGCGGTTTTGTCGACGATTCTTGCAATATCGCCCTGATTGTTTCTTTTGCGGTAATCTTTGTATTGGCGCTGATTGTGATTTCCCTGTTTACACCGCTTTTGGCCAGCATAGTTTCCGGTTCGGCATTAGGGCTGATCGACAAGGGGCTTGGCTTTTTATTCGGGTTGGCGCGGGGGGTGCTATTGGTGATTGTCGGGCTGTTTGTTTACGATATGCTGATGCCCGACGGCGAAGGCATTGACCTGATTGATGAATCCAAAACCGTAGTGGTTCTGGCAGATTCCCAAACCCGCCTGGCAGCCGAGGTCGAAGGATCAGCCGTACCGGAATGGTTCATCGCCCGCTTTGAAGAGCTGACCGGAACCTGTAGCGCCAGCGGTGCGGATACAGAAACAAACTAGCCTTTGGGGCAATCAAGGTAATGACACAGGGGGTTTGCGCGTCTATAAGACCCGCAAACAGTCACCAGTGAGAGCGATCACATGACCCTGCCCCCGATGCCAGACCTTTATCTTAATCCGTTTGACGATGACAAGCTAAAGGAAGAATGCGGCATTTTCGGCATCAACGGCGTTGCAGAGGCCGCCAATTTTGTCGCCCTTGGCCTGCACGCCTTGCAACATCGCGGCCAGGAAGCAGGCGGTATTGTTTCCTATGCCCCCGATGCCGGTTTTAATTCGGTGCGCCGGTTTGGCTATGTGCGCGACAATTTTACCAAAGCCAGCCTGATGAAATCCTTGCCGGGCGATCTGGCCATTGGCCATGTGCGTTATTCCACCAGCGGATCAAAAGGCCAGACCGCCATTCGCGATGTGCAGCCGTTATTTGCCGAATTGTCCATGGGCGGTGTTGCCATTGCCCATAACGGCAATCTGACCAACGCGCTGGCACTGCGGCGTGAGTTGATCGAACACGGGTCGATATTCCAAAGCAGTTCCGACAGTGAATGCATCGTGCATCTGATGGCGCGGTCTTTTCAGAAAAACATCCCCGAACGGTTAAAAGACGCATTACGCCGCGTTGAAGGTGCGTTTTCGGTTGTGGCTATGACCCGCACCAAATTGATGGGCGTGCGCGATGCATTGGGGGTGCGGCCGCTTATGCTGGGCCAGATTGGCGATGCTTATGTGCTGGCCTCGGAAACCTGTGCGTTTGATATTATCGGCGCGGATTTTATCCGCGAAATCGAACCCGGTGAAATGGTGGTTATTACTGGCGGCAATGTCGAAAGCTCGTTTCCCTTTGCGCCGGCGCCTTCGCGGTTTTGCATTTTTGAACATGTGTATTTCAGCCGCCCAGACAGTATTCTGGGGGGGCGGTCGGTTTATGAAACCCGCCGCCGTATCGGTGTTGAACTGGCCAAAGAGGCACCGGTGGATGCCGATTACGTTTGCCCCGTGCCCGATAGCGGCACGCCAGCGGCGATTGGCTATAGCCAGGAAAGCGGCATTCCCTATGCGATGGGGATCATTCGCAACCAGTATATGGGGCGGACTTTTATTGAACCATCCGATCAAATTCGCAATATGGGCGTGCGCCTGAAGCTGAATGTGAACCGCGCCCTGATCAAAGGCAAACGGGTTATTCTGGTGGACGATTCCATCGTGCGCGGGACCACGACGCAAAAAATCAAAGACATGTTTATGGATGCAGGCGCGGCGGCGGTGCATTTTCGCATTGCCTCGCCGCCCACCCGCTGGCCCTGTTTTTACGGGGTCGATACGCCGGAAAAAAGCAAACTGCTGGCCAGCCAGATGACCCCGAAAGAAATGTGCAAACATCTGGGTGTGGATTCACTTGAATTTATCTCGCTAGACGGGCTTTACCGCGCGGTTGGCAATGCATCGGGGCGCGATAATGCGCAGCCTCAATATTGCGATGCCTGTTTCAGCGGCGAATATCCGGTGCGCCCCACCGATATGCTGGCGGCAGAAAAAATCAGCCTGTCATCGGAAAACCAGCCGGTGTTTGAGTTCAGCGAAACCGAAACCTGAGGCCATAAAAAAAGCCCCGCAAAAGCGAGGCTTTTCTTTATTTCAAAACATCTAGCCTTTGATGCGTTTTACAATCGCCCAAGCGGCGGGCAGTAACGTTGCCGTAAGGGCGATTTTCAATGCATCCCCCATAAGAAACGGCGCAACACCCTTGGCAAAGGCTG
>Ga0256839_1004732_pt1 | contig 13057 bp, 15 predicted proteins | sample 354166metaG_FD_185968 | JGI IMG/M metagenome (GOLD analysis project Ga0256839, IMG submission 185968) | Hydrothermal vent microbial communities from Mid Atlantic Ridge, Atlantic Ocean - 354-166 | ecosystem: Environmental > Aquatic > Marine > Hydrothermal vents | place: Atlantic Ocean: Mid... | reverse complement strand
ACTCCTTCTTACGATATATGGTGTCAGATAGATCACTACATTTGTCTCTCTGCTCACATCCGCCGTATGGGTAAAGAGGAGTTCCCCGAGGATAGGGATATCACCCAAGATGGGGAGCTTCGTCATTCCCTTGCCTCCCGCATTCTTGATGAGCCCGCCAAGAATGATCGTCTCGCCGTTGCTGACGATCGCTGTGGTTTTTACATCTCGTTTTGTTGTTGTGGGTCTGTCGGCATTGGGTGATTCGTTGTCCAGAACATCTTCGATCGTCGTCTCAACCTCAAGGGTGACCTTGTTGTTGCTTGAGAGTCTCGGTTTGACCTTGAGGGTCAGACCGATATCTTCTCTGGAGTAGTTGTTGATCACGTTGGCATTACCCGTAGTGGACTGCTGTGCCTGTGTGAGGATAGAGCGTGTCTGTCCCACATAGATCTCCGCCTCTTTGTTGTTGGTACAGAGAATGGAAGGTTCGCTCAGGATATGTGCCGCACCGTTACGGGCAAGCAGATCAAGCTGTGCACCGAGCGCAAAGACTTGGCTGATATCACTGTCAAATTTAAAAGAGGGGTTGTTGGTTGTGATCGCATTGCCGTTATTATCCAATACGGTTTGAGAACTGTTGGTATTGAGAAAACCCAAAAGATCCTGAGAAAGCTGCAATGCAGATCCCGCACCAAGGTTTCCCGTAAGCGTAAACAAGCCGTTGGAGGTGATCGCTCCACCGTTGAGTCCATATTTTACTCCCACCTGCTGCGCCAGGTTCTTATCGATCTCTACAATACGCGCCTTTACATAGACCTGTACCTTGGGGATATCGATCTTGCGTACGGTTTCTCGTATATTCTTGATCTGCTCACCCGTAGCAAGCACGATCAGAGCGTTGCGTTCCACATCGGAGACCACCATCGCCTTGCTTGGCGCCTTGCCTCCTTTTTTGGGCGCCTTGAGTGCAACATTGTTCATCTGGGCAACCAGCTTGGAGAGAATCTTCTCCATCTCTTCGACATTGGAGTTCTTCAGGCGGATCACATACATCTTCTGATCCTGATTCTCCCCCTCGATATCAAGCTGCTTGATATATCGGATCATACGGTGGATATTGTCCTCTTTCCCTACGAGGATAATGGAGTTTGTTGCATCATCCTTAAAGATATCGACCTTTTCGCTTTCTATCGTCTGAGGGAAAAGTTTTTTTGCCATGTTCTGTGCATTGGAGAAGAGGTCTTTGACAGTTGAGTGTTTCAGCCGTATCACTGCAGAGCGTTTCATCCCGCGTTTCTCAATTGCATTGATAAGCTTGGAGATAGACTGAAGCGTACGTGGTGATGCCGTGATGGCAAGCACATTGTTCTCTTTGAAAGAGATCACTTTGTCATTCTTGTTCAACAGCGGCTTGATCTTGGCACGCACCACAGCGGCATTGGAGCTCTTGAGAGGGAACATCACCGTTTTCATCGTCTCTCCCTCGACACTGCTGCTGACATCCAGCCCCTCTCCGGCCGCTTTAGCACGCTTGACCACCTTGTAGAAATCCCCCTGATCAATGATAGTCAGTCCCCTGCTGCCCAAGATCGAGTTAGCCAAGGGGATCAGAGAACTCTTGCTGATAGGTTCTTGCGAGATGAAGTTGATCTTTCCCTTGAGATCCGCATCGATCAAAATATTTTTGTGCGTCACTTTCGATACCATCTCCACAAAATCCTTCACGTTGACATTGCGCAGATTCAGCTCTATCTTCTCATCTTCCGAATGCAGTACTCCTACGAGCATTACGACTGCCAATATGATCCTAATTAACTTCATACTCTAACTCCATCTCTTGTTTTCCTCTCTGTATAAGCAGTGTCATATTTTGTACCTCATTGATATTTTTGTAGACATCAAATGCCGCTTTGTAGCTTGTCAGGGGTTCCCCGTTTACCGCTTTGAGAACATCGCCCCGCCTAAGCCCCAACTTGGAAAAAAGACTTCCTCGCTTCACAAAAGAGACCCTGAACCCTTCGATCTTGTTTTTTCTGACAATCTCTTGAATACCGATATTTTCATAGATCTTGTCAAGATGCTTGCCATAATAGTCAAGCAAAGAGCGATCTATAATCTTATGGTCTCCGGCATCGACGATATCTCCCTCTGGAGCCTCCTGCTCTTTCTTGGGTTCAGGCGCTTTGGGCTTGGCTACGGTTTTGATCGCATCGCCCACCTCTTTGCCTTTTTTCAAAGTGATCTTGTACTCTTTGCCGTCTTTGCTAAAGACCGCGTAGGTCGCACCTGCTCTTTCGAGAGTGAATCCATTGACCGACTCACCTTTGCCAAGTACTTTGCTTTTCCCTTTGTATCGGATCGTAACGACAGTAAACGTATCATCACTGTAGATGCCAAGCAGTACAATATCCTTGATATTTCCGACCGGCTTGGAAGGTTTGACAGGCTTGGGCATCGTGACTCTGTTGGGAGTGAGTTTGACACGATAATAGAGTGGCTTGATCCTCTTTTGTTCTATATGATCGATCCCCGTCGCCGGCAAAAAAACCACCTCCACTGCAAACCATACCACTTTGATCAACAATACCAGCAACAGCATTTCTGAGACTGTTTTGAGAAGGGTCGGACTAAAGATCGGCTTCATAGTACCATCCTTTCTCTCCTTTTTTAAGCGCCCCACGTATGGCATCAAGCCCTTTGGTATCATTGAAGTCAACGTGTAGTGTACGTTCCGACAAAGAGACAACCCCTCGGGCACCACCGAAACTTCCCTCCATCTCTATGCGGATATTCAGAGGATCCCACAAAGCATAAAGAGCCTCGGCGTATGTCACGTCTGCAGGAAGCACCGATGCAAGGCTCTTGTCCGCTTCAAAATCCTCAACCGATACAGTGGTATAGAAAAGCAGGGTCGTCATACGCGCACCCTTGAACTTCGCGACCTCAACCCCCTTCATATAGACGTGCACTCCTTCAAGCGTCAATCCGAAAAGATCTTCCGATACTCTCTCTTCGTTCAACTTGATCCCCTGCTTGCCCAAGACCTCTTCGAGCTTGAAATAGATCTGCTGCTTGGGCATAAAAAGCAATATTGCGATCCATATGGTCAGAAAAACAGCCAATCCGCGCTTTACCATTTGCATTTGATCTCCAATCCGTATCCTTGCGCCCCTTTATCCACCTTCAAAGACTCGATCTGCACTGCACTGCTGAGAAATGTGGAGACCACTGTATTGAATTTTGCATCTTGCAGATCCCTGAATGTTGCCTGCAAGCGTCTTCCTTTGAGCCTCCATAGCATTTTCCCTGCCGGAACAGTCGTACGGATACGCTCAAGTTTCTTTACGATCTGTCGGTCTCCCCATACTTTCTTGAGCTCTGCAGCTTCATGCACTGTCGAAAGCTCCTTGACGATCATTCGGTTGGCCTCGACGACAGAGGTATATCTGACATACTTATAGACAAGCCCGCCGATCGCGAACACTAGTGCGGCTGCCACGATCAATTCATTACGATATCGACTCAACATCATAGCGTCCCTTCCACGACAAGTTCACTGCCCGTACCGCTGCTTTTGGGGGCCAATCCGGAATTTTTAAGCAGTGCATCAAACCGTTTTCTCAACCCGGGATCATCAATCGTGAAATGTGCGCTGAACTTTCCGCCGCTTATGGAAAGATCTGTCAACGTCACTCCTTTGAATATCAGCTTGGAGACCTTTGCTACAATATCACGCTTTTTACGCTCCTCAACATCGATTGAACGGTATTTGGACAAGATACTCTCTCGGGCATAGGTGCTCTTGAGTGCAGGGTTTGCTTCATAAAGTGCCTCCAGCTGTGATCGCAATGCCGCATTCTCGCCTCCGAATCGTATGCCTTCGGCAATCCACATCATACCAAAAAGCCCAAAGACAACGGCCAGAACCGCTGCATATTGTACCGGAAGCAACGCACCCGAAGCTGCGCCTGCGAGTTTGACCCCTTTGGCGGGTCTGAAGTGCTCTCCAAAAGAGCGATATTCCGCTTCAGCCAGCACCGCACGGGGCAGCAACACTACTGTATTGTCGATCACCCCCAACGCTTCGGTATCGTTCAGTGCAACAGGTGATGCAAACTCTGCAACGGATTGTTGCGCGAAATAGATCTTGGAGACCTGATGCACAGGCAAACCCTTGTCTTGGAGAAAAGCCATAATTTCGTCCGGATCATAGGCGACAAATACCCACTCCTCTCCGTCACGATAGACAAAATAGGCATATGTTCCGCTCTCTTCAAGCAATCCCTCAAAAAGAGAGGGGGCGATCTTTCGTGCCTGATAGGCATACTTCAGCGGTAGCGCTTCACGCTTCATCGTATAGAACTGAGGGGTAAGCATAATCTCCGTGACCCGATCTTGCGTCACCGTCTCCATCCGACGATGCACAAGAAGCAGCGGACTACTGTTTGCCGTAAAATTCAAAGTATTTCACCTCTTTCTTGTTGTCAACAAATGTAAACATATACTGTGCACCCTCATAAGTGTAGGTTACGCTGCATTCGGATCTGTCTAGAAATCGTTGCCCATAGAATTTTTTGTCCGGAACAATACCCTGAGAGGACAGAAAACGTTTCAATGCTCCCTGTGCTTTGACCCACTCCTCTTCAATCAAGCTCTCCTCCATATCAAAAAGTATCGACAATATCGGAGGATCAAGATAGTCACCTTCGATCAGGTTCTCTTTGGGAGAAGAGGAGACCGGAAGAAACGTAAAATAGTCTCTCCACGGGATCTTCCCCACCTTTGCATCATCCGTCTCAAACCGATACGCTTCAAGCACCTCTTGAAACTGCCGATAGGAGAGGATACCTTTCGTTACCGGTATCCTGTTTTGTGCTGTTCCCTCCGGAGAACCTACCTTGCCTATACGTGCCAGCAACATCTCCTCCAGTCTGATCGGATCATCCAGCCCATACATTTCCACCAGTGTATCAAAGACCTTGCGTACGGCATTATACTGTGGGTCCATTAATGAAACGTTAGCATAGGCAAGCCAGTTAATATTGACCCCTCTGTCCATCGGCATACACTGCATCACCAAAGAAAAATCCCCGTTTTGAGATGTGAGAGAAACAGGCGCTAGATAGAGCGTATGGTAAAGCGCTTGCCGTCCGTTAAACCCCTTAAGCATCTTTTTGATATCGGAGAAATAGACATTTCCCTGGATCAGCGCTTTGGTCGCAGAAGCATCCTCCCTCGCACGATCAAGGTACCCAACCAGCACACCCGTCAATGTAATCACGACAGCCAGCACACTAAGTGCAAGGATCAGAGCAAACCCTTTTCTGCGCGCATATACCGGTGCGGAAAAGGGCATTTTGTCCATCTCTCAAATCTCTGTTAGTATAAAGTCGTTAAAATATGCGGAATATTATACCTAAAGTAACCCAAGGATTGTTATGAAGTCTACAAAACACACCATAGAAATACACCGAAGCGCTTTCTCTCTGCTTGAGCTTTTGATCGTTATCGTCATCCTCGGTGGTCTTGTCGCCGTGGTCGCCCCCGGCCTGATGGACTCTGCCGATCAGGCCAAGCGTGATACCGTCTGCCTGAAGATGGATGATCTCAAAAAGCGTCTGGATATGTTCAAGCTTGACAATGGGGTCTATCCCGATACGGAGGAGGGGTTTGAGGCACTGCTCAAAAACCCGGATGCAGACAAATACCCCAACTACCGACCCAAACCCTATCTCAAAAAACTTCCCAAAGACTCCTGGAAAACACCGTTTGTCTATATCAACAAAGGAGATGACGTAGAGATCATCTCTTACGCCGCCGACAGAAAAGAGGGAGGGGACGGAAACGGTAGGGATATCCTGTTCTCTCAGTGCAATAAATAGTCCTTCGGCGCTCAAATTATGCACGCAGACGCAAGAGCAGGATTCTCCTTACTGGAACTTCTGCTTGTCATCTTCATCATCTCACTGGTCTACTTCCTCGGCTTTGAAGCCCTCAGTGAGGAGAAACGCAAAGAACCTTCGCTTACCCCTTTAATGCTCAAACAGACCCTACTCCAGAGCGGTCTTTTTGCCAAGGGAGGTACCTTTTTGTGTACCGACAAATGCAAACAGTGCTACTACCGCTCCGACATATCCGAGCCTTTTGAACCCTACAAAGGCAAAATCGATCTTAGCGGACTTTCCGTCTATACACTTGACAAGGATTACCACCTTGTAGAGCCCGAATACGGAAGATACAAGGATCATAAGATCTGTCTACTGATCCGTTTTCATCCCAACGGAAGCTCCACTCCGCTTATCCTTGAGAACGCAAAAGGAACCTACTACCTGCCCGCCTATTTTACGCAGGCGCAACAAACACAGAGCCCACAGAAAGCACAAGCTTTATGGACGGCGCATGCTCACACGCTCAGCAACCGGGGAGACTTCTATTGAAAACGCTTCGTCGGGCATTTACCCTCATCGAGATCCTTGTGTCGGTACTTATCCTCTCGGTCTCTATCGTCTATGTTCTCAAGATACACTCCCAAAACCGCGAACAGATCATCTATATCACCGAACGCAACACACGCGCACTGCAAGACTCACTCTTCCTCGGGGAGGAGACACTCCGATATCACAAAGAGACAAAAAATGCCTACGATCTCCTTCGTCGCGACCTTCAAGTCCGAAAGGATGACAGCCGACAGATACTTAAAAAGATCGAGAGAAAAATCTATATCCCGGAAGAGGTAGATATTCGTCCCCAAGAGGGCAAAGTGGGTCCCAGAGCCACAGTACACAAAGTGCTCATCAAAGATACCTTCTCCTCCTCCTATACACACTTCAAACTGCACTCTTTGTAGCAGACGTCGCCTCTCCAAAGATAAAGAGGCTATAATACATCATAAAATGACAAGAGGAAAAGATGCTGTTTCGATACAAAGGCTTTGACAAAACAGGGAAACGCGCCAAAGGTACCGTAACCGCCGCTTCGGTAGAAGAAGCGGGACAAAAACTCCGTCATCAGGGGATATATTACGAATCCCTTCGTCCCGCCAAAGAGTTCTCTCTCGAAGGATTGACAAAACGACAAATGCCCGGCTCGATGCTCGCCTCATTTTCCAAAGAGCTCTCCTCCTATCTTGGGTCCGGGATGACCATATTGACAGCAGTCAAACTGATGGAGAATCAACACGAAGGCGAAAAACGTTACATCTCCTTCCTCAACTCCCTGCGTACGATGATCGACGAGGGAAAATCCCTCTACCACGCACTCAACTCCCAAAAAGTCTATACGCTTCCGGAATTCTATATGCAGAGCCTCAATATCGCCGGACAGAGCGGAAAGATGGTGGAGGTATTGACCAATATGGGACACTTCTTCTCCTCGCAAGAGAAAGTACGAAAACAGGTCAAGGGAGCGATGGTCTACCCTACAGTGATCTTCACTGTCGCAGTAGCGATGACAGCATTTCTGATCACCTTTGTCGTGCCCAAGATCACCGAGATCTTTGAAGACACCGATCAGAAGTTGCCCCCTATCACACAGTTCGTGCTTGGTATCAGTGATTTTTTAACTGCCTATTGGATCTATCTGCTTGTCGGTATCATGCTTTTTGTACTTTTTTTCAAGATCGCCTATGCCAAAATCGAAACCTTTCACCGTATGATCGACGGATGGCTGCTACGAGTACCGATACTTGGCAATCTGATACAAAACCATGAACTCGGACGCTTTTCCTATATCCTCTCTCTGCTTCTGGGAAGTGGGGTGGCATATGCGCAGGCGACCAAACTTGCCGTTGCCTCTTTTGGGAACTATCGGCTTCGTGATCTGTTCGAGCGCGCCTCCGAACGGGTAATGGAAGGGAACAAACTCTCCAACGCACTGCAACTGGAAAAAAGTGTCGGACTCAAACGCAACTTCCTTCAGTCGCTTGCACTTGGAGAAGAGTCAAGTGAAGTGGGAGAGATCCTTGCAAATGTTTCCAAACTCTATGCGGAGGAGAACGAGGATCGCCTCAAAGTACTGCTCAGTATGCTCGAACCGTTCATGATGCTCTTTATCGGTGCGGTCGTCGGGGTGATCGTCTCGGCGATGCTGCTGCCTATCTTTACGATGACACAAGGGTTGAAATAGTGGCAAAACAGCGTTTCAGAAAAGTCAAACAGGGGCAGACCGTTACCCCGAAGAATACCAAGAAGAGCAAAGAGGCTGCACCCAAACACCGCTATGCGACTCCCTCCCGAAAACTCAAAGCCTTTCTTACCGACAGCTTTATGCTGCTGATGCCTATTATGTATGCGGTTTTCTATCTCGTGATGGGAGGCAGAGAGGGATTTGCGGCGCACAAGGCGCTGGGATGGCTCTACATTCTTGTGCCGCTGGTGCTTGTACAGACCGCCTTTATGACAAAGAGCGGGCAGACACCCGGATATCGCGCCTACGATCTTGAAGTGATCGACGAGAGTACCGGGAAGCGTCCTTCGGTCGGTATCATCCTCTTTCGAAACCTTGCGGCGATCCTCTCTATGATGACAGTGATCGGCTGGATGCTGATGTTCTTCCGCAAAGACAGAAAAAACCTGCACGACCTGCTGAGTAACACGGTGGTCATAGAGAAGCTATGAGACTTCTATCCCCGCTGGCACTTCTTTTGAGTGCTTTTTATCTCTTCTATTTCGCCCTGATCGGTGTCTATGTCATCTTTATGCCCAAAGTGCTCGTCGATCTGGGATACGATACGGTCGAGGTAGGCATCATCTATGCGGCAGCGCCGTTTATGCGTTTTTTGCTCCCCTTTGTCTTCAAGCACTTCATAGCGCTGACCTCACGTATCTATCTGATCGCTCTTCTTATCAGCTTTGTCGCCACTGTATTCTTTTGGGGGAGCGTGAATCACTTCTGGGGTTACCTTGGTGCCAACCTCATCTTTGGCGGGGCAATGGGGATCACCCTGCCCTATGTCGAGACCATCGCACTTGCCACCCTCTCCAAGAGCCATTACGGCAAGGTACGGCTCTGGGGATCACTGGGCTTTATGGGGATCGCTCTATGGCTGGGGAAGGTGCTTGTCGTCCCCTTTGAAGCCTTCTACTACCTCAGTGCAATGACCTTTTTGACAATGCTTTTTGGTGCGCTTTTGCTACGGTACGACACCACGGAACACGCCTCTGCAGATGACGATGCGGACTTCTCTCTGCGGCGCTACTGGGCATTTTGGGTCTCGGTTTTTTTGATGCAGGTGGGATTTGGAGGCTTTTATAACTTCTTTACCATCTACGAGACGGCACATGGTATCTCTCTGGAGATGACCAGCTGGATGTGGAGTTTTGGGGTCATCTGTGAAGTGGTGATGCTCTACTTCCAAGGGCCTCTGCTGCAGCGCAATCTGCTGAACATCCTACAGTTTGCCACACTGGTGACCGCACTGCGCTGGCTGATACTCTATCTCTTTCCCGACTCCGTGCTACTTACTTTCGCTTCCCAGTCACTCCACGCGATCAGCTTCGCACTCTACCATACCGCAGCGATCACCTACGTCTTCTCACTCTACACGCAAAAGAAGCTGGCACAGCAGTTCTTTCTGGGGATCGCATTCGGACTTGGAGGATCGGTGGGAGCGGTGCTCTCCGGACAGATCTACGGGGAGTATCTCTTCCTTGTCGAATCACTCATCACCTTCATCGCCTTTGTGGTACTCTATGTGCATCAAAAACGCAAGGAGAATTTGAAATGAGATACGCCATCCCCGCTGTCATCTTCGCCGGAGGCAGAAGTTTGCGCATGGGAGAGGACAAAACCTTGCTTCCTTTCGGAGGCTACTCCACACTGGCGGAGTACCAATACCGACGCTTCTCACCCCTCTTTTCTCAGTGTTATCTCGGGGTCAAACACGCCAAATTCGATTTTGATGCACCGCTGATCCTCGATCGCTACCCGCAACACTCTCCACTTGCAGGGCTGATCTCCGCTTTTGAATCACTCAAGAGCAAAACACTTTTCATCCTACCCGTAGATGTACCCTTTCTCACCGAAGAGATCATAGAGAATCTCATTGCCCGATACACAGGGGAAGATGCCGTGATCGCAAGAACAGGAGGCAAGGCGCAACCCCTGTGCGGACTGTATGCTCGTACACTCCTGCTCGCGGCAAAAGCCCAACTTGCACGCAACGATCATAAACTCGGCAGACTACTTGAGCGATCAGAGACGACCTATGTCGATTTTGAAGAGGATGAGAGGTTTTTGAATCTCAACCGTCCGCAGGAGTATGAAGAGGCGCTTCGTCTTATCTCTTCTTGAGCTGAAGTTTCAGCTCATTCTCAAGCATCTGGATCATCAGCTTCTTGGAGAAGAAGAGGAACTTCTCAAAGAGCGTGCTGTGGTACTTGTCTTTATGGTAGATCATCAGGAAATCACGCTTGCACTCGAAGTTCTTCACCGGTACCTGATGGAGCTTCCCTTCGGCGATCTCACCCTCTACGGATATCTTGGAGATACAGGTAAGACACTCTCGATTCATCAAGATACTCTTGATCGATTCGGTATGCCCCAGTTCGAAGAAGATATTGAGGTCATCCACTTTGTCTTTGATATAATCCAAAAAAACTTCTCGTGTTCCCGATCCCTCCTCACGCAACACCCAGCGTTTCTGCGCAAGTTCGTCGATGTAGCATGGCTTGACCAGCTCCTGCTGCGAGGTGACTACGATCAGCTCATCGATACCGATCTTCTCTTTGATGATATCCGATCCTGAGACAAACCCCTCGACAAATCCAATATCGATCTCACCGTTCTTGATCATCTCGGTGATCTCCTTGGTGTTCCCCTCTTTAAGTGTGATCTTCACATCGGGGTAGGAGCTCATATAGCTGCAGATGATCGGCGGCATCAGATAATCCACGATGGTCGTACTCGCGCCTACACGGATCATCCCCTTGTTCTCGGAGTTCTGGAACTCATATTCGATATCGGCCAGTTTCTTGAAAATGGGATCGATCTCTTTATGAAAAGCACGTCCCACTTCATTGAGCACCAACTTTTTATTGATACGGTCAAAGACCGGACGACCGAGGATATTCTCCAACTCTTTGATCGACATAGAGATCGCCGACTGGCTCAAGCCCATCTCCTTGGCGACATTGGTCAGGTGCCCGGAAGCGACAACATTGAGAAATATCTCCATCTGTCTGAGTGTTAGTTTCATCTTATACTCACTTATTCGTTCTATAGGATTTATTAAAGCTGACGATTTTATTGATTTTACTATTATATCAAAGATATGTTAGAATTCCGAAAATCTTATCAATTTTTTTGAATCAATTTCACACAAAGGAAACGCTATGCCTTTTTCGCCCAACAATCGCAAGGGAACCCTCAGCGGTATCCTCTTTGTGGCTATCTTCGCCGCTGCTGCGACCTACATCGCAGGGCTTGGTCCCGTTAAAGCATTGGGGCTTTCCCCTCTGGTCATCGGTATCGTCATGGGTATCTTCTATGCCAATACCCTGCACAACCATACACCGGCCGAGTGGCAGGGAGGGATCACCTTCTCAGCCAAAAAGATCCTTCGCTTCGCCATCGTGCTCTACGGCTTCCGCCTGACGCTCCAGGAGATCATCGCCGTAGGACTGGACGGATTCCTCGTCTCTCTGATCATGCTGACCTCCACCATGATCCTCGGTACATGGCTGGGCTACAAGGTCTTCGGTATGGAGAAAGACACCTCTATGCTGACCGCTTCGGGAGCATCCGTATGTGGTGCGGCAGCCGTACTGGCGACTGAACCCGTACTCAAGTCCGAAGAGTACAAAGCCGCCATCGCCGTCTCCATGGTCGTACTCTTTGGTACGATCTCCATGTTCCTCTATCCGGTACTCTATACCGGCATTATCGAACATGCAACAGGCTTTTTGCATATGACTGCACGGGAGTTCGGTATCTATGTCGGCGGGACGATCCATGAGGTCGCACAGGTCGTTGCCGTGCCCGCTTCCGTACCCGGTTCGCCAAAAGAGATGGCGGATGCCGCCGTCATCGTCAAGATGACCCGTGTCATCATGATCGCACCGATGCTGATCGTGCTGGGCTTCTATCTTGCCTACAGTGCCAAGAAAGAGGGTGGAGAGGCATCGGGCAAAACCAAGCTTGTCATTCCATGGTTCGCCGTCTACTTCATTATGGTCGCAGGGTTCAACTCGCTCCACCTCCTGCCTGAGAACCTCGTCAACCCCATCAATGAGGTCGATACCTTCCTGCTGACCATGGCGATGACCGCACTGGGAATGGGTACGATCTTCTCCAAGTTCAAAGGACTGGGGCTCGCTCCCGTCTACACTGCGACAGGGATGTTCGCCTGGCTCGTCATCGGCGGCTTCCTTGTGACCAAACTGGTGGTTGAGGTACTCTAAGCCTCCGCCCTTCTGCCTGTATGAAGCATCGTGCTTCGTACACCATAACGACTTTTCTCCCCAGCCTTCTCCGGATTTCATCCAATCTTACCGCGCAAACTATCATGTGACACAATTAATTATTTTTAGATATGCAGATTGGATGATCCCAATATAATTTGGAAGAGGTAATATGTAGATGGTTTTATGATGAAGCGTACAATAAGGGAAAAATATGAATGGTGGCCACGAATGGACTCGAACCATCGACCACCACCATGTCAAGGTGGTGCTCTACCAACTGAGCTACGCGACCACATATTTTGTAGGTGGGAATTATATACAAACCAAGCTTAAACAATCACGTTTTTCTTCTCTTTCTTACAATCATGAATTTTGAAATTGCGAACTTTTAAGGACAGTATCTATATTTGGAGAGATTTTGGCTTTGTATTTCTAGTAGTAGATGATAGTGGTTACCCATAAGGCAATAATTATGTATCGTAATACCAAAGCTTTTTGCATAAAAGCACATCAGTTCTTCAAGGTATTCATAGTCTGAAGGCTCTTTAAAAATATGCATCTGTGCTACGCCTCTGTTGATAATATGGTATTTTCCTGCTAGTTCTATACGGGGTTTTTTGGGCATCACTACTCCTTGGATAAAGTGTAGCAGAAAAGAAATTAGATTATCATTA
>Ga0256839_1004731_pt1 | contig 13059 bp, 7 predicted proteins | sample 354166metaG_FD_185968 | JGI IMG/M metagenome (GOLD analysis project Ga0256839, IMG submission 185968) | Hydrothermal vent microbial communities from Mid Atlantic Ridge, Atlantic Ocean - 354-166 | ecosystem: Environmental > Aquatic > Marine > Hydrothermal vents | place: Atlantic Ocean: Mid... | reverse complement strand
GTCGTCATTATCGACCCCGGTGATGAGCGCCCAGTTTTAGCACACCTGCGCAGCCACTCACTGACGCCTGTGGCCATTCTTGTCACACATCAGTGCCACGACCATGTCGATGGCATCATCGCGCTGCTTAAGCAGTACGAGATGCCTGTTTATGGCCCCGCCACGGAGGCCATTCCCGGCATGACGCACCCTGTAAGGGAAGGCGACACCGTTACGATTGATGGTCATTGCACTCTTCGAGTGCTGGATCTGCCGGGGCATACCGCAGGCCATATCGCTTACTACAGACCCACCACACCAAGGGCGCTATTTTGTGGGGATACACTTTTTGGCGCAGGCTGTGGCCGCCTCCACAGCGGCCTCTATCATGAAATGTTTCACTCGCTGCAGAAAATTGCCGCGCTCCCGGATGAAACGTTGATCCACTGTGCGCATGAATACACCCTTGCCAATCTCAATTTTGCAGCTCATTTAGAACCCGATAATGACGACATTCAAGCGCGTATGATTCAATCTCAAGCCATGCGTGCGCAGGGGCTACCGACCATCCCGTCACGATTGATTGATGAAAAAAAGACCAACCCCTTCCTACGCTGCCATACCCCCATCATCGCTGCCGCAGCTCAGCGTTACGCCGAGGAAAATAGATGGCCTCAACCACATGACCCGCTTACCACATTCCGCACCATTCGTGACTGGAAAAACCATTTTTGAGCACTCCGTCACGCAATCGTACAGACACTATTATCCGCCCTCCTTTTTCAACATTGCGCTTCAGAACTCCCCTATAATGGTCGATTAATCTGTAATTAAAGGCACCAGAGCTTCTTCATGGCAATTCATCACAAAAGTAGGCTGTTATATTTGTGCATCAGTATCGCTGGAGCATTACTTATTAGCGGCTGCGCGACCTCATCCTCACCGTCACACATTTCAACAGCGCCCATCACCACGCCGGTGACAACAACAGCGCTGGGCACTCAAGCTGAACCGGTCGAATTTTGGGAAAGCGCCGCCATCGCCACGCCGCCCGACCCTGAACACAGCACACTCAGCATCAACAGTGCAGACTTCATTGAACCCCGCCCCAATAAGCCTATCGCCACTGAAAACCTGACCACTCATGAGATCACCCCACAGCTTGCGGCTCAACGCCCGCAAGATCTGTGGCAACGTATCCGCAGCGGCTTTTCACTGCCCCAAAGCGAGCACAAACGTACCGTCTCTGAACGTCGCTGGTATGCACGTCATCAATCCTATATTGATCGCACCACTGAACGTGCTCAGCCCTACCTCCATTTTATTGTTGAAGAGGCTGCCCGCCGTAACATTCCAATGGAGCTGGCGTTGCTGCCTGTTGTGGAGAGCGCTTTTCAGCCGTTCGCCTATTCACACGGTCGCGCTTCTGGCATCTGGCAGTTCATCCCCGGCACCGGCCGCATGTATGGGTTGAAACAGAACTGGTGGTACGATGGTCGCCGCGATATTACCGCATCTACACTGGCCGCCTTTGACTACCTTGAAGCACTTAACAAACGGTTTGATGGCGACTGGTTATTAGCCCTCGCCGCTTATAACTCAGGTGGCGGCACGGTGAGCAAAGCGATTCGCAAAAACCGCCGCCTTGGCAAACCGACCGATTTTTGGTCGCTCAAATTGCCGCGAGAAACCCGTGCTTATGTGCCTAAACTACTGGCCTTTCGTGACATCATTGCGGCACCTGAAGCGCACAACATCACCTTAACTTCACTTGCTGACAAACCCTTCTTCGAGAAAGTTGCCACCGGTTCGCAGATAGATCTGGCCAAAGCGGCTGAACTGGCCGGGATATCGCTAAAGCAGCTCTATCGACTTAATCCAGCATTCAACCGCTGGGCAACGGACCCTGATGGCCCGCACCACCTGATCATTCCACTCACACACTCGGCACAGTTCAAGAAAAATTTGGCTGAGCTACCCCAAGAAAATCGTGTTAAATGGGCTCGCCACCGCATCCGCAATGGGGAAACATTGGGGCATATCGCCAACCACTACAAAACAACGGTCGCAGTGATTAAAGATGTGAATAATGTGAAAGGGCATATGATCCGCGCCGGTCAGAACCTCATCATACCCGTCGCCGCCAAATCACCGGCCAGTTACAGCCTCAGTGCCACACAGCGCGCGAGTAGCATCAAGAACAGCCCCAGAAAAGGGATCAAGCTCACCCACCAGGTGCAATCTGGTGACACCCTGTGGGACATCTCACGTGCGCACAACATTGGTGTGCGTCAGTTGGCACGCTGGAATGCGATGGCACCGCGAGACACACTGCGCCCCGGTCAAAAACTGGTGATCTGGAAGTCTGCGGCCAAAACAGCCACGAGCAAGAGACCCAACATCACGCCCGCACTGAATGAAGTCACACAACGCATACGCTACGTGGTACGCCGGGGCGATTCGCTCGCGCGTATTTCACAGCGTTTTAATGTCAGCATCAATAATTTAAGAGAGTGGAACCCGAGGGTTCGAGGCAAGTACCTGCAACCCGGGCAACGGCTCACTCTATATGTTGATGTGACCAATCAATCCGGAAATATCTAAGGAACCTCTGATTAATTCTGGACGAAGTAGACAGCGTGCCCTTTGGGTATTGTGGTCTAAAATATTCAGATTTTTGATGCCCTTTGGGTGCAAGGCGCGAATCGCACGTAATAGCGGGTTATTGCGAAGATTCGAAACGCAGAAGCTGGATATTTTAGACGCAAGACACGAGTTCATGAATTGATCAGAGGTTCCCTAAAGCACTTTTCCACGGCCGAGCAATTGCTCGGCTGTGGAAACATCAAGCGGTAAGCAACATTTTAACGCCCGCAACCACCAGTACCACCCCTAATAACTGACGAAGCAGCGGCGGTGCCAGCCTGCGCACAGCAAGCTCTGCCCCCACGACTGCGCCCAGTAAAGCCGCCAACACATACCACTCAACATCACTTGGCCAAGTGTTGGCCGTCATTATATGCCCGGCAAGACCGGCAGCAGAGTTCACTAAAATAAAGGCGGCTGCAATGGCTGCATTGGTGCGCATTTTTGTCCAACGTAACCATAGTAGTAATGGGCTCAGATAGATCCCTCCGCCCACACCGGTTAGCCCTGAGACAAAACCAAGGATCGCCCCCACCGGAACAGAAACCCATAAGCGCGGCTCAACACAGTCACGCTCGTTATTAACCCGTATAAAAAAATGGATTGCGGCCAAAAGTAACGCCACGCCCACGATGTATTGATATGTGCTCACTTCCGGCGTTAACGTCCCCCCCCAGAACGCCATGGGCATCGAAGCGAGTGCAATAGGGATAAAAATTCGCCATGAAAAATAGTCGGCGCGATAGAGACGAAATAGCACCAGCGATGCGACAAACAAATTCATGGTTAGTGCCGCTGGCTTCATCACATCGGGCGCTAAGCCAAACAGCGCCATTGCCGCAAGGTACCCTGAAGCACCGCCATGCCCAACTGATGAGTAGAGTGTTGCCATGCCACCGACCATCAAAAGCAACAGCCAAAAGTTTTCCAACTCAAATAACCTCTACTGCGCTAAACTAAAAACAAGACGAAGGTCACACTTTTTATGTTTCAAGCAACGCACAATGACATTGATACGAAAAAACCAGACAAGAAAGATGGAAAAGTAATACTTATTCACTTTCAATTCAATGTAATGTTTAATGTATGTTGATGATGTTATTAATACTTTCATAGAAACGTAGATAATAAACCTGTGCTTATACTCACCTTCCAAGTCACTATCCAGTCCGTAGGAAAATCTTACATTCAAATATGGGGCAAGCCTTAATGCAGTTAACGCTGTATACAGACTACTCGTTTCGAGTGCTCCTCTATCTCGGTGTTAACCGAGATAGGTTGTGTACGATCGCCGAAATCTCCGAACGTTGCTCGGCCACTCAAAACCACTTGGTCAAGGTTGTTCACAACCTTGGGCGCGAAGGCTATATTCAAACGATGCGCGGCCGCACCGGCGGCATCAGGCTAAAAAAAGCGCCGGAAGAGATCACGCTGACTGAAATCATCCGCTGCACTGAAGTGAACCTAGACATCGCTGAATGCCTGCGTGAAAACAATACCTGCAGTATCAGTGAAGTCTGCACATTAAAGAGCATTTTTGATCAAGCGCAAACATCATTTATCTCAACACTTGACCGCTATACGCTCGCGAACCTGCTGGAAAACAAAGAGCAGCTCACCTTCATTTTTGGTGACAATATCATCAGAGGCATCAACCGGAGCACCGGCACTAAGGACGCGTAAAAGCACTACACCCCACGCGCGCTTAATCCAACAAACAGAAGCGTGCCCCTTTTTACAAATAGGGGCAGACATGCTTGAGGGACACTAGGTGCGAGAGCAGGCGTCCTGCAAGCGCTCTTTCACATTCACCACCAAGCGCTTCAGACTCACCTTTACCCCTTGCTGCTTAATCTTGAGCAGGTCTTCTTTGATTTCACGTTTGGCACGTTCCATGTGTTCATGGTGGTAATCGGTTTTTGCCAACACGCCCACCTGCGGCATCTCGGCCAGACCAGAATCACGCGCATGCTCCTGGAACCCTTTATTCTGCCAAAAGAAAGCGCCCGGCATGGTGGTTGGCACCACTAGCACATAGAACAGCGCACGCCCCACGAGTGAAGTGGCAATGATCAACGCGGCCACTACCAGCCATGCCAATAAACCAACGCCACCATCAAGACCACTCACCGCAAGCAATATCACGAGCACCGTACTCAACGCGAGGGCAGCGTTGCGGCTACTATAGGTGTAACCGAAGGTGGTGCGCTGCTCAAGATGAGCGGCAGCCCCTTCGCCACCGTTGGCATCGAGATCCCGAGCATGGGCATAGAGCCCAATCCCTTCAATGATCATTCCCAACGCCATCAACCCCGCCAGCACAGCCATCAACCCTTGAAAACTCTCCCCCTGCAATAGAAGGCTTGTGGCAAAGATCACCGCAATCAACACAGCACCCAGCGTGAGTGCGCTGCCAAAAAAGCTGGTCAACACTTGCCAGTGGTTCCAGTACGGGCGCGCCTCAATGCGATAAATTTTATGCATCGCATAAATAAACAAGGGGCCTGTCACCAATGCACCTAAACCGACAACATAGCGCACCCCCTCCGTAAAGCCGTGCGGTACAAAAGGAATGGAGATAAGACCCAACAGGATGTAACCGACAAACAGCCCAAAAAATAGCGACAGTGAAGCGACCTCTCGGCTCACCGGCGAATATTTCAGGTTGTTAAAGGCACGATAAAAGCGGTGCGGCTTACCGAGGTGCATGGTCGAAATCACCAGTGCAAACCCCTGCAGCCCTAGCATTGCCAGCAATGTTAGTGTCACAGTACCGAAATTACTGCTCTCTGATAGCACTTCCAACCCCAGCAATGGACCAAGAAACAGTAGAAAAAATGCCCCAACCACCGCTTGCGAGATTAGCGTAAAGAGCACGAGTGGATCTTCACGAGAGCGCAGTTTGTCTAGACTCCACTGCTGTTTTTTCACCTTCAGCACCGCCTTGGGCTTGTATTCACCCTCGCCCTGCTCATCGCGCTGGTAGCGTAACGGTGCACTGTCTGGGCGCGTCATTTCGCGCGGCAGTGAACGAGTCTGCTGAAAGCGTATGTTGGGATTGGTGATCTCAGGGGTTGGAAAGCCGGGAATCTGGCTCTTCACCTGCTCGCGATTTTCAGGCGCGGTCTCGATCAAACCAAAATCAAGCGCACCGCCCAAACAAGCGGCGGCACAAGCGGGCTTCAACCCCTCTTCAAGGCGATCCACACACATATTACATTTCGAGACCTGCCCTTCAACGGGGTCAAGCTGTGGTGCGTTATAGGGGCAGACCCAGGTGCAGTAGCCGCAACCAAAGCAGATTTCAGGATCCTGCAACACCGCACCATATTCAGCAAACTTGGTATAAGCGCGTGTCGGGCAGCCTTTTAAACAGACGGGATCATCACAGTGGTTACAGGCCATCGAAATATTCATGCGGCTATAGGCGGGATAACTCCCCCCCTCGACATAACCGACCGAGCGGAAACTAATATGTGCGGGCAGTTGATTTTTTTCACTACAGGCCGCTTCACAGGCGTGGCAGGCGATGCAGTTATCCGCAGTAAAGTGAAAGCCGTGCTGCTTGTAACGATTGGGGTTTTCACCCACATAATCGTCACCATTGATATTAAGGCTTTCGCCCACCAGCGCACTGCTCTCATCAATCAACTCAATCAGCTTGCCATAACGGTTTTTCTCCGGCGTTTTAACATCGGGGATAAAAGCGTAATCGGGTTCATCTTTACGTGTTTCAAACATAACTGTTCCTCAGAATGTCCTTGCTGCGCGGTTAACCACGGCGGCCGCTTCCTGCTGTTCCACCGACTCAATCTTCACTGCGCACTGCTTGAATGCAGGTTGACGTGAATGAGGATCGAGCAGCCCAAGGCTGACACGATTCACACATTCGTGAAAATGAAACGGCACAAACACGGCATTAGGTGCGACACGGTGTGTCAGTTGCACCAGTACAATCGCATCGCCACGGCGCGAGACCAACCGTGCATAGCTCATATGTTCAATGCCCAGTGCTTGTGCAGCATCGGGGTTCATCTCCATATAGGGTGTTGGGCTATATTTATTTTGATTACCGATCTTGCCGGTGCGAGTGCGGGTGTGAAAATGTTCCACCACGCGACCACTGTTGAGCCAGAATGGAAAGTCATCACACGGCACTTCATTATTGTCGATAAACGGCAGCGGAATCAGCTTGGCACGCCCGTTCGGATGGTTAAATTTACCGTCGCAATAGACACGCGCACTGCCCTCTTCAGCATCGGCAGCCATCGGCCACTGTATGCCGCGCGCCTGCTCAATCTTCTCATGGTTCATACCGGAGATATCGAGAAAGAGCCCTTTTGAAAGTTCACCCATCTCATCAAAAACATCAGATGCCTTTTCCGGAAATTTAATCTTCTGCCCATTATCAAAACGCTTCGCCATCTGATTGAAGATCCACAGATCAGGCTTCGATTCTCCCGGCGGATTCACCACATTACGAATCAAGTTAACGCGCCGCTCAGTGTTGGTCATCACCCCATTTTTCTCAGCCCACAATCCGGCCGGAAAAAAGACATGGGCGTACTCGGTAGTCTCAACATCACGGTAAGCATCCTGCACCACCATAAATTCCAGCCGCTCAAGCGTCTTGCGAATGCGTGCTGTATTCGGCATTGAAGTCATCGGGTTGGTGCCGATGATCCAGAGCCCTTTTATCTGGCCGGTCTCGATGGCGGGAAAGATATCGGTCTGAAACATGCCGCGCTTTTTTGGAAAAAACTCAGGGTCGATGCCCCAGAATTTGGCGATATCTTTACGATCTTTCTCTTTCTCCAACGTGCGGTAACCGGGCAGACCCGAACACGATGACCACTCACGGGTGCCCATCGCATTACACTGACCGGTGATTGAAAGGCTGGTGCCACCGGGTTTACCGATATTACCGGTAATCAGGTTCAAACTGTTAATGCCCACCACACCATCAGAGCCGTGGGTACTTTGGTTGATGCCCATTGTCCAGATGCTCATCGCCGCGTTTGATTTGGCATAGAGGCGTGCGACGTTACGAATCGTATCTTCATCGATGCCACAAATTTTCGACGCAGTGACCGGGTCATACTCTGCCACCAGTTTTGAGAATTCATCAAAACCAGAGGTGTGCGCTTTGATGTAGTCACGATCTTCAAGCCCTTCGGCAAGAATCACATGTGCCAGTGAATTCAACAACACCACATCAGTACCGGGGGTGATGGCCAGATGCATGTCGGCAAATTGCGCCAACATCGTCACCCTCGGATCAACAACGATCAGCGGAAAATTACGTTTCTCACGCGCCTCGCGCATACGCCAGTAGATCACCGGGTGCTGCTCTGGCAGGTTCGAACCAAAGGCGATCAGGCAGTCGGTGTGGTTAAAATCATCATAACAGCCCGGTGGGCCATCGGAACCAAAGCTGCGTTTGTAACCCGAAACTGCTGATGCCATGCAGAGGGTCGTGTTGCCGTCGTAGTTATTGGTGCCGATGCAACCACGCACCAGTTTACCCAGTGTATAAAACTCTTCAGTCAGAATCTGGCCGGTTGAGATGACCGCAAAAGCGTCAGGCCCATATTTTTCTTGGATGCGCTTAATCTCGGCAGCGGTTTTGTCCATCGCTGCATCCCAATTGGTTTCTTGATACGGCTCAAAGGTCTTCTCACGCATGAGTGGTTTGTCACCGCGCCCTGCCGAGTGAAATAGCTCGTGCTCGAAGATCCCTTTAATGCAGAGTTTCCCCTGGTTAACATCAGCACCACCAACACCACGACCGGTGACCGCCTTGCCCTCTTTATCCAGCCCCACTTCAATCGAACACCCCGTGGAGCAGTAACCGCAAGTGGTATATTTCCACTCAACAACACTCTGCACGGGCAGTTTTATCGGATTCTTTTTCGCGCGACCAAATAGCATCGTTCTCTCCTCTCAATCCTTATTGTTGTGGCAGTGCTAACCTTTCAACTCAACTTTGATGCGACCCGCTTCAACCTGCACCGCATAACGCCCAGTACAGCCTTCATCGACCCCTTGCGCCTCACCACTTTCAAGGCTGATCTTCCAGTTGTGTAGCGGGCAGGTCACGGTGTAACCATGCACAATTCCCTGTGATAAGGGGCCTTGTTTATGTGGGCAGCTATCACGCAGTGCGAAGACAGTGTCATCGGCAGCACGAAAGATCGCCACATCACCATCGGCCGTTTGCAATACTCGCGAACCCAGTTTTGGAATATCTTCAACTGTCCCTACTTCTACCCAGTGACTCATTATTGCAATACCTCTAATAAAACTGTTGTGTCGCATTGCGACGCCTGACGGAATGAGCTTTGCTTAACCCACCCAACATGAATGGTTAACCAACGACTTTTAACGGCGTAAATTCGTTTGGCGCCACCTTACCACTGACACGCTCGGCCCATGGATCGGTCTGTGAATATTTCTGTGATTCGATAAAACGGGCATTCAACGCCTTGCGGCTTTCTGCATCTTCAACCACTTTTTCTTTCACATAGCTCAACCCGACCCGTTCGATCCACGGGGCAGTGCGATCTAGGTAGTGCGCCTCTTCACGATAAAGTTGAGTGAATGCACCGCAATACTCTTTTACCTCTTCCTCCGTTGAAACCTTGCAGAGCAGGTCCGTCGCACGCACCTTGATGCCGCCATTACCGGCCACATGCAGCTCATAACCGGAGTCAACACAGACTACGCCAAAGTCTTTAATCGTCGCCTCAGCGCAGTTACGCGGGCAACCCGAAACCGCAATTTTAAACTTATGCGGCATATTGGAACCCCAGGTGAATTTTTCAAGCTTCACCCCTAACCCAGTGGAGTCCTGCGTGCCAAAACGGCACCACTCTGAACCCACGCAGGTTTTTACCGTGCGCAGTGTTTTTCCGTAAGCGTGCCCCGATACCATGCCAGCATCGTTGAGGTCGCTCCACACGGCGGGCAGATCTTCTTTTTTAATCCCGAATAGATCGATGCGCTGACCACCGGTCACCTTCACCATCGGCACTTCAAACTTGTCGGCAACATCGGCGATCGCACGCAGTTCATTCGGTGTGGTCAAACCACCCCACATGCGCGGCACCACGGAGTAAGTGCCATCTTTCTGGATGTTGGCGTGAACCCGCTCATTGATAAAACGTGACTGCGGATCATCCACCGCCTCAGCCGGCCACGCCGCCAACACATAGTAGTTCAGTGCAGGACGGCACGATGCACAGCCGTCTGGCTCGCGCCACTCAAGGTGTTCACGTACCGCCTGAATCGATATCAGGTGATGCTCTTTGATCGCAGCGCGCACGGTGTCGTGGCAGTGGTCGGTACATTTACACATCGGTGTCGCTTTGGTGGATTCGGAATAATCTCCCACCGTCGAAGCGAGAATCTGCTCCACCAACCCGGTGCAAGAACCACATGAGGCCGATGCCTTGGTGTGGGCGCGCACTTCGTCCAGCGTAAACAGCCCCTGAGTGGTGATCGCCTTGACCACGCACCCTTTAGTGACCCCGTTACAGCCACAGATCTCCATCTCGTCGCTCATTAACGCCGCTGCATTTTCACCGCCGTGACCGGCATCACCCAAATGCGCCTGACCAAACATTAATGACTCACGGAAGTCACTCACGTCGGTCTGATCCCGCATCAATTGGAAATACCAAGCGCCATCAACGGTGTCACCATACATCACCGCGCCTTGGATTTTATTATCTTTCAAGATGACTTTTTTGTAGGTGCCGTTGCCGGCATCTTTCATCACAATTTCTTCGGTAGATTCATCACCGATAAAGTCACCGGCAGAGAAGAGGTCAACCCCGGTCACCTTCAACTTAGTTGAGGTAACAGAACCCTCATAAACACCGATGCCATGCTCTGCTAGGTGGTTAGCACACACCTTGGCCTGCTCGAATAGTGGTGCCACCAGCCCGTAGGTTTCACCGCGATGCTGCACACACTCACCGACTGAATAAATTTTAGGGTCAAACGTCTGCAACGTGTCATTCACCACGATGCCACGTTCAGCATGGAGGCCGATGCGCTCCGCCAGCTCGATGTTGGGGCGGATCCCAGCGGCCATTACCACCAAGTCGGCAGAAATCTCAGTACCATCCTTGAGACGCACACCTGAAACACGCTCACCCCCAAGCAGCTCTTCCGTCTGCGCCTCCATTAAAAAGTTTAACCCTTTCGCTTCCAGCGCCTGCTTGAGCATCTCCCCCGAAACCGGATCCATCTGGCGCTCCATCAGCGTTGCCATCAGGTGTACAACGGTGACTGTCATTCCCTGCAACATCAGGCCATTGGCCGCTTCCAGCCCTAAAAGGCCGCCGCCAATCACTACTGCGCTTTTATCTGCTTTTGCCGCCGCCAGCATGGTGTCGACATCATTGATATCCCGAAAACCGATCACCCCTTTTTTATCGTGCCCCGGCACAGGAATAATAAAAGGGTTAGAGCCGGTCGCGAGCAGCAGGCGGTCGTAAGCGGTTTCCGTGCCATCATTTGCGATCACCTTGCGCGCTTTGCGATCTACATTGACGATCTTTTTGCCGACGTGCAGCGTGATGTTGTTATCTTCGTACCACTGCAGATCATTCAACATAATGTCATCGATGGTCTTTTCACCCGCGAGCACAGGTGACAACAAGATGCGGTTATAGTTGCCGTATGGCTCCGCACCAAAAACGGTGATCTCATATTTGTCTGGTGCAATCTTCAACAACTCTTCTAGGGTGCGCACACCCGCCATGCCGTTTCCGACCAGAACTAACTTCTCTTTCATTACCTGACATTCCTGAAAATATAAAAACTATACCGGCTTATAGCAATTACCATACCAGCACTAATAAACGCCTTAACTCACTGTTAATGCTAACATAAAAAAATAAAATCTATTTCCCTGCGGGCGCTCAGGCACGCTCACCGCGCCAATAGAGTGCGCCACACCCGCTGTTGCGCCATTTCAGGACGCGCGCATCAACACCAAACAACAGCACTTTAAATAATGCGCTAGAATGATCGATCTATAAAATAGCGTCTCAATGCCCACATCACCCAAGTATCATCAGCAACCCTTAGAAATTATCCAGCATGAACTCACCCGCAAAGCAATCACCACCAAACATCAGCACCAAAAAAAGGGGGCGGCTGCTCGCACGGGTTATCGTTACGCTGCTCAGTGCCTTCTTCTTACTACTGATAGCCGCTCCTTTTGCAATCAAAGTAGGCCTGCAGCAGTGGCTTAGCGAGCAAACGCAGAGTAAGGTAACTGTTGCTGAGATCAGGTTTAACCTATTCAGTGGCACGCTCCAGCTGCGGAAATTACAGATCCCACACGCTCAGACAAGCGATGCTGTCGCGGCAGCTTCTCTGGAATACGCCCGAGTGACCATCGATATGGCGGCACTATTCCGGCAAGAAATTATCATTGAAGAGCTGCTCCTCAGCCATGCCAATATTTTGATTAGCCGCAAGGATCAACAGCTACGCGTTGCGGGCATATCCGTTCTATCCAATACTGAACGACCATCAGAAGCCGCACCAAAGCCCGCATCTACCGCGACAGATGCTCATTCACAAAATAACCTAGGCATCACTGTAAAATCGATCGCGCTTGAGTCGATCACGCTCAGCTACCGCAGCAACGAAACTGATGCCGATATTGTAATCGATAGCGCCATTAAAAACATCACAACAGATCACTCAGGAGAGGCGATGCAGATTGAATTGAACATCGCCATGGATAAAGGCAACATCGCTTACCAAGGGGAGCTAAGCGACTTTTCAGACCAGCCCACTTTCAGTGGTGAATTGACCATTGCCGATTTTAACCTCGCCACTTTTGCCCCCCTGATACCGCTGGATGACTTCACCGTTCGCCGCCTCATACTGTCGCACCACAGCACCCTCAACGGCACGCTACCGCAAGCGGGCAGTGCAGAGATCAATTTAATCGGTAACACCACGCTCAGCGAAATTGATATCGTCTCAATACGGCATGATGATACGTTTTTAAAGTCAAAGTCGATTGAGCTCAATAAACTCAACCTGCAATACCCAACCGCTATCACTATTAATGAGGTGGTGATCAATGGACTCGACAGTGCGCTGTTTAAAGATCGCGAAGGTCTCATCTTCAGCGCTCAAAAAACAGCCTCTATGCAGACCGCCACATCGATAATTAAAGATAACAAGGCAGCGTCGGCAACACCGCTCGCTTTCACCATTGGCAACGTCATCATCAAGGGCGATAGCGCATTTGCTTTTAGAGATGCCTCTGTTACCCCTGAATTCGATATTAAACTGCATCCACTCGCCCTGACTATCGGGCGCATAGCGAGCAACCAGCCCACCGCTGAAACGCCCATCTCCCTCGACGCCAATCTCAATAAAACGGGCACCATAAAACTAAAC
>Ga0256839_1004730_pt1 | contig 13059 bp, 12 predicted proteins | sample 354166metaG_FD_185968 | JGI IMG/M metagenome (GOLD analysis project Ga0256839, IMG submission 185968) | Hydrothermal vent microbial communities from Mid Atlantic Ridge, Atlantic Ocean - 354-166 | ecosystem: Environmental > Aquatic > Marine > Hydrothermal vents | place: Atlantic Ocean: Mid... | reverse complement strand
CTGCCCCGGCATGACCTTGAGCGACACGTCATCGACCACCGCCCGCCCGGCAAAATTTCGGCGGATATTCCTGATTTCAAGCCTCGGCTCGATGTCGCCCACGCGCCTCTCCATTTCCGATGAAAACCATCAGGCAATGCCCGCAGATAGCAACCCGGCCGCCCCGCCGCAAGGCTTGAGCGCGCCCGCCCGGCTCAGGGCGCCATTTTCACACCGCCAAGGCGCCGCAAAATGCCAGAGCCGCCATTGCCCGTTTGCGGCGATTTCCTGTCGCGCGCCAGCAACTGGCCTCATAGCGTTCGAAAAACTGGCCCTATCCGCAGCCCCTTTCCTGCCCCTAGAACAGATCAACCGTCGCTGACATCAAGGAGATGCGCCATGAAAATGACCACCGAGGAAGCCTTCATCAAGACCCTGCAAATGCACGGTATCGAGCATGTTTTCGGCATTATCGGCTCGGCCTTCATGCCGATTTCCGACTATTTTCCGCGCGCCGGCATCACCTTCTGGGATTGCGCCCATGAGGGCTCGGGCGGCTTCATGGCCGACGGCTTCACGCGCGCCTCGGGCAAGATGAGCATGATGATCGCCCAGAACGGGCCCGGCATCGCCAATTTCGTCACCGCCGTGAAAACCGCCTATTGGAACCACACGCCGCTGTTGCTGATCACGCCCCAGGCCGCCAACAAGACCATCGGTCAGGGCGGCTTTCAGGAGGTCGAGCAGATGCGCATGTTTGCCGATTGCGTCGCCTATCAGGAAGAGCTGCGCGAGCCTGCGCGCGTGGCCGAGGTGCTTCATCGCGTCATCACCAACGCCTGGCGCGCCAGTGCACCGGCGCAGATGAACATCCCGCGCGACATGTGGACCCAGCTCATCGACATCGAGCTTCCCCAGATCATCGACATCGCGCCGCCCAGCCCCGATGCCGGCGCGCTGGATGCGGCCGCTGCCCTGCTGGCGAGAGCGAAAAAACCGGTCATCATCAACGGGGCCGGCGTGGTGCTCTCCGGCGCCATCGACGCGACGGTCGACCTGGCCGAGCGCCTGACCGCGCCGGTCTGCTGCGGCTATCAGCATAACGATGCCTTTCCCGGCGCCCATCCACTGCATGTGGGGCCGCTGGGCTATAACGGCTCCAAGGCGGCGATGCGCTTGATCAGCAAGGCCGATGTGGTGCTGGCGCTGGGCACGCGGCTCAACCCGTTTTCGACCCTGCCCGCCTATGGCATCGACTACTGGCCCAGCGACGCCAGGCTGATCCAGGTCGAGGTCAAGCCCGAGCGTGTCGGCCTGACCAAGCCGGTCGATGTCGCCATTATCGGCGATGCGCGCGCCGTGGCCGAGGGGCTGCTGGCGCGCCTGCCCGAAGGCTCGGGCAACCCGGCGCGCCAGGGCGAGATTGCCCAGGCCAAAAGCGCCTGGGCCCAGGAGCTCAGCTCGATGGACCACGAGCAAGACGACCCCGGCACCAGCTGGAACGCGCGCGCGCGCGCTGCCAAGCCCGACTGGATGAGCCCGCGCATGGCCTGGCGCGCCATCATGCAGGCGCTGCCCGATGATGCCATCATCTCCTCGGATATCGGCAACAATTGCGCCATCGGCAATGCCTATCCCAGCTTTTCGGGCGGGCGCAAATACCTGTCGCCGGGCCTGTTCGGCCCTTGCGGCTACGGCCTGCCCAGCGTGATCGGCGCCAAGATTGCCCGGCCCGACGACATCGTGGTCGGCTTTTCCGGCGACGGCGCCTTTGGCATCGCCGTGAGCGAGCTGACCGCGATCGGGCGCCAGGAATGGCCCGCCATCACCCAGGTGGTATTTCGCAATTACCAATGGGGCGCCGAGAAACGCAATTCGACCCTGTGGTACAACGACAATTTCGTCGGCACCGAGCTGGGCGAGGGCGTGTCTTATGCCGGCGTGGCCCGGGCCTGCGGCCTCAAGGGCGTGGTCGTGCGCACGATGGAGGAGCTGACCGAAGCGCTCGATCAGGCGATTGCCGACCAGAAAGGCGGCACCACCACCCTGATCGAGGCCATGATCAACCAGGAGCTGGGCGAGCCGTTCCGCCGCGACGCCATGACCACACCGGTCGAGGTCGCCGGCATCTCGCCCGAAGACATGCGCCCGCAAAAAGGCGCTTAACCAGCGCCCAGCGCGATGCTCAACACGGTGGCATTGACAATATCGTCCACGCTCGCTCCGCGGCTCAGGTCGCAGACCGGGCGGCCAAAACCCTGCAGGACCGGCCCATAGGCGCGCGCGCCGGCCAGCTCCTGCACCAGCTTGTAGGCGATATTGCCCGCGTCCAGATTGGGAAAAATCAGCGTATTGGCATCGCCCCCCGCGCTCCCCTTGGCCCTGGCAATTGCCACGTTCAGCGCGGCATCGCCCTGGACCGGGCCGGCAAATCCCGTGATTTCAGCAACATGGCGCATTTTCTCAACACTCTCTCCAGCCCCGCTGCGCCCGGTCGCATAAGATAACAGCGCCACCTGCGAATGGCCGAGAAGCGCCAGCGCCGAGGCCTGCGAGGCACGGGCAATATCGGCCAAGGCCGCTGCATCCGGCACCACATTCAGCGCGCAATCGGCAAAGATCAACTCGCGCCCATCGGCCATGACCATCAGGAAAAAGCTCGAAACCGTCGCCATTCCCGGCGCCGGCCCAATCGCCAGGCTGGCCGCCTCGATGACCTTTCTGGTCGCGCTGGCCGCGCCTGCCACCAGAACATCTGTCTCGCCCGCCGCAACCATTGCGGCTGCGCGAATCAGCGGGCGCGCCAGCATCCGGCGCGCAATCGCCTCTTTCACCGGGCGCGCCGCCATCAGGGCAGCCAATTGTGCCGACGAGGGCGGCGCCACGCCGATCGGATGCGCCAGCCCCGCGCCGGCCAAACGTTCCATCGCCTCGGCCACGCGCGGATCGTCGCTTTCGGGGAAAACCACCCGCGCGCGCGCCTCTCGCGCCGCCGCGCGCGCCCTTTTCAGGGCCGCACTCACGTGCCGTTCGCAGCTTCGAACCAGGCCCGGATCATCGCCCGCTCCTCAGGCTCGACAAATGACACATTGGCCGGCGGCATCGCCGAGGTAAAACCGGCCTGCAGATAGATTGCGCGCGCATGGCGCGCCACCTCGGCCGGGCTGTCCAGCAACACCCCCTTGGGCGCGGCGGCGATGCCGTCCCAATACACTTCGCTTGCGTGGCACATCGAACATTTGCCGATCACCAGATCAGCGACCTCCTCGAAACCGGGCGCGCCCGCATAGCGTGCCGCCGCCGGGCCCAGGGCAGTGTCGCCCGCCTCATCCCGGTTCTGAAAGGCCGGCGCCGCCGATAGCAAGACGATCAGCGCAAACAGCCCCGCCGTCACCGCCCAGGTCCACCAGGGCCGGCCCTTGCGCGCGTGCAGGGTGTTGAAGAAATGGCGGATCGTCACCCCCATCAAAAATACCAGAGAGGCAATCAGCCAATTGTATTCGCTGGCAAAGGCAAGCGGATAATGGTTTGAAACCATAAGGAAAATCACCGGCAGCGTCAGGTAGTTATTATGGGTCGAACGCTGCTTGGCGATGCGGCCATATTTGGCATCCGGCTTGCGCCCGGCCTTGAGATCGGCCACGACGATGCGCTGGTTGGGCATGATGGTGAAAAACACGTTGCCGGTCATGATCGAGGCGGTGAAAGCACCCAGATGCAACAGCGCGGCGCGCCCGGAAAACACCTGGCTATAGCCCCAGGCCATGGCCACCAGAATGATGAACAGCAAGATCATCAGCCGGGTATTGTTGTCGCCAAAGCGGCTCTTGCAGATCAGATCATAGGCGATCCAGCCAAAGGCCAGCGAGCCCAGCGAGATCAGCACCGCCTGCCAAACCGGGATATCGAGCACGTTGGGGTCGACCAGATACAGCTCTCCGCCCAGATAATAGACCAGGATCAGCATGGTAAAGCCGCTGAGCCAGGTCGAATAACTCTCCCATTTGAACCAGATCAGATCATCGGGCATGCGCGAGGGCGCGACCATGTATTTCTGGATATGATAAAAGCCGCCGCCATGCACCTGCCATTCCTCGCCCGACACCCCCTGGCGGCGATCCCCGGATGGGCGCAGGCCCAGATCGAGGGCGATGAAATAGAATGACGAGCCGATCCAGGCGATCGCGGTGATCACATGTACCCAGCGCGTGGCAAATTCGAGCCAGTCCAGTAAAATTACATTTGCAAGCATCTTCCCCCCATTCTGGCGGCTATCTGAGAACTTTATACAAATATCGTGAATAATCTGTTATCAGTAAATCTTGAAAATATCGCAGGACTTTCAAAAAAACCGAAACCCATGGCCTATATCAAGAATATCCGAATGTTCGTGCGCGTCTACGAACTTGGCTCGATGTCGGCGGCGGCGCGCGATCAGCGCTGCTCGCCGGCGGTGGCCTCGGCACGCATTGCCGATCTGGAGCGCCACCTTGGCGTGCGGCTGTTCAACCGCTCGACCCGCTCGCTGACCCCAACAGAAAACGGGCGCCTGTTTTACGATGGTGCCTGCGCCATTCTCGATTCGGTCGCAGAAGCCGAAGCGGCAATCTCGCAGGCCTGTGACAATCCGCGCGGCACCCTGTTCATCGCCGCCGGGCTGGGTATCGGCCGGCGCCTGATCGCGCCGCTCCTGCCCGATTTCAAGGCACTTTATCCCAATATCAGCATCCGCTTGCGCCTGTCGGACCGCTCCATTGACGTTTTGACCGAGGGGCTCGATCTGATGTTTCACATGGGCGATCTGGAGGACAGCTCCATGAAGCTGCGCGCCATCGCCGATATTCCGCGCCTGCTCTGCGCGGCCCCTTCCTATATCGAGCGCCATGGCAATCCCGCCGACGGCGCCGCGCTGGTGCGCGAGCAACATGCCTGCCTGGTGCTGCGCTTTCCCGGCACCAGGGAATTCGAGTGGACCTTGCTGACCGGCGATGGTCCGCGCCGCTATCCGGTTACCGGGCCGTTTGAAAGCGATGATGGCGATGTGCTGACCGAGTGGGCGCTTGCAGGTCATGGCATTGTTTTGAAACCATATTTCGAGGTTTCCGCCCATCTTGCCGCCGGCCGGCTACTGCCGGTGGCCAGCGCCACCCCGCCGCTGAACACGCAACTTGCCAGCCTGACGCCGCACCGGCGCATGAAGGACAGCAAGATCGGCCTGTTCACCGATTTCATGGTGCCACGCATTCGCGCGGCCTTGCAACAGGCTGAACAACCAAGCTGAACCCTGGGGCGTTTGGACCTAAAGCGTTTCGACATATTGCCCCGGCACAACATTATGTCGAAACGCTTTATTGATGAAACATCGCAATATGTTGAGACGCCCGCGCCCTTTCAATGTCACGGATATTTCAAGCTCAGGTTGTGGCTCAAACCGAAGGAAAAACGCATTCTCACCCGACTGTCGCAGTGCTACCGCGCTGGCGCGCCGGTCGGGATGGCCGGGATGGGCGGTGCGGGCAAGGGCGCAACAGGCTCAGCCGCAGGCTGAGCCGGGCCCAACAGGCGCAGGCCGAAGGCTGAGCCTGGCGGGAGCCCCCGCCCGGCTTGCGCGCATTTCAGTAAATATAGCGGATCTGGTCGGTCCAGTAACGCTCGACCCGTTTGAGGGCGGTGGAAATATCCTCGATGCCTTGCGAATCCAGCACGCCCTTGGATTGCAGCCCATCCGCGTGGCGCTCAAACAGGTCCGAGACCATATCGCGCACTTCGCGGCCCTTTTCGGTCAGGCGCACCCGCACCGAGCGGCGGTCGATTTCGCAACGCTGGTGGTGCATATAGCCCATTTCCACCAGTTTTTTCAGATTGTAGCTGACATTGGATCCCTGGTAATAGCCGCGCGTTTTCAGCTCGCCCGCCGTGACTTCGTTATCGCCGATATTGAACAGCAACAGCGCCTGGACCGAGTTGATTTCCAGCAGGCCGACCCGCTCGAACTCATCCTTGACCACATCCAGCAGCAGCCGGTGCAGCCGCTCGACCAGCGACAGCACATCCAGATACTGCCCGACAAATCCTTGATTGGCACTTTGCCCTATTGGGGAATGCATACTCATTCTTATCTCCGCCATGAACCTTGCCAGCGACAATCACAGCAAAGAACAAACATTCAGTTAAATGCCGGGCGAATAAAGATGGTATTTTAAGCGAAATTGTCCAAACCGGCATGAATACGGATGTCGGCGATCAGGGCGCCATATTGCGCGGGCGCGCTGGCCTGGCCGGTGATCCAGCTCCACAGGTCGTTGTCGCCCTCTTCCATGAAGCGCTCGAAATGGTCGAGCGCGGCCTCGTCCATGCCGGCCAGGTGGTCGCGCGCATATTTGCCCAGCACCAGATCCATTTCCTTGGTGCCGCGGCGCATGGCGCGCAGGCCGAGGCGCTTGAGGCGGATTTCGCGGCTTTCGCCCGTCCTGCTCATCTTTCCTGTCTCTCTCATCTTACCTGTCTCGCTCATGGTGCCTCCTCCTGTAAAAGGGCGCGCAAGCTCTTTTCCAGCCGCCCCAGCTTCTCGCCATTTTGCACCATCTCGACGCGCAGCTGGCGCAGTTCGGCCAGGGTTTTTTGAATATCCGGGCGCAGCGCGCTCGCCTCGCCCGGCGCCGCCACCCCTTCGCCCTCGCCGGTCAACAGCCAGCTCAGCGACACGTTCAGGAGCCCGGCCAGCATTTGCAGCTTGTTGGCGCGTGGCTCGGCCAGGTCATCTTCCCAATTGGCCAGCGTCTTGAGCTTGACGCCCAGGCGGCGCGCCAATTCGCGCCGCTCCATGCCCGCCGCCTCGCGCGCGCCGGCCAGGCGGTCGCCGAAGGTTGCGGTCTGCTCGCTATACCAGCTGCTCAGCTCATCAGTATCCATCACGGTCCTTCTCGCCCCCTTCGCGCCAATCGCCAATCGCGCTTGATCGCCTGCTGTCCCCTGCCTATGACATGACAGGCGCAACTTCAAACCGGAACCCGACATGGCCTTTCTTTCCACCACCCTTTCGCGCGTCAAGCCCTCGCCGACCATTGCCGTTTCCACCCTGGCGGGCGAGCTCAGGGCGGCGGGGCGCGATGTCATCTCCCTGGGCGCGGGCGAGCCGGATTTCGACACGCCCGACCATATCAAGCAGGCCGCCAAGCGGGCCATTGATGGCGGCAAGACCAGATACACCGCGCCTGACGGCATGGCCGAGCTCAAGGCGGCGATTGCGCGCAAGTTCCTGCGCGACAACGAGCTGGAATATGCGCCCAGCCAGATCAGCGTGGGCACTGGCGGCAAACAGATCCTCTATAATGCGCTGATGGCGACGCTGAACGAGGGCGACGAGGTGATCATCCCCGCGCCCTACTGGGTCAGCTACCCGGACATGGTGCTGCTGGCGGGCGGGGTGCCGGTGGCGGTCGAGGCCAGTATCGAGACCGGCTTTCGCCTCACCCCTGAGCAGCTCGAAGCGGCGATAACGCCGCGCACCAAGTGGCTGATCTTCAACTCGCCCTCAAACCCTACCGGCGCCGGCTATACGCGCGAACAGCTCAAGGGGCTCACCGATGTGCTGATGGCCCACCCCCATGTCTGGGTGATGAGCGACGACATGTACGAACATCTGGTCTTTGACGATTTCACCTTCACCACCCCGGCCCAGGTCGAGCCCGGCCTGTATGCGCGCACGCTTACCTGCAATGGCGTCTCCAAGGCCTATGCCATGACCGGCTGGCGCATCGGCTATGCCGGCGGGCCTGAAGAGCTGATCGGGGCCATGCGCAAGATCCAGTCGCAAAGCACCTCCAACCCCTGCACGATCAGCCAGTGGGCCGCATTGGAGGCGCTGGACGGGCCGCAGGATTTCATCGCCGCCAACAACGCGGTTTTCGCGCGCCGGCGCGACCTGGTGGTGGAGATGCTCAACGCGGCGCCGGGCATTAGCTGCCCGAAACCGGACGGGGCGTTTTATGTCTATCCGTCGATCGCGCCGCTGATCGGCAAGCGCTCGCGCGCCGGCACGCTGATCGACAGCGACGAGGCCTTCGCCACCGCCCTGCTCGAGGAAACCGGCGTGGCGGTGGTGTTTGGCGCCGCCTTCGGGCTTTCGCCGGCCTTTCGGGTCAGCTACGCTACCTCTGACGACAACCTGGTGACGGCCTGCAGGCGCATCCAGGAATTCTGCGCCACGCTGAGCTGAGGAACCCGATGACGCCCGATCTGCCGCAATATTTCTTTCGCACCCGTGAAAACGGCGCCTTCGTTTATCGCATCGACACCGAGAACCGGCAGCGACGCATCGACATGGACCAGATCGCCGTGGTCAATATTCGCAATGGCGAGATCAAGGCCCATGGTGCACGCGCATTGAGCGAGGACGACATGGCAGCGATAAGCGCGTGGATGGAGGAGCGCCGCGCCCTGCTGGCGCGCCGCCAGATCGACGATATCCTGCGCAGTGTCGACCACCTCAACCAGACTGCGCATTGGGCCCAGTCCAAGGCCACGCCCGAAGAGCTCGAGGCTGTTACCGACGCATTGCTGCTGGCCATGCACGACCTGCGCACGGTTCTGGTGCGCAAGAAGGCCGATCGGCTGATGAAGCGCGCCTAAGGGATTTCGCCGCGCCTGCGGCGCGACGACCGGGGGCGATTTTCTGCGAAAATCGCGCCGCGCTACGCGCGGAGATTTGAGGCCTCCGGCGGGAGTATTTTTGCCAAGATGAAGGGGCAAGCCTTTACCGGCAGTTCTGTGGCTGGGCGGAAAAGCCCGGCGCGACCTGGTTGAGGTGGCGTTCGGCCAGACCCATTGGTCCGCTGGCGCCCTTTGGGGCGATGTTGAGCCAGTAGGCGCTGGGGCTGAATTCCATCTGCGCCGCAATCCAGCCGAATTTTTCCACCACCAGCCCATGGCCGCCGCGTGCTCGGCATAGTTCAAGAAGCGCCAGAGCGCCAACCTTGGCGGGCATCTGGTTTTGCACGGCGATGAAATTGCCGGTCGAATAGGCGATGGGGACGATTTTGTCCGGCCCTGGCAGGGTGGTGAAGGGTTGCACCGCATGCGGGTGGGTGGCGATGATGGCGGTGGCGCCGGCGCGGGCAAGCTCGCGCGCCAGGGCGCGTTGGTTTGCGTCTGGCTCCGAGCAGTATTCCTGGCCCCAATGGGGCAGCACGATCACCGCCGCCACGTCAGGGCGCGCGGCCTCGGCGCGCACCAGCGCCAGCAGCTCGCCACGGTCGCGGTAACATTGCAGCACCTGGCGGGCGGGATCGGCAATGCCATTGGTGGAAAAGGTGCAGGCGATGAAGCTGATAATGCCCAGCCTGCTCGCGCGCCGGGTGGCAAAGCTGCGCGCGCTGTTGGCGCGGATGGTGCCGATGGCGCCGATGCCGGCGCGCTCCATTTCGCGCAGGGTCAGCTCAACGCCGCGCGCGCCGCGGTCCATGGCGTGATTGTTGGCGGTGGTCAGCAGGTCGACGCCTGCGCCCCTGAGGTCGCTCAGGATGCGCGGGTGGTAGTTGAACAGCGGATAGCCGGTATGGACCTTGTTGTCATAGACCGGGCCGGGGTCGGCCATCTGCGCGCCCGAACGGGTCAGGCCGGGCGCAACCGGCCCTTCGAGATTGGCGATGGTCAGCTCGGCATTGGCCAGGTAGGGCGCCGCCTGGGCCCAGACGCCCTGAAAGCCGCGCGCGTAGCCAAGCTGTTGCAGCTGCCAATGCAGCAGCACGTCGCCAACGATGGTCAGCGAGACGCGCTCGCCGGTAGCACAGGCGTTGAGCGCGGGCGCCTCGAAAGCAGGCCGGCACTGGCCGACCGGTGCAAGCGTGGTGCTTTGCGCGCCGGGCAGGCAGGCGGCCAGAAGCAGGAAAACAAGGGGGAGAAGCGGGCGCATGTTCCCCCCTGCCTTTACTGGCGCTGTGGGGCTGGCGCAGTTGCCTCGCCGATATGCGAGCTTTTGCGCCAGAAGCGCACCTGCATCAGTGCGCCGGCCAGCGCCAGCCCGATCACCAGCCCGGCCCAGACCCCGACCCCGCCCCAGCCCGCCTGAATGCCCAGATACCACGACATCGGCACGCCCACGCCCCAATAAGAAAGCGCCGCATACCACATTGGCGCGCGCGTATCCTGCACCCCGCGCAACAGGCCCAGCGCCATCACCTGGGCCGCATCGACCAGCTGGAAAAACGCCGCCACGAACAGCAGCGCGCGACCGATGGCGAGGATTTCGCCGCGCAGCGGCTCGTCGGGGGCGAGGAACAGGCCGATCATCTGCTCGGGCAGCGCCAGCAGCAGCACCACCACCAGCGCGGCAAAGGTGAGCGAAAGCGCCAGCACCACGCCGGCGCCCCGGCGCAGCCCCGCCTCGTCGCGCCGGCCCAGCGCGCGCCCGGCACGCACCGTGGCGGCATTGGACAGGCCGACATGGGCCATGAAAAACAGCGAGATGATCTGAATGGCAATGCCATGCGCGGCCAGTTCGAGCTTGCCGATCCAGCCCATGATCACGGTGGTGGCGGCAAACAGGCCGGCCTCGGCCAGCGAGGTCAGGCCGATCTGCACCCCCATGCGCGCCACTTGTGAAAACACCGCCCAATCCGGGCGCCAGAGCCGCACGAACAGCGCGTGCTGGGCCAGGGCGCGGCGCGCATAGGTCACCATGGCGACGAAGGTCAGCAGCTGCACCAGCGCCGAGGCCAGCGCGGCGCCGCGCACGCCCATTTCCGGCGCCCCCCAGGCACCGAAGATCAGCGCATAATTGAGCAGTGCATTGGCGGCTGCGGCAATCAGCGTCACCACCAGCACCACGCGGGGACGCTCCAGCGCCACCAGATAGGAGCGCATCACCATTGCCAGCAGCGCCGGGATCATGCCCCAGCCGGCTATGCGCAGGTAATCCTGGGCAATCTGGGCCAGCTTGGCCTCCTGGCCCAGCGCGCGCAGGATCGGCGCCGAAAACAGCATCATTGGCAGCACCAGCAGCGCCGTGGCCAGGCTGATCCACAGCCCCATCCGCGTCACCCGGCGCAGGGCGGTGACATCGCCCGCCTCGCTGGCCGCCGCCACCAGCGGCATCACCGCCCAGGCAAAACCGGAGCCCATGATGAACAGGATGAAGAAAAACGTGCTGCCCAGCACCAGCCCGGCCAGTTCATCGACCCCATACCAGCCCATCATCAGCGTATCGACCAGCCCCATGGTCATCTGCGCCAGCAGGCTGGCGATCAGCGGCAGGCCGAGGGCGAGAATGGCCCGCAGATGTTGACGTATGCTTTGAGGGCTGTGCATCCCTTCCCTTAGACCAGCCCGGCGCACCGGGCAACCAAAGCTTGATTGGGGTGCTCATGATGGCTAGGCTGACGGTTAAAGGGCAATGATGGATCGGGTTTTGGTTGTTATGAAACGAAAAGGTTTGATTGGTGCATCGATACTGGCGCTGGCGGGGCTGTTTGGGGCAGTAGAGCCCAAGGCCGCATTGGCGCAATCTCCCGCCCCTGCCTCTGCCACGCCCCCCGCCCCGACGCTCAGCTTTTCCAGCCAGAATGCACCGCTTGATTTCGGCCTGGGCAATGATGAGGCGCGCCGCTTTACCTATGGCGATTTTGCCGAAACCCGCCCCGAGCGCGCCGCGCGCACTTTCCGCCTGGCCATGGCCGACATGCCTGGCGAAGTCGGCGAGATGCTCTCCTTTCCGTTTCGCGAGCCGGGCCAGACCGCGCTTTTCGCCCTTGGCATCGGCGCGCTGGTGGCGGTTGACCGGCCAACGACGATCTTCTGGCAAGACCGGATCATCCCGATCTTCGAGGATTTTGCCCTGCCGGATCTGGGGCTGGGGCTGGGCCGCTATGGCATTTCCAACGAAAGCGAGTATCTGCTTGCCGGTATCGGCCTGACCTATATGGGCGGGGTCGCTTTCAATGACGAGCGCGCCCAGACGGCAGCCCTGCTGTCAGGCAAGGCCATCGCCTATTCCTACCTGACCTCGCAAATCATCCTCAAGCCGCTGTTTGGCCGCCTGCGCCCGGTCGACAATCTCTCGACCTTCACCGGCGATCCCGGCGATTACACCACCGACCCGTTCGATTTCGGCCACTCGACCGGCTTCAACCCAAGCCCGACGACGCGCGGCACCGCCATGCCCAGCTTTCACCTGACCCATTATTTCGCCGCCGCGCGCGTCTATGCCGGGATCTATGACAACAACGTGCTGCCCTATCTGGCGGCCGGCGTTCTGACCGTCTCCAATATCCGTGGCCACCACCATTGGGTGTCGGACATGGTGGCAGGCGCGGCGATCGGCTATGGTATCGGCTCGCTGGTACTCAACAATTACGAAGAGCGCAAATCCGCCGCCGACAGGCGCGGCCTGCTGCTGCCGGTCGTCAGCTCGCAAGGGGTCGGCTTCTCGTTCTCGATGGAGTTTTAGGCCCGATCAGGCCCTGGCCCTGCGCAGGGCCTCCAGCAAGGCCCGCGTCGCCACCCCGTCCACCGCCAGGCCGGCGGCGCGCTGAAAGGCGCGAATCGCGGCCATGGTCTTGTCGCCGATCACCCCGTCCAACGTGCCCGGCTCATGGCCCAGCGCCTTGAGCCGGCGCTGGATTTCCTTGCGCTCCTTCAGGCTCAGCCCCTGGCCGTCGCGCGCAAACGGACCGACAAAGGGCGCGCCGCCCGCCAGGCGGTCGGCCAGATGGCCAACCCCGATCGCATAAGCCATGGAATTGTTGTAGCGCCGTATCACCTTGTAATTGTTGTAAACCCTGAAGCGCGGGCCGGGCTCTCCGACCGGCTGGAGCAGCTGCACCACCGGCAGGTCCGGCGCCGCGCGCCCATCCATGCGCCGCCCGTTTGCGTCCACCTCAACCCCCCAGGGCTCGCCATAGCGCCAGCCGGCATCGCGCAGATAGGCCGCCGCCGAGGCCAGCGCATCGGCCGGCTCCTCGCCCCAGATGTCGCGCCGCCCGTCACCATCGAAATCGACCGCATGGGCCAGATACGAGCTCGGCATGAACTGGGTATGACCCATCGCCCCGGCCCAGGATCCCAACAGCCCGTCCAGCGTCA
>Ga0256839_1004729_pt1 | contig 13065 bp, 7 predicted proteins | sample 354166metaG_FD_185968 | JGI IMG/M metagenome (GOLD analysis project Ga0256839, IMG submission 185968) | Hydrothermal vent microbial communities from Mid Atlantic Ridge, Atlantic Ocean - 354-166 | ecosystem: Environmental > Aquatic > Marine > Hydrothermal vents | place: Atlantic Ocean: Mid... | reverse complement strand
AATGACCGTGCTTTCCGGTGGTCTCCGCTTCGCTACGACCACCGGCTACAGGGCTGGCAAGCCTTCGGCTTGCTTTATGGTTTGGGCACATCACACCTTGTGCTAGCACGCTAAACACGTACCTTTTCGCAGAAGGGAAAACGCTCCGCTCGCTGCGGAGCAGTGTGCCGCTTTGGGGCCGTTGCAAGATAACCGACTCCTGCCGCGGCGGGTGACAACAACTGCTAATACCGCCAAGAGGTCGGGCCAAGCAGCGCTTATCCTTCGCTCCAGCCAGGTTCCCCGATGAACGCCCCTGCTGCCGGTCGTGCGTGGAAAAACATGGAATTGCGCCACCTGCAAACATTTGTGCTGGTGGCGCAAAAGCAGAGTTTCACCCGGGCAGCTGAAGCCCTGGGACTGACGCAAGCCGCGGTCAGCCAGCACATTGCCGTGCTGGAAAGAGAGCTGGCCGGGCCGCTGTTTTGCCGCAAAGGCCGCTCCGTCCGGCTGACCGACCTGGGCAAGAAAGCCTACGAGTACGCTGCCCAGATCCTCGCCCTGGTGGAGGAACTCTACCAGCAGGGAACGGGCATTCGGGACGAGTTGCGGGGGACGATCCGCATCGCCAGCAGCACGGTTCCCGCCGAATGGCTGCTGCCGGATCTGCTGGCCCGCTTCCGCCAACGTTTTCCCTGCATCCAGCCGCTGGTTGCCGTCTCGGACAGCGCCACGGCGGTCCAGTCCGTGAAAGCCGGAACGGCCGAACTGGCCCTGGTGGGGGAACTTCCCCGGGACGTGCACTTGTGCGCCCGGGCCGTGGCCCAGGATGAGCTGACCCTGGTGGTGGGGCCGGACCACCCCTTGGCCCGGAAAAAATCCATCCCGCCGGAACAACTTCGAGGGGAACCGCTGATCGTACGGGAACCCGGCTCCGGAAGCCGCCGCTGCCTGGAACTGGCCTTGGCTCGCGTCGGGCTGGATATGAACCAACTGACCATTTCCATGGAAGTCAACTCCAACGAGGCGATTCGTGCGGCCGTGGAACGCGGGATCGGCATCGCTTTTTTGTCCACCCGGGCGATCCGCCGGGAACTGGCCCAGCGGCGGCTGGTGGCCGTGGCCGTGCAAGGACTTCGGGCGGTTCGAGACTTGTTTCTGGTCACCGACGCCCGACGGCCCCCCTCCCAGGCCGTGCAGGCTTTCCTGGAGTTGCTCGCCCCCGCAGGACCGCCCACCCCCGGGCAGACCCCGGAAGCCCTTTCTCGACCGAAGCAAACGGCCTCCGAAGAGGAAAAGAAACAGGAGTAATCAGCGGGACATCCCCAGAGGCGAGCTGGGACACTCTTCGCAGCAGGGAGTTTCCGATTCAGCTGCTTGATTCGGGAACAGGCACTCTTCCGCCCGCACAATGCAGCACGCGATCTATACCTGCTGGTACTGGGCAATGGGCACCCAGGTCCACGTGTCCGGGTCGAACTCTTCCCGGCACGCCTTCGGAACCTGGCGGAGAATGTGTTGGGCAAAAGCGATAACTTCTTTTTTCTTCAGCGAGACGTCTTCCCGCAGTTTGCGGGGCGGGATCAAGCAGCTCGGACACCCTTGCTTGCAGGAGCAGTTCTTCAGGATGTCGATGGCTGTTTGCAGGACCTTGGGCCACACCTCCAAGAGCTTTTCGGCGATGCCGATCCCGCCGGGCACCGTCTCGTAGATGTAAACGCCCCGGTTGTCCCGACTGGTGGAACTCAGGGTGGCCAGGTCGTGGCGATCGCAGGGGACGACAAAGGGGGCCCCGATCCGCAACAGCTGTTCCAGCCCCACCAGGTCTTCCACGGTAAGCCTTTTGCCGAACAGTTCGTCTTCTTCGAACCCCATCCAGAACCCTCGCACGGTCAAAGACCGAGCTTGATTGGCTGGATAATTTTCGAGAACCTGGTCCGAACGTACGTCGATCAGCCGATAGCCGCCGAAGTTCTCGAACACAGTCAGCTTTCCATAGCAGGTGGCCAGCTCCTCGGCATACCGGATTCCGGCCATCGCCTCGGAGGCTTGCGTCACACTCCAGAAGCTCCCCTCGGTTCGCAATCCGGGCTGGGTCACCACTTCCAGTTCGATCACCTCGGTCCCGTGGGAAACAACCCGATATTGCTTGCCGAAGTGGTTGTAGATGGCCCCCACGTAGGCTTCCCGAAAACAATGGGCGTCTGAAATCTCGCCGATCTCTTGCCCCTTGCAGACCAGCTTGTACGTCCCGCCCGAGACTCCCCGGATACCCAGTGCCTGGTAGTGGGGGCGGCCGTTGCGCATCGGGCGCCGGTGGCGAAACTTTTCCTTGGCGAAACGGAAAAAGGGCTCTCCCAGCAACGGGAGCAACCGCTCGTCGAGATCGACACCGCATTCGTAGGCCAAAAAGGGCAGATGCCGTCCCATCAGCTCCTCGTTGTCCACTCCGACCATGATTTCGTCCAGCTGCTTGTTCAAAAAGGCATCGATGTTTTTCGCGTAGAAGCGGTCAAAGGGATTGTTCAGGGCGTAAAAGAGCACGTAGGCTTTCTTGTCCCAGCGACGCCCCGCCCGGCCTATCCGCTGCCAGACCGAAAGGACACTGTCAGGGAATCCTGCCAGGATGCAAGCGTCCAGCCGCCCGATGTCCAGCCCGATCTCCAAGGCGTTGGTGGTAAACACGGCTTTTACCTTCCCGGTGCGCAGGTTTTGTTTCACTTGCATGCGGGTTTGTGCATCGTACCCGCTGCGGTAAGGTGCGATCAGCTCGGGAGAAACGCCGCACTCTTGCGCGTCGCGCCGGGCCAGCGTAGTTGCCTCCTCTACAAAACGCCGCGTAGGACAGAAGATCAACGTGCTCAACCCGCGTTGGACACAGGCGATCGCCGCCCGGGCAATCCGGAGCAGGTAAATCTTGTGGAACATGTGATCCGGAATCTGCGGATCAATGAATGCGAAATGCCGCTCCGGGCGCATCGGGGTTCGAGCCACCACATGCTCGCAACGCCTGCCGGTGAGTCGATTGGCGTGTTCCAGGGCGTTGCCGCAAGTGGCCGTGGCCAAAACCACCTGGGGATTCACTCCCAGCCGGTGGAGGTACGCGAAGAAGCGACGCAGCAACAAGGCCACATTGGTGCCGAAGTAGCCCCGGTACTCATGAATCTCGTCCAGCACCACGAGTTTCAGTCCCTCGAGGAAGCGACGCCACTTGTCGGCATGCTGAAGAAAACTCTGGTGGAGCATCTCCGGATTGGTGAAGAGAACCGCAGGCGGATGATTCCGCAACACGAAACGCGTTTCCTGATTGACACTCCTGTCGTAGATCCAGGACTCCAGCCTCTGCCCGCCATTTTGTTGGGTGGCCTGGGCCAGCGTGTCGAACTGCCTTCGCTGGTCGCTAGACAAGGCCTTCATCGGATGGATCATCAGCGCGTGCGCATCCGGCTCCCGGAGCAGCCGCTCTACCAGGGGAATGTTGAAACAGAGCGTTTTGCCGCTGGCCGTCGGGGCCTCCAGCACCACGTCCTTGCCAGTCCGGATCAGCTCGATGGCCCGCTCCTGGTGCTCGAACAACGCCTCGACACCCAACTGCTTCAAGGCTTCGCGCAACGGACCCCCAAGGCCGTCCATCAGTGCCGAATTGGCAAACTGCGGGGGGATCGCCGGGAGCACCCGCTGCTCCACGTGGTCGTCCTTTCGAAGAGCATCCAACTTGTACAGCGCAGCAATCAGGTCTTTCATGGCAAAAGCCCCTTACGGAAGTTACGAAATCGAAACAGGATGGCAAAAAGCCGAAATAGCCAAGCGTTCGATTCCTCCACAAAGGAAAACAGCCAAAACCAGCAGGAACATCCTCGACCCATCACTCCCAATACGCGGGAGGGCAAAAATACCTGACACCGGAAGCAAAATCACAGAAGCACTATCCCGTCCAATCTCCAGTTCACTGCAGCAAAAAACCTACAGCATGCAGCACTGCTCCAGGAACGACAATACTCCAAGGACAAAATCATCCTATAAACGAAAAAACCGGGCGTAACATCCGTGAGAGCTATCTTCTTAGGTCCACCCTCTTTGTAGGCGCCTCGGGAATCTAAGTCAAGAAGATTTTTCCAGAAATTTTAGAACCCCTGAATGGCCAACTCATGGAGGCGAAAGAATAAATACCGTCGCGGTCCGAAAACCCGAAAAAGAGAACAAATTGTCGGCGCGAAAACCCGCCGTAGAGTCTAAGCCCGAACAAATTCGAAAACCCGAAAGGAGAAAAAATTGACAGCGCAAAAGCCCACCGCGGAAATCTAAACCCGTCGCGGTCCGCCGCGGTCCGTCGCGGAAGCCTAAACCCGTCGCGGTCCGCCGCGGACCGGCGCAGGAGTCTAAACCCGTCGCGGGCCGAAAACCCGCCGCGCAACACAATGCGCCAGTAGCCGTACTTGCCGTCTGGCGCGTCTGGCCGAACATACCGAATGGCCGAACGCCGCCTATTCGCCCGTTGAAAAAGTCCATTTGAAACGAAAACGCGTTATAAGATTCCCTACACATCCTGAAAAAAGCGGCTCGACAGGAGCCTCGCCCTCCCAAACTTGTGCTTTTCAACGGGCTGTTATCCGAAAGAACACATATTGATGCCAATCACACTTTGAAAAACAATTCCAATAGAATTCATGATTGTTCAGCGAAGCTGAAATGATATGCCTTTTAGTTATGCTATTCATTGTTAGTACGGTTGTTGATGTCTAATCTAGAACTTATTCTGTTGAGAATAATTTGGTTTATGTGTTATTTTGCCGGGTCATAATAATGTTCCATCTATATTGTCTAGTAAAAAAATATGCTCTTTATAAAAACAAAAACACTCTACTGATTATCGCACAGTCACTAGTGGCGCACATTATGTTAGTGCTTGTTCCATTCGTGCCGGGGAACTTGTGATTTGTCTGCGTTGAACTAAAAACAGGCTATCTGCAATAGCTCTTCACTAGATCGTGCAGCTTGCCGGCCGGTCTGCCCCTTTAGTGCTGCTGTTCAGTAGGCTGTTGGAGTTGCGATTTTAGAATCTGCGTTGAGGATCGGAGGCATCCACGCCCAGGCGCAGTAGCTCCAGCGCGCGGCGGAAATCCTCGGGCGGCGGGGCGGTAAACTCCACCGCCTGGCGCGACTCGGGGTGCAAAAACTTCAGCCGCCGGGCATGAAGCGCCTGCCGGGCAAGCACCACCTGGTCCAACTGCCGCTGGAGCCGGTCGAAACGCTCCTGGGAAAGCACCCTGCCCCGCAGCCGCACATCCAGAGGGCCGCCCGGGTGGGTGAACCACCCCGAGGGCAACAGTTCCCGCAGCCGTACTTCGGCCCGGCCGCCGTAGAGACGATCTCCCAGCACCGGGTGGCCCACGGCGGCCAGGTGCACGCGAATCTGGTGCGTGCGTCCCGTGCGGGGCAGCACCCGTAGCAGGGCCGCCTGCTCGAACCGCTGAAGCACCTCGTAAAAGGTCTCGGCCTCCCGGGGGCGAAGCGAACCCGGAGCGGTGCTCATGCGGTGCCGGTGTTGCACGTGGCGGCCGATGGGCAGCTCCACCACGTCGCGGTCGCGGGCGGGCACTCCCTGGACCAGCGCCCAGTACTCTTTTTCCACCCGGCGGCGGCTGAACTGCTTGGAGAGCTTGGCGTGGATCACGTCGGTTCGGGCCACGACCATCACGCCGGAAGTGTCCCGATCCAGCCGGTGCACGATTCCCGGCCGCACCGGCCCTCCCAGGCTGGAGAGCCGGTCGAAGTGGTGCTGCAGGGCCGAAACGAGCGTGCCGTCCCAGTGCCCGGCGGCCGGATGGACCACCATCCCCGGCGGCTTGTTCACCACGATGATCCAGCGGTCTTCGTAGATGACATCCAGCGAGATGTCTTCCGGCAGGGGGCCTTCGGGCGGGGGTTCGGGCATGCGTAGCTCTACCACGTCGCCCGGACGCAGCTTGTAGTTGGGTCGTAGTTTTTCCCGAGGACCTTCGACCCCGCGCACCTGGACCGCCCCGGCGTAGATGGCCCGTTGCAAGTAGTTGCGGCTGAACTGGGGCAAGTGCCGGGCCAGGAACAGGTCGAGGCGCTGGCCGGCGTCTTCGGCCCCGGCGGCGAAGTGGACCACCTGGTCCGTGAGCGGGATGTGGAGGTCGCGGTGAGGCATGCCATTTTGTTGCAAGCGGAAGCCGGGGGAGAAAGGGTGCTTAGCAGGAGCGCCCGCCGGCCGGGACGGTTTGCAGCTCCAGCGGCGGCAGCGGTTCTTCCAGCACGCCGCGCACGCGGGACCAGATGCGGGCTCCTTCGTAGATCATCCACGCCTCCAGCAGCAGGGCCACCGCCCCGATGGCAAACAGCAGGTGGCTTTGCTGCCAGGCCCAAGGCTGCTTCCCTGCCAGCATGGCCGCCAGCGGCCAGAACCAGCCGGTGGCGGTGTTGAACATCTGCCACAACAAGGCCCAGGCGGGCATCACCAGCATGAGCAACATCGGTCCCAGGGCGAACCACACCGGCTTGTTGCGTCGCCAGAGATAGAACACGGTGACCATGAAGGCCAGCCCGGCCAGCAGTTGGTTGGTGGCCCCGAACAACGGCCAGAGGATCAGCCCGCCGGTGCCCAGGCTCTTGCCGGGGGCGGGGATCATGGCCAGCGTTCCCCCCAGCACCACGGCCAACGCGGTGGCGGCATATTTGTTGGTGAAAAGCGGCACGTGCAGCGTGCCGGCCAGTTCCTGGATCACGTAGCGCTGCAGCCTGGTGGCCGTATCGAGCGTGGTAGCGGCAAAGCAAGCCACCAGCACGGCGATGATGCCGATGCCCAACTCCAGCGGCACGCCCAGGGCGGCCAGGAAGTTGGCCCCGCCTTCGACGAACGCCCCCACCTTCTGGCCCAGGTTGAAGCCGCTCCAGCCGCGTTGGATGTCGTAGCGCTGCTGCCAGGCGGCCCGGCCGGTAAGCGGTGTGCCGTCTTGGGTCTGGGCCAGGGCGTAGCCGCCCTGGGGCAAGCGCTGATACTTGCCCATCCCCACCCCGGCACAGCAAGCCAGAATGACCAGCACGGCCAGGGCTCCTTCCAGCAGCATGGCCCCGTAGGCCACGGCCTGGGCGTCGGTTTCCCGCTGCAGTTGCTTGCTGGTGGTGCCGCTGGAGACCAGGCAGTGGAAGCCACTTACCGCCCCGCAGGCGATGGTGATAAACAAAAACGGCCAGATGGGGGGAGCATCGGCGGGGATGGCCTGGGCCACGGCCGGAGCGCTTTCCACGAGGCGAGCCTGCCCGGTGAACCCCGCCACCACCAGCCCCAGCACCAGCAGGGCCAGCGCCACCAGCAGTTGGTGGCTGTTGATGTAATCGCGCGGCTGCAACAGCACCCACACCGGCAGCACCGAGGCCAGGAAGCAGTAGATCATCAGCACCACGGTCCAGGCCACCACGGGGTTGGCCACGGGCAGTTCCAGCGGCAGGTAGTACACGCCCAGGTAGATGGTGCCGTAAAGGATCAACAGGGCCAAAAGCGAAGGCACCAGCAGCCCGCCCCGGCGGCGATACACCCAGTACCCCACCACCACCGCCAGCGGCATGGCCGTCCACACCGAAAGCACCGAGCCGGGATAGAGCTTGAAGATCGAGGCGATCACCAGCCCGAAAATGGCCAGCACCACCGTGAGGGCAAAAAACAGGATGAGCAAAAACAGCACGCGGGCCCTGGGGGCGATCACCCGCCCGGCCACTTCGCCGACGGTCTGCCCCCGGTTGCGAAGCGATACCACCAGCGCCCCGAAGTCGTGCACCGCCCCGATGAACACCGAACCCACCACCACCCACAGCAGCGCCGGCAGCCAGCCCCAAAACACGGCGATGGCCGGCCCCACGATCGGCCCGGTGCCGGCAATGCTGGTGAAGTGGTGGCCGAACACCACGGCCCGGCGAGTGGGCACGTAATCCACGTCGTCGCGTAGCTGGCGGCTGGGCACGGGGGCCTGGGGGTCCAGGCCGAAGATGCGCCGGGCCAGCCAGCGCCCGTAGGTGTGGTAGGCTACGATAAAGCCCACGAACGACAACAGGGCGGCAAGCAGCGTATCCATGAACACCACTCCGCAAGCGGGGGGAACGTTCCCGAGAAATCTCGCTCCAGCGACCGTTTTTGCCACCCGTGCATTATATCCCCCGGGAGCCTTCCGCGGCAGCAGGCAGCAGGTCAAGCTAGCCGTTCCAGCCGCATTGGGCCACTTGCAGCGGGTCAAGGACTTGCCGGTGCAGGATGGAGGCCACCAGCACGGCATGCACGCCGTGTTGTTCCAAGTGGTGGAGCTGTTCCAGCGAAGCCACTCCGCCGCCGAGGATGCCTTGCATCGAAGGCCAGCGGTCCTGCATCTGCCGCCAAAGTGGCAGCGTACTTGTGCCCCGGCCCGTGCCCACGTCGGCCAAATCCAGCAGGATCAACCTCCGCAGGCCGGCCTGCCAGGCCAGGCGAGCCACGGCCTGCGGATCGCGGGGCCAGGCCGGAGAGCCCAACGGGCGGCCCTGCCGCAGGTCGAGACTGAAAATTAGATGCTCCCGCGGCCAGAGGTCGCCCAACTCTTCGAGCACCTGCGGGCTTTCCAGCGTTTCCAGGGCCAGCACCAGGTGAGGGGGCGGCGAGAGGTTGCCCAAGTGCCGCGTTGCCTGGTGCAAATCGGCCCGGTAGCGAATGCCCAAGTCCAGCCACAGCTGGGGGATGATTTGATGGAGTTCTCGGAATAGGGTCCAGCAGCGTTTTCCGGTTCCAATGGCATCCAGGTCCGCAAGATAGAGGTGGCGCAGCTGCCAGCGATGGGCGAAGTTTCGGGCCAGCTCGACGGGATCGGACTGCGGTTCCAGCGGCCGGTAGTGTTCCCGCCGGCCGGCCACGGCGCGCACCGCGCGACCGCGGAGCAGATCGAGCACCGGGACGAGGAACATGACGTTACTCTTCAAACTCGTCCTCGACGCTCTTTTTCTTGTAGATGGGCGAGTAGCGGTAATAGACTTCCAGGGTCATACAGCTCAGGCAGGTGACATAGTGGCGCCCGCCGGCGTCGTTGGCGTGTCCGCCGCCGAAGAACCAGCTTCCGGCCTCGTGTCCTTCCTTTACCTGCTGGCCCACCAGCCAGGGTCTCATCTTGCTGTTCCACTGTTCCCACTGTTCGCCCCCATAGTGATGGACCACCTGGGCGGCGTAGTAATAGAAGTAAGGGTTGCGTTTTTGGCGGTCTTGGAGTCGCAGCAGGGCCTCCACGCCCCGGCCCAGGGCGGGCTCTTCGTGCTTCCAGCCGGTGTACATGCGACACAGCAGGCCCACGGCCGTGGTAGCCGGTCCTCGGCCGGGACTGGTGTAGCCGTAGTAGGCGCCGCTGTCGGTCTGGACGCTGTTAAGGAAGTTAATGGCTCCTTTGATTGTCTTGGGCGGAATGGCCAGGTAGGCCATGTGGCCGCTTTTGAGGGCCATGAACTGCCAGCCCACCACGGAAGTGTCACCCGGCTGCTGGGGGCTGTAGCGCCACCCGCCGCCCACAGGATCCTGGGCGTAGCAGATGAAATTGATGGCCGCCTGGGCAGGGATGCGCAAGCGGCGGTCGCGGGTCATGGCGTAGGCTTCGCACAGGGCGATGGTGCAGATGCCGTGAGAGTACATGTTTCCGCCGCGTTCATGCAGGCTTCCGGTCTGCTTGTTCATGCGAGCGATCAGGAAGCGAAGGCCCTTTTCCACCACGTACTTGTACTGCCCTTTCTTGTGTGTGTGCCCGGCTCCCAGGAAAGCCATCAAGGCCAAGCCGGTGGCCCCGTTGTAGGCATCGCGCAGCCGCCCTGGGTTCTGCCCATTGGGGTGATTGGCCAGGCGATGATCGAAGCTCCAGGCCCCGTTGGGGAGCTGGTGTCGGGCCAGCCACTTTAGTGCCCGGGCCACGGCTTCTTCGGTATCTTTGCCCCCGCCTCCGGCGATCAGGGCGGCTCGCTTGGCCGCCCCACTGCCACGGCCAGAGAGTGCATCCCCGGCGGCCGCACCGACACGGTCGGTCAAGTTGTCGGCAAAGACCTGAATGGTACCCAGGTCGTTGATCTTCATGTCCATCTTGGCCACGGTCTCGTCGTTGAAGTTGGAGACATCGACCGCCTCGGGCTGTTCCACGGTGGCCTCCACGGTGGAGGTGACCGTCTGGTTCAGATCGATTTCCTCAGGGGGTTCTAGATCCTCGAACTCTTCCTGGATTTCCTCCACTGCTTCGTTCTCGGTGTTCAGGGCGCTCAGGGCTGCCTGGAACGGATTGTTCTCCGGCAGCACCATCAGGGCCAGCACCACCAGCAAGAGGGCGTGCACCAGCATGCTGATGAGCCAGCTGGGAGCCATGACCATCAGCTCCCGCCAAGACCGCCGCGGAGGTTCTTCCTCCAGCAGGGGCGGAATCGCAGCCACGGGGCGAGCCGGAGCCGCCTTGACCGGGGTGGCTCGCCGCACCGGGGACTTGGGGGGAGTGGCAGCCTTGGGCACCGCGGTCGCCTTGACCACTTTTTTCTTTTGAGGCGGCAAAGGAGGTCGCTTGGACTGGGCCGGACCGTTACCGCCCCCCAACGCAGGCTGCTGCTGATCGGAGGAGACTACCGAAGAGTTGGAGGAAGAATCGGGGCCAGGAGCAGCCGGGGCCATGGCATCGACTCCCTATCGCGCGAAAAGGAAAAGTTCAGGATGTGCTCTTGGGAACAAGGGGGGAGGGCCATTACAACCCTCACCGCCCCCACTTACACAATGTATCGACTAACTGGCCCCGTGCCAAACCTTTTTGAACAATTTTCCAATTTCGTTTTCGCTGCAGGGGTGCCGAACTATTCCTTTTTTTCGGCTCCCTTTCGCTTTCCCAGCAGCTGTCGCACCTGGTGCTCGATCCCTTGCAACACCTCCAGGTCGCTGGGATGCGGCGAGTCCAGTGCCGGGCGAAGCCGGATCGGCACGTCGTCCATGCGGTAAACCGTTCCCGGCACGTTGATTCCGTAAACGGCCGTGTGGAAGGCCACCGTGGCCCCCCGCGTGGTAGGAGTTTCCTGGGGATCCAGGGCAATATAGGGGATCCGGGCCAGGTGCTCGCGGGCCCGCTGGCTGAAGTTGGCCATCGGGTCGCTGGCCACGATCATCGCGGCGTCGGCCTCGCCCCGGGCCAGCAGGTCCGTGGTGGTGTATTCGCCCGGGTTGAATCGCGGGTAGCCCCGCGAAAGGTTCACCCCGAAGGGGAACCCGGTACGCCAGGCCACCACGTTGTCTGCCCCGGTGACGTTTCCGTGCCCCCGGTTGGGCTTGCACACGAAGCGGGTGTGCCGGTTCATGTCGCGCGTCAAGGCCAGCAGGGCTTCGCTGTTGAGGTGCTTGCCGCGGGTCATGGTCAGCCCCATCCCGAAGAAGATCACCCCGAAGCGAGCCTGCTTCATCCGCTCCATCAAGTCTTCCCACACCGAAAGCTCCACGCCGGTTTGTTCCAGCACATCCTGGGGGTCGGGCCGGAAGCCGCGAGCCAGGGCTCGCAGCGTCCAAAGCGCCTCGAAATCACCCCCGGGCTTGATCTGGATGAACAAGTCGGCCGCCTTGGCACTTTTGGTGCGCCGCACGTCCACCACCACGCACGTGCGGTCTTTGCGCCCCCGGGGGACGAACATCCCCTTGGGCATAAGGCTATAGCGGGTAAAGTGCCGCGGGTGGCTTTCGGCCGGGTTGGAGCCCCAGAAGATGATCAAATCCCCCCGGTGACGCACCTCCCCCAGCGTGCAGGTCACCTCGCCCACGTCCTGGAAGGCCATTCCCGAAGGGCCGTGGCACACGCTAGTGGTGGTATCCACGGTGCCGCCGATCCAGTCGGCAATGCTCACAGCCACCCGTTGGGCCTCGCAGGTGGTGTCGCTCAGGCCGTAGATGACCGGGTAGCGGGCCTGGACCAGAATCTCCGCGGCACGGCGGATGCCTTTTTCCACGGGGGCGGGCTTGCCTTCGATCAGACAACTGGGGCCTTCGTGCCCCTGGTGGTTCAGAAACCACGCTTTGCCCAACACGCAGGCCCGCTTGGCCTCCACAATGCGGTTCTCTTCCACCTTGAGCGTGATGTCGTCGCACACGCAGCCGCAAAAAGTGCAGGTGGCGTCCTCGACGATCTTCAGCGACGACTCGGTCGCTTCCTTGGCCGGGGGGGTGGTCGTGCTCATCGGGGCAAACGGCTTACTACGTGGAACGAAAAAGAAAAATGCCAGCTCCGGCAGGCAAATCCATTGTAAACCACCGAGCCCAGCGGCCATAGCACCCCGGGGGCCACATTTCGGCTGCCAAGGGGCCCACGGGCGGTTATAACGGGAACCACCCGATGAGCTACATTCCCCACCATATTCCCCCAAGGCCATGCTCCAACGCTTTTTGCTCCTGTGGCTGGTGTTGCTCAGTGCCGTGGCACTGGGGTGGCCCTGGCTTTTGGCCGGGCTGGGGGTGCCCTCGGAGAGTGCCGAGCCGTGGGACCCCTTTATCGCCTCGGGCCCCGGGCTGCCGTGGCTTTTTGCCGGGGTGATGTTTTGCCTGGGAGGGCTGCTCCCCCGGGACGAGCTGGCCCAGGTGCTACGCCGCTGGCCGCAGGTGCTCGGGGGGACGGCCACGCAATACACGGTGATGCCCCTGGGGGCGTGGCTGCTGGCCCGGGCCTTGCAACTGCCCGAGGAACTGCAAATCGGCGTGGTGCTGGTGGGCTGCGTGCCGGGGGCGATGGCCTCCAACGTGCTCACCCTGACGGCTCGCGGCAATGTAAGCTACTCGGTCAGCCTCACCACTTCGGCCACGCTGCTTTCGCCGCTGGTGGTGCCGCTGTGCCTGTTCCTGATCTTCCGCCATGGCCACCAGGCAGCAGGGCTGCTTGCCCGGCAGGCTTTCTGGATTCTGATCACCCAGGTGGTCGGACCGGTGCTTACGGGCCACTTGCTGGCCCGAGCCTGGAAGGGGCTACGGCGCTTGGTCCTCGGCTGGGGAGCCACTGCGGCCAACCTGGGCATCCTGTGGATCATCGCCTACGTGGTGGCTGCCAACCGCCAGCGGCTGCT